>Ga0265295_1005127_pt1 | contig 17032 bp, 18 predicted proteins | sample Munlansysbiofilm_FD_192503 | JGI IMG/M metagenome (GOLD analysis project Ga0265295, IMG submission 192503) | Leachate microbial communities from a municipal landfill in Southern Ontario, Canada - Methane capture system biofilm | ecosystem: Engineered > Solid waste > Landfill > Unclassified ...
ATGCTTCTTCGAAGCCCATTGCTTCAACAGCTTTTTTAATATCATCCGATAAGTTCATTTCTTCAAATCTCAATTTTTCCATTAAAATAATTTTCCTCCTTGTTGTTAACCTTATTAAGTATATATGTATATGAACCAAATTGCAAATTATATTTTTAAAAACTGTTATAAAAATTGATATATTCTTGCATCATAGGCGGTCGGGCAGAGTCGTTTGACCCTACAACAATTAACAGAAATAAATTATACCCTCTATACCAAAGATAATATAGTAAAGATTTAAATTTCCATTGGACTTTGGTGGTATTTTTGGTATATAATCATTTGAGTATTATTATGAAAGGGGTTTACAATGAGTATTTTAACTGTAACAAATTTATCTCACAGCTTTGGTGGTCGTGAAATATTAAAAGATGTAAATTTTAGATTACTTAAGGGTGAGCATGTTGGTTTGATTGGTGCTAATGGAGAGGGCAAATCCTCCTTTATGAATATAATAACTGGAAAGCTTGAACCTGATGAGGGTACAATTGAATGGGCAAAAAGAGTAAGGGTTGGTTATCTAGACCAGCATACTAAGTTAGAGGATAATATCAGTATAAGGGATACCTTAAGAGGGGCCTTTAAGTATTTATTTGACCTAGAAAGTGAGATGCAAGACTTATATGTGAAAATGGGTGAGGTGGATGAAAAAGAACTTGATACTATCCTAGTTGAAACAGGTATGATTCAAGATATACTTGACCACAATGACTTTTATATAATAGACTCAAAGATTGATGAGGTGGCAAGGGGTCTTGGTCTTAATGAAATTGGGCTTGAAAAGATGGTTAACGAGTTAAGTGGTGGACAAAGGTCAAAAGTATTGTTGACCAAGTTGCTTTTAGAAAAACCAGACATCTTAATGCTAGATGAGCCTACTAACTACCTGGACGAAGTTCATATAGAATGGTTAAAAAGATACCTTAATGAATATGAAAATGCCTTTATCCTAATATCCCATGACATAGCCTTTTTAAATAGTGTCATAAACTTAATTTATCATGTTGAAGATAAGGAATTAAGTAGGTATGTTGGAACTTATGAAGACTTTCAAAAGGTATATGAAGCCAAAAAAGCCCAACTTGAATCAGCCTATAAGAGGCAGCAACAAGAAATATCTCAACTTGAAGATTTTGTTCAAAGAAATAAGGCCAGGGTTGCTACAAGAAATATGGCTATGTCTAGGCAGAAAAAATTAGATAAGATGGACTTAATTGAACTAACTAAGGAAAAACCCAAGCCATATTTTGACTTTAAAGAAGGACAAACTGCTGGCAAGGAAGTCTTTAAGTTAGATGATTTTGTTATAGGTTATGATGAACCCTTAACTAGACCTTTAAGTTTAGAATTTGAGAGGGGTCAAAAGATTGCCTTAACAGGCGCAAATGGCTTGGGTAAAACTACTCTTTTAAAGTCCATACTTGGACTTATACCAGGCTATGAGGGTAGGGTTAATCTAGGACAGAACCTGCAAATTGGATATTTTGAACAAGAGTCTTCTAAAGATAATAATAACACTTGTATAGAGGAGATGTGGGAAGAATTTCCTGGTTGGACCCAGTTTGAGATTAGGGCAGCCTTAGCTAAATGTGGCCTTACTACAAAACACATTGAATCTAAGGTAATGGTCCTAAGCGGAGGAGAACAAGCAAAACTTAGACTATGTAAGATTATGAACAGAGAAACTAATATTTTACTCCTTGATGAGCCTACAAACCACCTTGATATAGAGGCTAAGGAGGAGCTTTTAAGAGCCCTTAAGAAATATAAGGGGAGCATACTTTTGATTTCTCATGATCCAGACTTTTATAAGGCTTTAGCAAGTGAAATATGGAATTGCGAAAGCTGGACTTTAAAAATAGTTTAACCGATTTTTTCGGTTAAACTATTTTTATTTTTAAAAGTTTTATTAGGTGAATAATTTTAAATACTCTCCGTATCCTTCGCTTTCAAAGTCTTCTTTTTTTATAAACCTTAAGGATGCTCCGTTTATACAGTACCTAAGGCCTCCCTCTTCCCTAGGCCCGTCATTAAATACATGACCTAGGTGAGAGTCAGCGTATTGACTTCTAACCTCTGTCCGTGTCATCATTAAGGTCCTGTCCTTTTTCTCTACTATACTTTCTTTTTCTATAGGCCTAGTAAAACTTGGCCATCCACACCCTGCATCATATTTGTCTCTTGAAGAAAAAAGGGGCTCACCAGAAACTATATCTACATATATACCATCTTCAAAGTTTTTATCGTACTCATGGGTAAAGGGTCTTTCTGTAGCATTTTCTTGAGTTACCCTATAGCTTAAGTCGCTTAACTTATTTTTCAATTCTTCTTTATCTGGCTTTTTAAAATTTTTATCCTTCATTTTTATCACCTCAAAAGTCTTATACCCAAAATGACAAGTCAATTCACAAATCATATTAACAACCCTATCATAGAAAAAAACTAAAAGTATTTCAAAGACAGGAAGTATAGTAAATTACACATTCCTTCCCCTTCCCATGAAATCAACTACTAGGGGGTGTTTATTTTTTATTGACAGTGGGTATTAATTTGTATATAATTAAGATACAACCTAAACACTCTTATTAAGTTGTAGGTTGTACGATGAAGGAAAGGAGGCATATATATGCTGCTAAACAAGGGACATGTAATTAAAAACAAACATGAAAAGATGGAACTTGAAGAATACAGGATGGAACTATTAGGAAAAGATAGGCTTAGAGAAGTTGTAGAACTTCAGCAACATGTATATGATAAGCTTCCAAATAAAGATGTTCTTTATATGGATTCCTACTATGAAATGCTCGAAGATATGGATGCAGGTGCGAAAATCATTGGTGTGCAAAACGAAAAAAATAGGATAATTGCTTATCGGTATATAGCTTTCCCAGGAAATACTAAGAGAAACTTAGGTCATGACATTAATTTACCAAAAGAGGAAATGGATAAGGTTGTACACTTAGAAACTACTGTGGTAGATCCTAAGTATAGGGGGAACAATTTACAAAGTTTAACCCTAGAGGCTGCAAAGAAGATGGTAAAAAGAGAGGGTTATGAACACTTCTTATGTACTGTATCCCCTCAAAACTTTTATAGTCTTTACAACATAATGAAAAATGGTTTAATGATTAAGGCCTTAAAAAAGAAGTATGGTTCTAGCGAAACAGGGGATGAGGGCTTGTGGAGATTTATCTTACACAGTGACATTAAAAAACAATCCCTATTAAACCCAATTGATTTAGTTATTTCTAAGTGGGCTAATCTAGATATGCAAAGAGACTTAATAGATATGGGTTATATTGGCTATGAATTAAACAAGGAAGATAGGATGTTAAATTACATTAAATTTGAATAATAATTATTTTTAAACAAACTCAACTAGGGTTACCTAGTTGAGATTTTATATTTAGAAAATCTGGGGGGATAAATTTGATTATTAAAGAGGGTAGACTTATTAGGGAAAGACACGGTAAAAGTGAAAAGGAAAATTATGTGGCAAAAATGATTTCATATGATTATTTAGATGAGATGGTAGATTTAATACAAAGGGTTTATGATGCCCTCCCCCTTAAGGAAGTTCTAATGGTGGATACCTATGAAGATATGAAAAAGGACATGGACAATGGAGCAAAGGTAATTGGTATCTTTGGAGAGAAAAATCAAATGATAGCTTATAGGTATGTTAGTTTTCCTGCTTTTAAAAGTAACAACCTAGGTTATGACCTTGGCCTTTTAAAAGAAGACCTCCCAAGTTTATGCCAGCTAGAAACTACAGTTGTAGATCCACCCTATCGGGGGAATAACCTCCAAAGCATGACCCTGGGCCTTATGATTCCTATTGTAAAAAGTGAGGGTTACAAGCACCTAGCTTGTACAATTTCCCCTTATAATTACTACAGTGTCAATAATATTATGAAACATAATTTAAAGATTAAGGTCCTCACTAAAAAGTATGGCAAGTTAGAAGATAATTCTGACGGCTATTGGAGGTATATCTTACACACAAACTTAAGTGAAAGGACAAAAAAGCCAAGTTCTAATCTTATTGTATCTGAAATGGCTGATATTGATAAGCAACTTAATCTCTTAAAGGAGGGTTACTTGGGTTATAGCTTAAACCACAAGGACCAAACTTTAAATTATGTAAAGCTTGATTGAAAAAGCGTCTACGACGCTTTCGCTATGAAACCCTAGGTTTCCTTCGACGATGCTTTCGACGCATCTGAGCACCTTCCTTAATACGGCAGGGGATAATCCCCTACAACCTTTATTTTTTATTTGTTAGGAAAGTAAAACTTACCTAACAAATAAAAAACCCCAAGATTTTAAATCTTGGGATTTTTCTTTATCATTTTTAAATTTTACTATCCTAATATAGATTTACCGAAAATAAGCGCAAGTACAAATATTACTATAAATACGAAGAACAATATTTTTGCTATTCCACTGGCTGCTCCAGCTATTCCTCCGAATCCTAAAACTCCCGCTATTATGGCTATAACTAAAAAAATTAAAGCCCATTTTAACATTTCCTATACCTCCTTGGTTCCAATAATTAGACTGGATATATTATATATATACCAAGGAATATCCATAATTAAACATTTTGTTTCTTTTAGGATTATATTTTACCTTTTAAATTCGCCAGACTTTCCACCTATTTTTGTAAGTAACATTGTTTCTTCTATTACCATTTTCTTATCTATTGCCTTACACATATCGTATATTGTCAGGGCTGCTATATTAACAGCAGTTAATGCTTCCATCTCTACCCCTGTTTTCCCCCTGGTACTTACTGTAGCCTTAATGTGGATAAGGTCTTCCCCCAGTTCAAATTCAATATCTGCACCTGTTAAAAATATATTGTGACACATGGGAATAAGGTCACTGGTCTTTTTTGCAGCCATTATACCCGCAATTTGGGCTACACCTAAGACATCTCCCTTTTTTATTCCCCCTTCTTTTATCCTATCTAGGGTAGACTTTTCCATCCTTATTCTTGCATAGGCTTGGGCCTGTCTCTTTGTATCTTCTTTTTCACTAACATTTACCATATGAGCCCTGCCTGCTTCATTAAAGTGAGTTAAATCCATAAACTAGCCTCCAATTTCATTCATACTCCTATTTATATACTCCATTTTTTCTAATTGGTGTTCTTCTTCTTTTGTAAGAATAGCCTCTCTTACAGCCTTGTTTAAATCACCCTTAGCTAACAATATACTTTTTAAGTCAATTTCCCTATTAGAATGAAGGCACAGTTTTAACTTGCCTGTAGCAGTTAGCCTAACCCTGTTGCAATCACTACAAAATTTACAAGTTATAGGGTTTATAAGCCCCACCCTCCCTCTTGCATGGGGAAGCTTGTAATAAGTAGCAGGTGAGGATATGTCATCCTTTACTACGGCTTTTAAATCTGGAAGAGTTTTAAGGACTTCTTTGTTTGATAAGAATTTAGACTTAGCAAAACCTGCAGCTTGTCCTATTGGCATAAGCTCTATAAACCTAATATCTATATTGTCATACAAGGTTAAATTTACCATGTCTTCTATTTCATCATCATTGAATCCACCTATTAAGACTGTGTTTATTTTAATTGGACTAATCCCGACCTTTTGAGCTTTTTCAATTCCCCTAAAAACCCTTTGTATATCTCCACCCCTGGTGATTTCCTTAAATTTATCTGGGTCTAGGGTATCTAAACTTACATTAATTCTCTTAACCCCGGCCTTGTACAAGTCATCTGCATAATCTTCTAGTAAAACTCCATTAGTTGTAATAGTTACTTCATCTACCCCATCTAGGTCATTTACTTTTTTTATTAATTCAAGTGCCCCCTTTCTAACAAGGGGTTCTCCACCTGTAAACCTTATTTTCTTTATACCCAGTACTACAAATTCCTTTATAAGAGTAAACATGTCTTCTAAGGATAGAATTTCTGGATGCTGTAACTTATCTTCTATTCCATCTTCTGGCATGCAATACTCACATCTTAAATTGCACCTATCAGTTAAGGATACTCTTAAATACTCTATTTCTCTGTCAAAGCTATCTTTCATCTACTCACCTATTCTAATAATTTCTCCGGTTCTATGGAAGCCATATCCACCAAGTTCAGATACTCTTGTTTGAAACTCTTTTGACTTTATTAGTTTAATAAAATCTTGTATTTCCTTTTTATCTAATAATTCTTCCTTAATTAAAAAGTCATAATCTTCATCTGCTAAGGGTATAAAGTCTAAGTCCATTGCCCTGGCTGCTGATAATATTCCAAGTCCTGTACTTGCAGATTTATTTTTAACTGCAGCAGCTACAGCCATATGGGTTGTCAACTCCCTCCTATAGCCTAAGATTTCATCTTCTTTTATTCCAAGCTTTTGCAGTTGATAGTCAAGTAAGACCCTTGTCCCTGCCCCCCTTTGCCTATTAGCAAAGGAAACTCCTTCTTTTAACAAGTCCTTGCACCCATTAATATTTTTAGGATTCCCCTTTTCAACTATAAAACCCTGCTTTCTTTGAATTCCCTTAATAAGGACCATCTTTTTATCAGGAAAGTACTTTCTTATATAGGAAATATTATATTCTCCACTTTCAGAGTCTAAAAGATGTATGGGAGCCAAGTGGGCTTCCCCTCTTTTTATGGCCATAATCCCCCCCATGCTTCCAACATGAGAAGAAGATAATTTCATTATATCACTAATAATATCCATTACCAAATCATGGCTTCCTATGGAAACTAAGGTTTTTCTTATATTTTTTAGGGGTTTTAATAATTCTACTTCAATTTCTTCACCTGCTTCAAGGCCTTCTACATTCCTAGGTATAATTCCTATACCATCAGCCCTAACCAAGCTCATTGAAACTCCAGCCCCACCTGCAAGAGGAGTTGCTATTAACTTACTATCTACAAAGCCTAAACTTACCCTTAGGAGTTCCTTGTTTTTTAAAGAACTAACAACCCTCCTAGATAAAATAGCCTTATCTTTTTCATAAGGGTCTTCTTCACTAGATGTAAATTTGAGTATGAGGGGTTTTATAAAGACATCAAAAACCATAAAGCCAGAAACAGGATAGCCTGGTACCCCAATCACTGGTTTACCATTTATAATACCAAGTATTGTAGGCTTACCAGGTTTCATAGCCACCCCATGGACTAAAACCTCTCCCAAGTCTTTTATTAAATTTACAGTGTAGTCTTTGGTTCCAGCAGCAGACCCAGCATTTATTAGTATTATATCGTTATCCCTTACTGCTTCTTTTATAATTTCTCTTAACCTTTGGTAGTCATCTTCTGTTGGCTTGTACTTATTTGCAAGGCCCCCCATCATTTCTACAAGGCCCTTAAATACGTGGGAATTTGAATCAATTATCTTACCCTCGCAAACTTCCTCAATACTTTCAACTATCTCAGACCCAGTTGGTATAATTCCAACCCTAGGTTTTTTATAAACTTCTATATGCTCTATACCACCAGCAATTAAAGCGCCAAGATCCATGGGCCTTATCTTGTGATTAGAAGGAAGTATCATTTCTGTGGCAACTATATCCTCCCCAATTTGTCTAACATGTTGATAGGGGTAGGATGGAGCTAAAATTTCTACTTGCCCCTTTGTCTTTTCAATGACATCTTCTATCATAATGACAGAATCATAGGGTTCTCTTATTGGATTACCAGTATTTACATAGATAAAGTCAACATCTTCCTTTAATAAGAGGGGGTTACTTTCCTTAGCTGAAGTAACATCCTTAGACCTTACACATATACCATCCATAGCAGCAGCATTGTAGGTAGGTGATGAGGTCTTTGCATAAACTGCCTTATAGACAATCCTATTTAAGGCCTCTGTCACCTTTATTTCTTCACTAGTAGGTCTTATGTTTAGCTTGTTAAAATAAAGTTTCTTAGCTTCTTCTACATCTATATTGTCAATATATTGAGTCCTATTCATTTTATCCCTCCTTTTACAATAAAAAGACTTCCCTTTGGACCCCTGTATTTATGCCTTCCTCGTGTTCTTCTATTACTATATAACCATCGGATTCAGACAAAAGGGTTATCATACCTGACTTACCAAAGCTTGGAATAGCATGAAATTCTCCTTTTTCTTCCTTTAGCTTTACCATGTGGTAGGTTTCTTTGCCAGGGGATGAAGGAAAATTGTGGGTAGTCCTTGCCATCACCCTGGGACTAATTTCTTTTGATTCAAATAAGTCCCTTATAAAGGGTTCAATTATTGCCTTATAAACTACTATAGATGAAACGGGGTGTCCTGGTAGGCCAACTATTAACTTACCCCTTCCATCCCCTATAATAGTAGGTTTACCAGGCTTAATAGCTAGGCCATGAACAAAAACTCCCCTACCTAAAAGTGAATCTATCACCTTGTGGGTGTAATCTTTAGTTCCAACTGATGACCCTCCTGATAAGAGTATAATATCAGATACTTTAATAGCCCCTTCTACACATGCTTGTAAACTATCAAAGTCATCTCTTATAATTTCCCGACCAGATACTAAGGCACCTGATTCATATACTAGGCTTTCTAGGGTATATGAATTTATATCCCTAATCTTACCCCCTACAAGGTCTTTAGTAATATCAATTATTTCATCCCCTGTAGAAATAATATAAACCCTAGGCTTTTCAAATACAAAGACCCTGCTTTGGCCAAGGGCTGCAAGTACTCCTATTTCCTTAGTTCCAACCCTTTGTCCCCTTTTTAAAATTAACTTTCCTTTTTTAATATCTTCTCCCTTATAAACTACATTTTCACCATTTGTGATGGGTTTTGATATTAAGAGGGTGTCTGCATCCATCTTTTCGCAATGTTCTATCATAATCATTCCACTAGCATTTTTTGGTAGCATGCCTCCAGTAGGTACATAGATTGCTTCCCCACTTCTAATTTCTTTTTCTGTATATTCCCCCATTTTAACTTCTCCAATAAGGTTTAATACACTTGGAACCGAACTACTTGCTCCATGGCTATCTTCAACTACTATAGCATAACCATCTACACTTGACCTATCAAATTCTGGCACATTAATATCAGCAATTATATCCCTACTTAAGTACCTCTTAAGAGAGTCTCTTATAGGGACTTCTTCCTCTTTCATTTTTAATTCATTAAAGTTTGTTGATAAAATTTCCTTTGCCTTATCTACAGAAACTACATTAAAAAAATCCACCTATACCACCCTTCCTAGTTCAAGTGAAACTACTTCATTGCAAAGTCTTTTGGATTGTTCCATATCATGGGTTATAACTATGATTGTAGCACTTGTTTTTTCATTATATTTTATTATAGATTCTTCAATTGTTTTTACAGCTTCAGGGTCTAAACTTGATGTAGCTTCATCTAATAGTAGGACCTTGGGCTTAAAGATCATTGCCCTAGCCAGGGCTACCTTTTGACCTTCTCCCCCTGAAAGCTGATGACCCTTTTTATCTAGGAGGTCATTTATTTCAAGAATCTCTGATATTTCCTTAACCCCTTCTTTTATGGTCTTTGGGTTTTCTTTCCTAAGTACCATGGGGTAGGCAATATTATCAAATACACTTCTTTTAAACAAGTAGGGTTTTTGAAAAACCAAGGTTAAATCCTTAAGTATTTCCTTATTTAATTCTCTCCCATCATATAAGACCCTACCTTCAAAGTTTGGATCAAGGCCACCAAGAATATGTAAGAGGGTAGTTTTTCCAGATCCATTAGGGCCTGTAATCCCTGTTATTAGGCCTTCTTTAAAACTTATGTAGTTTATATTTAAAACCAAATTTTCTTGGTATTTTTTTCTAATATTATATGCTTCTATTTTCATCTTACCTAATCCTCCCTACTGTATGAGTATATTAGGCTATGTATTACAAATGATATAATCATAAGTATCGTCCCAAGGGCTATAGCCATAGGGTAGTCCCCCATAGAGTTCATCATAGAAATTGTGGTTGTTATTACCCTTGTTTGGTACTTTATATTTCCCCCAACTATCATTACAGCTCCAACTTCTGAAATTGCCCGAGAAAATCCTGTTACTATATGTATAAAGATATCTGACCTAAGTTCGCGAATAATTAAAACTACACTATCCCACCTAGTCCCACCCAGGGTCTTAGCAACTACTTCAATTTGCTTGCCCCTAGTTTTAGCCATATTGTAGGTTAAGCCTAGTATAAGGGGTACTACTAGGAAGGTTTGGGCAATAATCATTGCCTTGGGTGTGTATAAGAGGCCTAGGAAACCTAGGGGCCCCCTTCTTGCAAGTATAAGGGCAACTAAAAGCCCTACTACTACAGATGGTATGCTCATAAAAGTATAAACTAACCTAGAAAACATTCTTTTCCCCCTAAAGGGTTTTATCCCTAGGTAAACCCCTAGGGGTACAAAAATAAGGGCAGCAAGTATGGTTGCACTTGAAGATACGAAGATAGATAAGAAAATAATCTCGTAAACTTCTGGGTCAAGCTGGAGTAACAATTTAAATGCCTCCACGAAACCCTGTGAAATATAGTCCATACTTGCCACCCCCTATCACTTAATTACTACTAATAGTTACTTTGCATTTGGTATAAATAATCCTTCTCCATACTTATCTACTCCAAATTCACCAATTAAAGCTTGTACCTTATCTGAAATAATCCAATTTGTAAATTCAAGAGCCCCTAGTTCATTTATCATATCACCCTTGTCTGGATTAACAGGTATTACTCCATATTGGTTAAATAAGGATTCATCCCCTTCAACTACCACTTCAAGACCTAAATCATCCTTCATTGCTAGGTAGGTTGCCCTGTCTGTCATAGTGTAGCCCATTTTCTCATCAGCTATCTTTAAAACATCTCCCATTCCAGCCCCAGCTTCAACATACCATTCTCCACTTGGAACTAGGTCTAAGTCTGACCAAAACTTAAGTTCTTTTTTATGAGTTCCTGAATCGTCTCCCCTTGAAACAAATACAAGTCCTTTTTCATTTATTTCTGTAAAAGCTGCCTTAATATCATTGCCCTTTGCTAAGTCACTTCCACCCTTAGGACCAACAAGTACAAAGTCATTGTACATAACATCATGTCTAAGAGTTCCATGTCCTTCTTCTACTAATTTTAACTCATCTGGTTTAGCATGTACAAGGAGTACATCTGCCTCTCCATCCCTACCCATTTGTAGGGCATTACCTGTTCCTACTGCAATTGTCTTTACTGTAACTCCTGTTTCTTGTGTAAATATTGGAAGTAAGTAATCAAGTAAACCTGAATCTTGCGTGCTTGTAGTTGTTGATAGGATAATCTCTGTCCCATCAGCTGGCTTTTCTACAACTTCCTCTTGTGGTGCTTCTAGCTCAGGTGTTTCTACTTCTACTGGGGCTACTTCCTCTGCAGGCTTAGAGCATCCAGCAATTAAAGATAGGGTTACTAGCAACAACAGTAGATAAATTAAACTTCTTTTTTTCAAATTAATCACACTCCTTATTTTTTTTAAAAACAAAAACAACCTAAGAAAGGTTGTTTAATTAAACATCTTCCTTTCCAAAAAGGGAGGCCTAGAAATTTCTCTCTAAACCCAATGGTATTTCTTCATAGCTTATGCTTTAGAAGTTAATACTCGGAAAAATTATTGTAGATATTCATCTTGTTTCCTCTTGCAAAGCCTATCAAGGATATTCCTAACTCTTTTGCTAACTCAACTGCCAAAGAAGTAGGTGCAGATCTTGATATAATTAAGGGTATCTTTCTTTTAGCCGCCTTTATAAGCATTTCTGATGAAATCCTCCCTGTTGATAAAACCAGGGTGTCTTCAAAAGAAAGGCCTGATAAGTGTCCACTTCCAAGAACCTTATCTAGGGCATTGTGCCTGCCTATATCCTCAGCGTAAAAAAGAATCCCATCCACCCTGCCTAAGCCACAGCTGTGGACACCGCCTGTTTCTTTAAATAAAACAGATAGCTTATTGAATTCCCCCATCAATTGTACCACACTTGATGGACTAATTGGTAGTCTTTTAGTAATCTTCATACTTGTCTTTGAATCTACTATATTATAAAAGGAAGTATTTTTACCGCAACCTGAGGTAATAGTCCTTCTCCCCCTGTACTTATCCCTTAAGGTTTGAGTCCTTTCTTTTACTATTACATTGATAGTTTTACAACCTTCCCCTATATCCATGGCCTTTATTTCATTTATATCATCAATATAATTTTCAGAAAACAAAAACCCAACAGTTAATTCTTTAAGATCCCTAGGGGTACAAAGTATCGTTACAAGTTCTTTATCATTAATAAATATAGTAAAGGGGTGTTCTACAATTACATCATCTTTAAGATATTCATTTACCCCCCCTTTAATTTTTAAGATTTCAACTTGTTTTTTTACTTCCATACAAAGCCACCAAGGCTATTTATATTTTCTAAATACTCATTAACATCAGCTTTTGTGTTTAGATTATAAAACATATCCCAATTCTTGCTAAATTCTCTTGCTTTTTCCTCATCAATAAAGTGGGCATCTAAACTTGATAAAAATCTAGTGACAGACCTTCCTCCCAAGTTTAAAAAACATTCCAAATCTTCTATTACATCCTTACTGTAAAAGGCGTTAAAGGGCTCTAGATACTCTTTAAAGCGAGCTATAGTAGCCTTTTTATTTGTCCCTGCAATTTGTGTTTGCATGTAGTTTATAAATTCTAAATTTATATTAGGCATATCGCAAGCAATTATATATGAAAATTGAGATGTAGATTTTAAAAGTCCAGCATGGATACCTGCAAGGGGTCCAATACCACTAAATACATCCTGAGTAACTATCACAGGTAGGCTCTTGTATTCACTTGGCTTATTTGTAACAATAATCACCTCATCAAATGTAGGCTTTAGCCTATAGACAAGATTTTCAATTAAGAGCTTTTCTTTTATTTTTAAAAATTGTTTGTCAAAACCCATCCTGGTGCTTTTGCCCCCAGCAAGAATAATTGCAGTTTTAAATTCTCTCATATTAATCCTCTTTTCTAGCACATTCACTAGTTCTATCTAATAAGATTTCAAGGCCATGGTGGATACTCTCTAGGCTAAAGTCTAGGGCTTCTTTAACAGCCTTGGGGCTGCCTGGAAGGTTAACAATTAATGTATCATTCCTTATACAAGATACTGCCCTTGAAAGCATGGCTCTCTTTGTAATTTGAAGGCTAAAGTACCTTATAGCCTCCCCTATACCTGGTGCTAACCTAGTTGCTACCTTTAGGGTAGCTTCTGGGGTTATATCTCTTTTGCTAAAACCCGTCCCCCCAGTTGTCAGTATTAAATCAAGGCCTAGGTCATCGGCCATGTTTATATACTCTTTGACAAGGCTATCTTCCTCATCTGGGAGGATTACATACCTTACTACCTTATAGCCCTTATCCTCTAAATATTCCTTAATAAGTCTACCTGAAAGATCTTCTCTTTCCCCCTTGTAACCCTTGTCACTTAAGGTAATTATCCCAACATTAAACATCTTTAGCCTCCCCAAGGAAGTGACATATATTCCTTCATTAGCTTGTCGTATTCTTTTTTAAAGAGGGTTTCATGACCTTCCTCCCATTTGGCAAGCTTTGTAAAAATTTTCTTTATCCCTTCATCATGTGCATTTTCAGCTGCTTTTTCATAAAATTCTTTAAAGTCTCTTTCAATTAAATAAGCTGTTCTTAATATGGTCATATCTGGTATATCAGACTCAGCTAGGGTTTCTACTATATGTTCTGACTCTTCCCTAGCCTTAAAGATATCTTCTTCTCTCTCCATTACTTCATCAGATAAATCAAATTCATTGTTTTCAAGGTAGTTGTTAAGCTGGCGTTCTAAATAATTGTAGTGTTCTTTTTCCACTTTTGCTAATTCATGAAAAAGTTTACTTGTTGTTGGATTTGAAAACATTTCTGCTTTTTCATTAAAAAAGTTCATGCCATCTTTCTCCATCTGCATAGCATATCTTAATACTTGCTCGTAGTTCATGAGTCTACCTCCTATATTTTTTCAATTTTAACAGCTGCCACTTTTAATTCTGGAATTTTTGCTATATCATCTAGGGCGGTGTTTGTTAAGAGATTTGCCTTTCCTTCAGTGTAGTGGAAGGGCATAAAAACAACTCCCTCATCTATTGTATCTAATACCCTAGCAGTTGTTATTAATTCCCCTCTTCTTGAGCTAACCTTTATCATTTCACCATCTTCTATATCTAACTTATTAGCTGTTATCTCATTTATTTCAACAAATGAATCTGGTGCAAGCTCGTTTAATCCATCTTCCCTACCTGTCATAGTCATGGTGTGGTAGTGGTAAAGAATCCTACCTGTGGTTAAGATATAAGGGTATTCCATGGAGACTAATTCAGCACTTTCTACATATTCATTAGGCATAAATAAACCCCTACCCCTTGCTATGGCTTGCTTGTGCAAGTACTCAGTTCCCATGTGGTCTTTGTTTAAAACTGGCCACTGAAGCCCTACCTTGTCTATTCTTTCATAGTCAATCCCCGAGTAGGAAGGGGTAAGGCTTGCTATTTCATCCATAATTTCACTTGGATTCTTATAATAAGACTTATCTCCCATCAAGTTCATAAGGTCTAAAAGAATCTTCCAGTCAGCCTTGGCAAGCCCTGGTGGGTCAAGGGCCTTTCTAACCCTTTGAACCCTTCTTTCAGTATTTGTAAAGGTCCCATCTTTTTCTGCAAAGGCAGCAGCAGGTAATACAACATCTGCCATTTCTGCTGTTTCAGTTAAAAATATATCTTGTACAACTAAAAAATCAACATGGTCTAGGACTTTTTTTACATGGTTAGTATCAGGGTCTGATACCATTGGGTTCTCTCCCATAATATATAGCATTTTTATTTGGTCTTCTTCTATTTTGGTAAACATTTCAGTTATGGTAAGGCCTACCTTGTTTGATAGCTTACTCCCCCAACTTTCTTGGAACTTATCTGTAACTTCTTTTTTAAAGACCTTTTGATAACCTGGCAGGTCTGAAGGGAGTCCCCCCATGTCACAGGCACCTTGTACATTATTCTGCCCCCTAAGAGGGTTTACACCTGCTGATTCAATCCCTACATTTCCACAAAGAAGTGCAAGGTTTGAAATGCTCATTACTGCATGGGTACCAGTAGTATGCTGGGTTACCCCCATGGTGTAATATATTCCAGCTTTTTTAGCCTCTCCATATATCCTGGCAGCCTTTATAATATCCTCTGCTTCTATCCCGCAAATTTCTCCTGCCCTTTCTGGAGTATAGCTTTCTACTAGCCTAACTAGTTCCTCGTAGTTTTCAGTGTTTTTTTCTATATAGGCCTTGTCCATTAAATCTTCTTTTATTATCACATGCATCATAGCATTTAGTAGGGCAATATTCGTCCCTGGCTTAACTTGTAAAAAGACATCCGAATAATCTGCCATTTCAATCTTTCTAGGGTCTGCTACTATAAGTTTTGCCCCTTTTTTTACAGCCTGTTTCATAATTGCACCAATAACTGGGTGGTTTTCGCTTGTGTTTGACCCAATTATAAACATTGCATCAGTATTTTTTATTTCCTGTATGCTATTTGTCATAGCACCTGAACCTAAGGTGATTGCAAGACCTGCAACCGTTGAAGCATGTCAGAGGCGGGCGCAGTGGTCAATGTTATTGGTTTGAAGCACTGACCTAAATAACTTTTGGAAAATATAATTATCTTCGTTTGTACACCTAGCAGAAGTAAGGCCAGCAAAGCCATCTCCACCCTGGTCTTTTTTTACTTGTTTCATCTTATCTGTTATAAGTTTATATGCCTCATCCCAACTTGCTTCAACAAAGACACCATCTTTTTTAATTAAAGGAGTCTTTAGCCTATCAGGGTGGGATAAAAAGTTGTAGGAAAACTTACCCTTTACACATAATAAACCTTCGTTATGGGCATCCATTGCTGGTTCTACCCCTACCACTTGATTTTCCTTAACAAGCAAATCAAGTTGACACCCAACTCCACAATAGGAACAAGTTGTCCTTACTTTTTTAGTCTCCCAAATCCTAGTCTTTGTTTTCTTTTTAGTTTCTAAGGCTCCCACTGGACAAACTGAAACACAGTTTCCACAGGATACACAAGTAGAATTTATTAGTCCATTGCCAAAAGGTGTTGAAACCACTGTATCAAAACCCCTGTTTTCAAACCCTATTGCTGTGGTCCCTTGAAGTTCATCACATACTCTTACACAAAGTCCACAAAGTATACACTTTCTAGAGTCATATGTATAAAATGGATTTGTATCATCATAAATTGGTCTACTTTGTTCCCACCTGTAGTTACCTTCTTCTATCCCATATTCATAGCAATAATCTTGAAGCTTGCAAGCCCCTGATTTTTCACAATTTAAGCATTCTAGGGGGTGGTTTGATATTATTAAATCCAATAAATTTTGTCTTTCTTTTATTACCCTAGGGCTGTGAGTTTGTATTACCATCTTATCTTTGATCTTTGTTGTACAAGCAGTTTGAAGCTTACTTGTCCCTTCAATTTCTACTTGACATAGCCTACAAGCTCCAGTAGGTAACAAACGCTTATCATAGCAAAGTGTAGGGATATCAATACCTAAATCATTACAAACAGAGAGAATTGTAGAGGTTTTTTCAATCTCATATTCAATATTATTGATTGTAATCTGCATCTAAAATCCTCCTTTTTTACTTTTCATTTCCCATTTTATTTATTTTTTCAATTATTTCTGTAATTTCAAGTGCCTCAGCCCAAGTTGTTTCTTCAAATTTATCCTCTAGCTTTTTATATGGGAGGTCTGGATTATCAAGATACTTTAACTCAGTCGTTAACCTACCCTTTAAACATAGGGGTCTTCCGTTTGTTGGAGGCTTAGCTACTACTGCAAGGGGTACTTGTTTCTTAGATTTAACCTCAAATTCGCAACCATAATCACAAGCCTTGCAAGATACAACCTTGCTTTCACCTTCCCAATTTCTAATTTTTTTCAATTCTCTTTTATCTATT
>Ga0265295_1005128_pt1 | contig 17031 bp, 13 predicted proteins | sample Munlansysbiofilm_FD_192503 | JGI IMG/M metagenome (GOLD analysis project Ga0265295, IMG submission 192503) | Leachate microbial communities from a municipal landfill in Southern Ontario, Canada - Methane capture system biofilm | ecosystem: Engineered > Solid waste > Landfill > Unclassified ...
TCACTTGATGATGTGCAGAAAGCTCTGAGTGAAAGTTACTCGTACTTGGACAAGAATAAAGAGATGGTCTCAAAACTGACCAATTTCAAATGGCTAAATTTGGATATATGAAAGCGAAATGGTATCAGAGGGTGTCGATACAGACTGCATCTGTAGCGGCACCGCCTGGGCTGGGGCTTGGGGGATGTATATGTGTGTGACCAACTCTCCTGACGAGGGGTTTCGTTCCCACCCCACGGCATCGCTTCGCTCCTCCGCGGGGACCCCGGTCAATCCACAACCTCGCTATAGTTCTGTCGCCCTCCGGGCTTTACTCACCCGGTTTGGGAGAGAGCCTGCGTTTTTCTCGATCCCAGCCATTCCACCTCACAAACTCGCTTCGCTTGTTCGCGAGGACCCGGCGCTGGAAACAAAAAAACCTGGTTTCCCAGGCAAAAAAAATGGCTCCGGAAGAGGGATTCGAACCCCCGACCTAGTGGTTAACAGCCACCCGCTCTACCGCTGAGCTATTCCGGAACGCATCGTAAGGGGCAAAATCCTTGGAAGGGGAATTCTGTCAATGAAAATTCTCTGCGGAGGGGCGGGAAGCGGCTTTGGTTTTACCAACCGAGGCGGGTACAGCTCCGGTCAAGACCCCGATGGCAGATTCAGGCAGAAGCTCTGAAGATGATCCCAAACCCATCCGGGTTCTTCAGCGCAAAGGGCGTGTCCGCGCCCGGAATGAGTTTCCACACGGCAGTTCGGGATCATCCTGCCCAACGCCAGTTGCTGCCTGACAGGTATCACCCTGTCCTTCAATCCGATCAGCAGCAACACCGGCAGGTCTATCCAAGCCAGACGCTCCACCCCTGCGATCCTGTTGGCTGGGGAAAGATACTCGGCCAGGGTTTCCGGACCGACTTGCATGGCTTCATCCACCACCTTCTCCAGATCCTCAGCCGCGGGCTTATGGGACGAAACAGAACGCAATCCGATCCTCAGAAGCCACCTATTGCCCGCCATATGCTTTCCCAGCTTGGTGAACGCGATGTTGCCCAAGGGCCCCAGACCGGTGACCGGAGAGATCAAAACCAGCCCCTGCAGCAGTTCCGGATGCCGCAAAGCCAGCTGCAATCCCACTCCACCGCCCATGGAAAGGCCTGTGTAAGTAACCTTTCCAAAGCCCTTTTTGCGAATCATTGAGGCGATGTCATCCGCCATCTGGACAAAGTTGCAGCCTGTTTTCACGCCGTTGGAAGAACCGTGACCCCGAAAATCCGGGGCCAGGGCGTGCCAGTCCTCCGGCAGACGGGGAAAGTAGAAATCCCGCCAAATGTTTGAAGAGATCAGGGTGCCATGGCCAAAAACCACATGGAGAGGCCCTGAACCTTGCTCCAGATAATGCAGGCTGACGCCATTGATATCCATGAACGGCATGATTTCACACCTCAATTGAGCCTGTTGGCCAACATCCTGTTATCAAACAATTCTACTGCCTTAACCGAGGAACCTCTCGGTCAAGCCAGAGGGGGTAGCAACCAACCGTATTGGGCGGAGAGCCATTCCCGCACTCGATTGAAAAACAGGCCTTTGAGTTCCGCCCAGGCGGGCCGGTCCAGTTCTCCGGTCCATTCGTCCATGAAGGTCTTTTTGAACTCGATGGCCAGGCAGATGAGCCGGTCCGGATAGCGGTCATTGAGCCAGCGGGACATGTATCCGCCGTTAAACTTCACATCCTGCCGGCAATCCAGCGCCTTGCCCCGGTAGGCTTGGCCGTTCAGCCTCTGGCAGAGGGCCTCAGCCGCCGGATGGTGCTTAGGCAGCAGGTTGCTCCTGCCGATGATGATATCCGGGTTGGTCTCCTGGGGGTCGGGCTCAGCGTTGGGTCCGCCGCGGCGGTGGTTGAAGCTGTGCAGGTCCAGCACCACGATAAAGGGGTGGAGTTCCAGCAGCCGGTCGATCTGGTATTGGAGCAAACTGTACCAGGAGGCGTAATCCCCGCGCAGCCTGGCCAGAAGGGGTTCCGGAACCGGTCGCGCGCGGGCCGGCAGGCCCCAGCAATCCTCAGGCGAGAGATAGACCGCCTTTTCCGGGCCGCGGTTCAGGTCGATGGCGAAGCGGGAGCTTTCAACAATGATGTGGTTGGGGAAAAGCGCAGCGATCTCGCCAGTGCAAGGATCTTCCTCGCGGAGGCGGTCAGCCTCGCTGATGCCGCTGAGCGCCAGCAGTTCCGGTGGCAGGTGATGACCGTTGTGGATGGCCGTGGCCAGCAGCGGCAGAGCGCTGTTGCCAAGCGTTAGGGAAGATCTCAGCACCGGTTCAGTTGCTGCCTCTTGGGCTTCCGGCGTCGATGCCGAAAGGCTCATCCGAGCGGTGGTCCACCAGCTTGGATTCCACCTTGAAACCTTGTTCCGGAGCGGCGTCCTTCTTGAAGGTGTTCAGCAGCGTGACGGCCTGGTTCTCGGTCCAGGGGAAGTTGAAATGGTAGCCCTGTTCCCAGTAGGTGTAATCGGAAGGCAGGTCCGACCAGTTCGCCTGCACGCGGGTGTTGGTGAAAGCCTTGTAATAGCCTGTGTTGTAAAGCACGCCGTTGCCGGGAATGGTGATGTCATCCATGGTTTGGTCGGCAAGGCCATGGTTCACATAGAGGGGATGCAGGTCGTGATGGCCGGTGTTGCGCATTTTCAGGAAGAAGAGATCCTCAGCGGTGATCAGATAGGTGGTGTAGGAATTTCCGCTGATATCGCGGGTGCGTGACCATTCCACCACCAGGCCGATCTGCTCGTTGCTGGAGCTTCTGCCGTGGGTTTCAGCCTCGTAATGGTAGCTTTGGTCATCCCGGGCGATCTCGAAAGTGATCCTTTCCCCGGGGGCGATCACGGCCGAGCCGTAGCCGTCCACTTCCACGCGGATATCGGTGTAGAGCATGTTTTCAAACTTGGCCAGAAAGGGTGTGTCCACCACATGGATGTGGCACGAGGCCAGCAACAGCAACGCCGGCAGACAGAGCAGCAAAAGTTTTTTCATCTGGGACTCCTTGGCGGCGTGTGATCCGGCTTGATGCCAGCCGGAGGTATCCAGCCGCTCAGTTATTATACACGGCAACGGGGTAAATCCTGTATCTGATTTTCAGTTTTATCAGCTGTATTTGCCCAGGTAGGCGGCGGCCGTTTCTTTGGCCAGATTCCTGATCCTGCCGATGTAGGCGGCGCGTTCGGTTACGCTGATCACGCCGCGGGCGTCCAGCAGATTGAAGGTGTGGGAACAGCGCAGAAGATTGTCGTAGGCGGGATGGACCAGCTTTCTCTCCAGTAGTTCCCGGCATTCCTTTTCGTAGTCCGCGAAGAGGTCGAAGAGCAGGGCGGTGTTGGCCGCGCTGAAGTTGTATTCGGAGTATTCCCGCTCCCGGGCAAAATAGTAATCCCCATAGAGCAGAGTGTCGTTCCAGCGCAGTTGACGGTAGTCGTCCACGTTCTGGATGTACATGGCCAGGCGTTCCAGGCCGTAGGTGAGCTCAACGCTCACGGGGAAGCAGTCGATGCCCGCAACTTGTTGGAAATAGGTGAATTGGCTTATCTCCATGCCATCCAGCCAGACCTCCCAGCCCAGACCCCAAGCGCCCAGGGTGGGTGATTCCCAGTCGTCTTCCACGAAGCGGATGTCGTGTTTGGCGATCTCGACGCCGATGGCCTCCAAGCTTCGCAGGTAAAGGTTTTGAATGTCGTCCGGACTGGGTTTGATGATCACCTGGAATTGGTAATAATGCTGCAGGCGGTTGGGGTTTTCGCCATAGCGGCCGTCCTTGGGCCGGCGGCAGGGCTGGGCGTAAGCCACGGAAGAGGGTTTGGGGCCCAAAGCGCCGAAAAAGGTGGCGGGATGGAAGGTACCGGCCCCCATCTCGATGTCGTAAGGCTGCATCAGGCTGCAGCCCTGGCCCGCCCAGTAAGTTTGCAGGGTGAGGATGATGTCCTGAAAGTTCATTTGCCATCCCCCCGCAGCTGGCGGCAGGCGGACCTGATCTCATCCAGTGAGGAACGCAGGCCGCGCAGAAGCTGCTTCATTTCGCCGGCGGTCCCGGGCTCCGGGATCTGAACCCTCGGGGCGGGAAGAGCCGCACGCGAGCTGCGGCGCTCCTCTTTCAGCTTCTGGCGCGCGCCTTCAATGGTGTAGCGCTGGTTGTGCAGCATGTCCTGGATCCTGCGCAGCAGCTCGATGTTTTCCTGGGAATACTTGCGGATGCGGCCTTCCTCCCGGCGCGGGCGCAGAAAGCTGAATTCGCTTTCCCAGTAGCGGATCACATAAGGTTTTTCGCCCAGCAGGTTGCTAACCTCGCCGATGGTGTAAAAGTATTTTTTCATGGGGTGCCTCTCGGTTTTCTGATCCTGGCGGTCAGGGCCAAAATGGCCGCGAGCGCCACAAAGAGGAAGGGGTAACGGTGAATTTTACGGATGAGGGGGATCCGGGGTGTGGTATAGAGTGGCGCGGTGATGGTGGTCACCTCGTTCAGCCCGGTTTTGGCCAGGATCCTGCCCTTGGGGTCCACCACCAGCGAGATGCCGGTGTTGGCGCTGCGGTAGATCTGGATCCGGTTTTCCACCGCGCGGAAACGGGTCATCATCGCGTGCAGCCAGAGGCCGTAGGAATTGCCAAACCAGGCGTCGTTGGTGATGTTGGCCAGATAGTCGCATTTGGCGAATCCGCCATTCAAGGTATCCCGCGGCATGGCCATGCGGTGGAAGATCTCCGGAAAAGCCAGCTCATAGCAGATGGAAGGTGAAAAGGTATGGCCGCCGCTTTCGTAGGTGACCAGTTTGGTGCCGAATTCCCAGTTCGCCTGGCCGAGGTTCACGTTCCACAACATGGGGAAAAGATGCAGCCAGAGCATGCGTTCGCCCACCGGGACGAGGATGTTCTTGAAATAGAGTTCATTATCGAAATCATTGCGCTGGAAGAGCGAGGCGGCGTTGTAACTGCGGGTTCCCACAGGGTGGGCGGGGTCGTGAACATAGTGTTGGAAACCGGTGAAAACATCCACCCGGGCGGTGTCCACAATGGCGCGCAGGTCTCTCCGCGCCTGGGAAACGCGGTCCAGATCGCCGATCATGGCCCCTTCCGGCCAGATCACCAAACGGGCTGAATCCGCGGCCGCTTTCAGGGTGAGGTCGCGAAAAACGGCCAATGACGCTTCATATTGCTCCGGCTCCCATTTCAGCACCTGCGGAATGGAAGGCTGCAGCACGTGGATGCCGGCCTCGTGACGTTCCAGCTCCAGATTGGCCTGGCAATGCCAGCCATAGCCGATCCAGACGCCAAAGATCAGCAGCAGCGCTGCCAGATACCAAAGCCGCTTCTTTCCGAAAGCTTCCAACTGTTCAGAGCCGGATCCACCCCGGCCTCCCAGCCATTTTGGCAGGCTGGGCCAGAGTTGGTGCAGCAGCAGGTTGACGCAGATGATGAGGGCGGAGAGGCCTACAACCCCGATCAGGTCCGCCGCCTGGATGAGGAGGCCGTAATCCGCCAGGGAATAGCCCTGGTTGAACCAGGGGAAGCGGGTTTCGCCGAAATTCTGGACGTACTCGAAAGTGATGAGGATGCTCAGGAAGCCCAGCCAGCGCCAGCGCGGCAGGGTTCTGTAGATCCGGTTGATGCCGTAAAACACCAGATAATAAATAAATATGTAAACCAGCATCACTCCCAGGATGGCGCCGGGGTTCACATACACCAGCCAGTAATACACGATGGCGCAATAGGCCACGGACATAATGAAGCCCATGCGCAGCAGGTCGCGGGAACTGGCCCGGCCGCGTTCGAAAACCCGCAGCAGCGGCAGCCAGGCGAAAAACACCAGCCAGCCCAGATGCAGCGGCAAACGCGACAGCGCCAGCAGCAGCGCGCTTAGCAGCGTCAGCAGCAGGTCATTGCGTTTCACCGCCACTCCTTCCGTAAACCAGTCTGTCCAGCCAGATCTCATTCTCCCACAATACGGTAACCAGATCGCCCTGCACCGTTATGGACAGAGGGGGCGCGAGAACGCTGTGTGGACCGTCCCCCCGATAACAGCCAAACATATTGCCCACCCGGTCCAGGGCCTGGAACAGCTTCACTCCAAGCTCCAACTGCCCCAGCAGCGTAAAGACCTGAGTGCTCTCCCTGTCCCGGTTTTGCGCCCAGAGCCAGTCCTTGTTGCAGTCAAGGTTCTGCGGTTGGTCCAGCTCAAAACGCCCGAAGCGGTTGAATTCCCTGCCGTCGAGGGGGGAATAGCAGATGATCTCGGAGGGGGCGGCGTCGTAAACGAAGAGCGTGCCGTCCGGCGCCACGCAGAAAAGTTCCGGTTGGCTGAGGGTTTCGAGGCTGAATTCGGAAACGAACATCCCCTCGGAGCTGAATTTGCGGAGCAGTTTCCTGGCCCCGTCAAGGGCCAGCAAACCACCGTCGGCATCCACGCCGATGTCGCTGAGGCGCTGGAAGTTGCTTCGCTCAAAGCCGATTCCGCCGAGGCTGTTCACCCGCAGCCCGTCCACGAAAATGTCGATCTCCTGGCTGGAGCGGTCGTAGGCAAAGACGGTTTTGCCCCGCGCGTCGCTCACCGCCTTGGTGTAGAGGCGCGCAACGGGAAATTCCGCCACTCTTTCCCGGTGGCTCTCCAGCTCCGGCCTGGCGGTCCTGCTTTCGGCGCAGCCCGCCGTCAGCATGGCAAAAAGGATGAACAGGGACAGGATCGCGACTGCGCGGGACACGGCAACTCCCTATTTCAGCAGATGGATGTCGCGCAACTTGCCCTGGATGCTGGTTTTGTTGCCAAAGCGGTTGTATTCCAGGGTGTAGGCGATATCCAGCCGCGCGTTCTTTTTCAGCAGGCTGAGGTGGTCACCGAGGTTGTAGCCGATCAGGTCCAGCACCACACCGTCCTTGACCACCTTCAGTTTCAGGTGGTTGCGGCCCACGGTGTAGGGATAGCTGGCCACCAGCACGCCGCGCGTAACCAGCAGCGGACGGTGGTTTTCCGGGCCGAAGGGCGCGAAACGCTCGATCCAGTCCAGCAGAAAGTTGCTGATGTCGTAAAGTTCGATCTCACGGTCGATCTCCAGAGGCAGGTTGATCTGGCTGATCTGCAAATGCTCCGAGACATAGCGGGCAAGTTCGTTTTCAAAGCGGTCGATGTATTCCTGGAGGATGGTGAAGCCCACGGCGTATTTGTGGCCGCCGAAGCTGTGCAGATTGTGGCCGATGGCCCGCAGGGCGCTGAAGAGGTCAAAATCCGCCACACTGCGTCCGGAGCCGCTGCCGAAGCCTTCCTTGAAGGAGATCATCACCACCGGGCGGGAGTACTTTTCCACCAGCTTGGAGGCCACGATGCCGATCACGCCTGGATGCCAGTCGTCGGAGGAGATCACGATGCAGGGCGCGGTGTTGATGTCTTTGTATTTCTTTTCGATGATGTCGCAGGCTTCATGGAAGGTTTTCTGGTCCTCCTGCTGGCGCAGGGAATTCTGCTGTTCAATGATCTCGGCCAGTTCCAGGCTGCGCTCCTTGTCCCGCGAGATCAGCAGTTCCACCGCCACGGAAGCCGAGCCCATCCTGCCCGCGGCGTTGATCCGCGGCGCGATGCCGAACACGATGTCCGAGGCGTCCATGGTCTTGGTGTTCAGGCCGGAGATCTGCACCAAAGCGTTGAGGCCCAGGTTTTTCTTGTCCACCAGGTGCTGGAGGCCAATGTGGGCGAAAACGCGGTTCTCGCCGATGAGGGGAACGATGTCCGCGATGGTGCCCAAGGCCACGAGGTCCATGTATTTCACCGTGTTTTCGTCGGTTTCGATGCCCCGGCGGCTGTAGATGGCCATCAGCAGTTTGTAGGCCACGCCAACTCCGGCCAGATGGGCAAAGGGATAGGGGCAGTCCGGAAGCTTGGGATTGATGATGGCAAAGGCCTGGGGCAGCTCTTCCTTGGGATTGTGGTGATCGGTGATGATGATCTCCATCCCGCGGGCGTTAATGGCTTCGATCTCGTCGAGGGCATTCACGCCGCAATCCACGCTGATGATCAGCCCGGTGCCGCTTTCCTTGATCTGGTCGAGACTGCCCAGGGAAAGGCCGTAGCCGTCGATCATGCGGTGCGGGATGTAGAAATCGATCAGCGCGCCCAAACGCTGTAAACCCAGATAGAGCAAGGTGGTGGCGGTGGTTCCGTCCACGTCGTAATCCCCGTAGATGGTGATCCTTTCACCCCGGTCGATCGCGCTCAGGATGCGGTCCACGGCCTTGCCCATGTCCGGAAAGAGAAAAGGATCATGCTGATGACCCAGCTGGGGTTGGAAGAAATCCTCGATCTGATCCGGCGTGTCAAGCCCTTTGCGGAAAAGAAGCTCGGCCACCAGCCGCGGACACTTCAGCCGCTCTGTGAGGGCCTTGATCTGCTGCCGTTGCTCTGGGGAAAACTCCCCCTGCAGCAGCCATTCCTTCTGCATATAGCCACCTTTATCTTAATCTGTTGCCTGCCTATTGTTTAAGCCTCGTTTGTTCAAGCTCAGGATTGAGAAATCCAGCCCACCGGAACGCCAATTAAGGAGTTCCGGAATACTTGGCGCAACTTTGAGCGGGAGTTCAATCTTGTAAAGGAAAAAGTTAGGCTCTCTTTCAAACCGGGTGGGTAAAGCCCGTGAGGGCGACAGAATGATAGCGAGGGTGTGGAGGCGCGGCTTCAGCCGCGACGGAACCCATCGTACACCGTGAACATCAAAGCTGATTTCCAAAGCCACCACTCCACTCCGAAACGCGGTGCGTTTCGGAGTGGAGTGGTGGCTATTTTCATTGATCATCGTTCTGCCGTGCAACGAGGGGCTTACGCGCCCTCGCTATCTTTCTGTCGCCCTCCGGGCTTCTTACTGAGAGCTCCTCTAACCACTTGCTTGGGAAAGAGAACCAAAAGGTCTTCCCCCGCCTGCCCCTTCATCTGTTCCTCAAGGCCCGCTTGACCGGCTTTACCGCGCCTCCCGCGTAATTCCCGCATCAGAGGCGGGGATCATGCGGGGGACAGGCGCCAAGGCTGGCAGCGGGGCTTTGGGGCAGATCGGCCCAAGATAAAACCCCGCCGCAGCGGGGTGAGATCAAAGTCTTGTTATTGTATCACTTAAGATGCCGGCGCAAATCCACAAAGGGCAACGGAACCGGCCGCTTGGGTCCGGGGAGAACCTGCGCGGGCAGTTCATCCTGTTCCGCGATCACGTAAAAGAAGTTGCGGGCGGCATCGCCCAAAGCGCCCAAAGTAAGAGCTTCGGTGGTGTCGAACAATCCCCAGTATTGTTGATCGACAGCTGGATCGTCCGAGGAGTAAACATGGTAGCGGTCGGCGCCATCAACAACCGTCCAGTGCAGTTCCGGGCCTTCAGAACCGCTCAGAATGCTAAGTTCCGGCGCGGTCAGGCCTCCTCCGGCTGTCTGAACCTCCACCCGCAACATAAAAACTCCTGTGTTGGCCAAATCGATCCAGTCAGCGTCGATATGGAAGTAACAATTTCCAGGATAGCTGCGCGAAACATCATGCGCAAAGCCGTTGGTGGCGTTGATGCCGCTGTACACGATGAAGAAATAGTGGCTGTCCAGCTCCAGATCGGGCGTGGAGATCTCGATCCACTGCTCCGCCAGCACGGTTTGGGGCTGCGGGGCCAGGATCTGGACCAGGTTGCTTGGCCAGGGATCGTTGGTGGAATAGATCTCCAGATTGACCGTATCGTCCAGCCTGAAAGCGGCGGTCACCTTGTTGATCTGCAACTGCTCAGGCTGGCCCCAGAGCGGATTTTCATAGAGCACGCCCAGTTTCCATTCGCAGTCATTCCAGCCGGCCCAGCCGGTTTGGCCCAGGCTGTCGTAGTAGAGCCAGACGGGGTCGTTCACCCAGAAAGTGTAACCCTGGGAATAGGTGAGATTGTTGAGGAAGTCTGACGCCACCAACACGTAGGATATCTCTGTTCCAAGCTGTTGGGCCGGGATCTCCGCCATCCAATTGCCCCCGCCCAGATCGGTCCCGCCCGCCCAGATCGGTCCCGCCCTGCCAGATCCAGTCCCCGGCCTGGTTGATCTGGTAGTACGCACCCAGGTAAGCAACCCCGGCCTGGTCTTCCACATAGGCGTAGAGGGCGCAGGGGATATCGCTTCGCAGGGTGTTGAGCATTGGATAATGCGATATTGTCGGACCGGTGATGTCGTTCCCGGCGACCTGGAGCATCACGTTGTCCACGTACCATTCGTGGCTCTGGCTTTGCACCCGGAAGGCAAGATAGACCTCGCTTCCGGCCCAGTCGTTCAGAATCACGCTCTTCTGGTCCCAGAAATCGTAACCGTCTGTGTCGGTCCAGACTTGGACGTAATCGCCATCATCGGGATCCGGAGAACCTTCCGACAGCCACACGCTGTTGGGGGCCCCATACACGTCATAGAGGGTGTTCTTGCCCCAGAAAGAAAACTCGATCGCGCTCTCCGCCGGCAATTGCAGCAGCGGTGAGACCAGCCAGCCATCCTGGACGGGCTGGTCCAGGCAATACCAGTGGCAGGCGGAATTCACGCCCCCGTCGCTGCAGGCCTCCCATGAAGCCAGAAACCAGGAACCGTCCACTCCGTCGAGATCGTAAGAAGACCACAGCGAGGGCGGAAATTCGGAAAACTCGAAGTTTTCGCACCAGGGAAAGCCGCCGATCCCTTCGTATTGGCTGATCTGAACATCATCCAGATACCACTCGTGGGCGTTTTCAACGCCGTCGAAGTACAGAAAGGCGATGTATATGGTCTGGTATGCCCAAGGGGAAAGGTCGAATTCGTAGTGATACCAATCATCACCGAGCGGGACCGGGTTGTAGGTCAAATCTACGAACTGACCATCATCAGGATCGCTGGAACCTGTTGAAACCAGTACAACATTGCCACCCCAATATCCAAGGTTCATATTCAGGGCCCTGAAGGACAGGGAATATCCCAGCCCAGGAACTTGGATCGCCGGCGATATCAAGTAGTCCTCCTCATAATCAATAATGTTGCCGTCGCCGGCCAGATGCATGGCGGAGCACAATCCGTCAGGGCTGTGGTTCTGGTTCGTGTTCCAGGACCAGCACAGGCCACTGCCGTCGGAATCATCGTAAAACCAATAGTAAGGCGGAAAGATCCCGCTTTCGAAATTCTCCAGCCAGGGAAACTCGTGTATTCCCGAATGCTCTTCGATGCGGACATCGTCCAGATACCAGCTGTGAGCAGCGGTGCCCACATAGCGGAAGGCGATGTGGATGGTCTGGTTTAGATAGGGACTGAGATCCACCTGGTTGAAATGCCAGTTCTCGGCCACCGTAAACGGCGTCCAGATGCCGGAGTAATTGCCCGTGTCGGGGTCCGGTGTGGTGGTGGAGACCAGCACCTGGTTGTAGTTCACATTGTTCTGGTAAAGCTGGGGATCCGCGTTGTAAGACCAAAAAGACAGGGTCCAGCCCCCGGTGGCGGGGATGACCACGTTCGGGATCACCAGCCAGCCGTCATCTCCATCCAGGGGATCTCCGGCCAGATGCATCAAGGAGAACGTACCCGGATCGGTATGATTGTAGGTGGTGTTGGCGCTCCAACTGGCGCTAATCCCGCTCTGCTCGTATACCAGCCATTCATTGGGCGGGAAGGGAGTCCCTTCAAAATCTTGGAAATAGGGAAAAGTGGTTATGGACCTGCCAAGCTCTGTTTGGGGTTGCAAACCCGCCAGCAGCGCGCACATGATAAGTAACGCTCCGAGGACAAGCATCTTTCTGCTCATCGTTCCTCCATAAAATAGTGTCTTGATCTCGCTCCCAAATTGAAAGCCAGTGCGTCCGGAGAGCTCAGTTGGCCGCACTGATTTTAAAAAACCTGAAGGGTTCCGCGACGATAAATTCCCAAAACACGATGCCGTCGCCAGGATCGTTGTCGTAGGCCTTTTCCGGCAGCAACAGGTATTCGCCTCCGGGGTCGGAAGCCGCGTAAATATTGTAAAAAGTGGCGTTGTCCACCTCATTCCACTGCAGGCGGAGTTGGTTCACGCCGCGCAGGATCACGAGTTCCTGAGGCGGGCTCACCGGGGCGCCATTGCCGATGGTGATGAAGCGGCCTGCCTGGTATGGCTCGTAAACCACGGCCTGCCAGACGCCGAACGAGTTTGTGTCGGTGTCCCTGTTTTCCATCGCGTAGTCGTCATAAAAGTAGCCGTTGTAGGCCCACCAGGCCACCCCCACATCCGAGACCAGGTAGAAGGCCACGCAGCTTTCGCTGGATCCGTCCGCCATCAGCAGATACTGGTCCTGGTCGCTTTGGATGTAAAAATAGCTGTTGCTGAGGGTGCCGTAATTGGCCAGGTCGCCGTGGCAGTAAACGCTCAGATAATTGCCGGGCCCGTTGCTGATCGTGCCGCGGTTGATCAGTTTTTCCTGGACGAACAGGCCGTGGGCCGCGCTGGGGGAGTTGCTCAGAATACCTTCATTGACCAGATTGTCGAACTGGCAGCTGTTGCTCACCCAGATGCTGCCGCGCACAATGATGTCCTCGCCCTGAATGTTGGCCAGGATGGGGTTGTTTGCGCCCTCCACCACGCTGAAGCCGTTGGTGTCCAGGCTGGCGCTGTTGATGCTCCCGCCCTCCAGGTAAAGGTCGTGGCAATCCCGGCCCTGGTGCATGATCACCGTTCTGCCGTTGAGGAAGATCGCGCTGCCGGCAAAGCTGAGATCCGACAGCAGCTGGAAACTGCCGCAGTCTGCGGCGGCCAGGATGTTGTCGCAGCCAATGGGTGAGGCGGTTTCGGACTGCCAGAGCTGGTGTTGGTTCGTGCCTTCCCAGGCGATCTCGTTGTTGTCGATCAGCCCCTGATCGAAGAGGTTGCCCCTCAGAGTCAGATATAGCAGGTTGGCGTCTGGCTTGTTCCTGATTGTGCCGTGGTTCTCCAGTTTTTCGTTCACACAGGCCCGACGGTAGCCGCCGTCGTTTTGCATGATGCCCAGGTTGACCAGCCTTTCCACCACCACGTTCGTGCTCAGCTGCACCACCCCTTGGAAGACGATCTCGTCGATGTTCAGATTGTTCAGGGAGGCCCCTCCGTCCAGGCTGAGGCTGGCGCCACTGCCTCCTTCCAGATTCGCAGCGCCCAGGTAGCCGCCGTTGAGCGAAATGCCGAAACCCTCGCCCTAGTGGTGCATGATCAGGTTGGTGTTGTTCAGGCTGAGATTGCAGGCGGCGAAGCTGAGGTCGGAAAGCAACTGCAGGTCGCTGTCCGCGGCAGCGTAAAAATTGGAGCAGGAGATCGGACCCGCCTCAGTACTTTGCCAGAGGGTGTGCGTTCCGGCGCCCTGGATGTAGAAATACATGTTGCCGATCTGCCCGTGGTCGAAGAGGTTTCCGTAGAGGTAAATGGTCAGATAGTGGCTGGGATTTGCGATGCTGCCGTGATTGCTGAGGTCGCCGCCAATGTACAAAGTTCGGTACATCTCCTCGTTGCGCAGTTGGCAGCCCTCCGATATATAGAGGTCGTGGCACTGGGAGTTGTTGGTAACCTTCACCGGGCCGTTGATCCAGACGTTGTCGTCCGGCCCCGGAACCTGCCCTTCCACCCAGGTGGCCGTTTGGTTCCAGGATCCCCCAGCCGCGGTGGAATGGATGTCCAGAGCGCTCAGGCACGCAAGCGCGGATAACAGGACGACAAACAGGGTGTATAGCTTCATCATAACCTCCATGCATTGATCCTTAGGTGGTGAACGTGGAAATATTACCACATTTTGGGTTAAACTTGCTTAAAAAGCGGAGGCTGTCAAGTGCTATCTCGCGCGAAAATGCCACCGCCAGGCCCGTTACCGGTGTCCGATTTGCCCCAATTTGCCCAAACTGGAGGATTTTCCCTGTGGACACAATTCCACAGCAGGGAAAAAGAAGGCTCTCTTCCCAACCAAGTGGGTACAGCCCGTGAGGGCGACAGAATGACAGCGAGGGTGTGGAGGCGCGGCTTCAGCCACGACGGAACCCCTCGTACACCGTGACCATCAAAGCTGATTTTCCAGGCCACCACCCCACCCCGTCACCCCGCCAACAAACCCCCTTCCTGTCAATTGGTGTAATTCGTGGACAAACCCGTCCCCACTGCCACAGCCTCCAGAAAAGCCGCGTTGTCCTCCGCGCAGCTCACAGTCACCCGCAGGTGGTTTTTCAAGCGCCGGTGCAACCCCACATCCCGGACCGCTATCTCCCTGTCCTGCAGATACGAGAACAACCCGGACGTTCCCTCCCCCGCCGAGAAAGTGAGGAAATTGGTGGCCGAGGGATGCACTGTCAATCCGGGTATCTCCCTCATTTTCAGATACATGGCAGACCGGGCGGATTTGATCTCCTTCACCTGGTTCAGGAAAATCTCTTTGTTCTCCAGAATGGTGAGCGCGAAGGCTTGGTTGAGGATGCTGGTGTGGAAGGTGGTGAGCACTTTGCGGAGGCTGTAAATGTTTTCCCCGGAAGAAATCGCGTAGCCAAAGCGCAGGCCGGCCCCGGAAAAGGCTTTGGAGAATGAGCGAACCAGGATGAGGTTCGGATGGCGCTCCAGTTCTCCGGCGAAGGTGGCTCCGGAAAACTCGAAATAGGTTTCGTCGATCAGCACCGGCTTGTCCGGCAGAGCTTCCACAATGTTTCTCAGCTGTTCGGGGGCGTAGAGGTTGCCGCTGGGATTGTTGGGATTGCACAGAATGGCCAGACGACAGTCCGGACGCGAGGCCAGCTTCAGATAGGCCTCCGTGTCGAAGCTGAAGTCCGCGTTGAGTTCCACGAACCTGATCCCCAGCCCCACCATGCCGCAAAAGGTCTTGTAGTCAAAATATGACGGCGCCAGGCTCACCGCGAAGGACGCGTCATTTTCCCGCGCGGCCAGGAAGATGTGATACAAAATGTCGTCCGCGCCGTTGCCCCAGAGCAGATTGCCCCTCTCCAATCCGAAACCCGCGTAGTCAGCCAGTTTGGAGTGCAGCTCTTCCGTAACGTCGGAAAGATAACGGTTCAGGTGAACACCCTCCATCCGCGCCAGAAACTTCTCTTTGATGGCCTGATAGGGGTCCAGGCAACTCTCGTTCAAACACATCATCCGGCGCTTCACAGGAACATTGATCAGGGACGGCACCTTATCGGCCAGATCGGCACGGAATAATCCTGGCATCACGAACTCCTTCATTGTTTTGGGCAGCCCTTCAATCTACTCCCCATATCTAATATAGCCGGGGGTGAGACGGAAACAAACCCCGGCTCCGGAGCGAGGAGAAGAGTGGCCCAGCGAATTTTCGCTGGCCCAATTTTTTGTTACCCACTATAAATGGGACGTCCTGCTGTCTGGCTGGGATTTTCCGATCAGATCCGGCAGGCCCCGCCCTTATCATACTTCCCGTTCACTTCCCCTCGACTTCCGCCTGACTTCCCGTCCGGGCAAGGGGAACTCAGGCGGAGGCGTACAAGAGGCTAATGGGCTGGGGCTAAGGGCGGAACGAGCCGGAAATGCCAGCCTGGATAAAGCATAAAGTGATTAATTTCGGTTTATTATGGCCCCGAATGATAATCCCAAAAAAATCCAGTTCGCGTTTCCCTAGCCCAACTCCCAGTGTGAGGCCCCGACCCATCGGCAAAATTCCGCTTGACAAATATTCGCCTTGGGTCAAACGTTCGAACAAGATGGCTGAAGCGGATGGCACAATTTCCCGCTTGGCCTCAAAATACGCTTTGGGAGAGGATCATGCCCAAGATAAGAATATGGCTTTGGCTGGCTTTGCTGTGCTGCACGCTGCCTTTATGGGCGGAAGGAGACCGGGATTTTGGCGACCACCAAGAGATCTGGGTTGACTCGGAGGAGAAATTTCTGGCGGCGGTGGCGCCGAACACCACCATCCATTTGCATTCACAGCTGCTTGATGCTCTCATTTTCACTGCCGAGCACTGGGACATCAATACGGAATACGCCAATTTCGCATATGTTTTCGACGGTGTTCAGCTGGTGATCCAGAACCTGCACAATTTCTCCATCATCGGCGACCCGGACGCCCGCTCGCGGATCCTGGCCCAACCGCGCTACGCGAATGTGCTCACTTTCAAGAATTGCGAGGAAATCACCCTGCTGAACCTCGACTGCGGCCACGCGGACGAGGGCTACTGCACAGGCGGTGTGTTGGCCTTTGAAAACTGCCACGGGATCCGGATCGAAAACTGCGACCTCTGGGGCTGCGGCACCGAGGGGATCACGCTCACCGAATCGTCCTGGCTGAGCTGCGCGGACACCACCATCCGGGATTGCAGCTATTCCATCCTCTCGCTCTACGACAGCTACGGCGCCGAATTCCGCAATTGCGTGATGCGCAACAACCGCGAATTCAGCCTGCTGAACGTTTACAACTGCCGGGAAGTGAGCTTCGCCAACTGCGTGATCTACGACAACAGCGCGGCTGACGACTTTGGCCACGGCTATCTGCTATACTCCAGCGCGTCCGTCATCAATTTCAGCGAATGCGCCATCTTCAACAACAACGTCAATGAACTGCTGAACACCCAGGACGGGGTCAGTTTCCAGCATTGCACCATATTTGGCAACCAGCCCCAAAGCTATGTGCCGGGCTACGATGAAGGCCGGGCGGAGGACAGCGACCCGGACGAGGAGTATTATTACGAAGAGTGGTAGGCGTTAAGCAGATCGATAGGGTGACAGAGCCATAAAGATAAGGGGTTCTCTTACAAACTGAGTGGGTACGGGTATTCCAACCAGAAATAAGCCCTGAGGGCGACAGAAAGATAGCGAGGGCGCGTAAGCCTCTCATAGCGGGACAGAACGATGATCAATGAAAATTGCCACCACCCCGCCCCCAGAATCGCACGCGTTTCGGGGGGCGGGGTGGTGGCTTGGAAAATCAGGTTTGATCTGTAAGGCTCATGTTCAATTAGAGTGGGTAAGTCCATCCATAAGGTACCCACAGCGTTGCAGAACTTTGAGCCTAAAGTAATCAAAGTCCTTGTAACCGTATGCTCTTTTCAGTAGGGTTTTGATTACGT
>Ga0265295_1005130_pt1 | contig 17024 bp, 12 predicted proteins | sample Munlansysbiofilm_FD_192503 | JGI IMG/M metagenome (GOLD analysis project Ga0265295, IMG submission 192503) | Leachate microbial communities from a municipal landfill in Southern Ontario, Canada - Methane capture system biofilm | ecosystem: Engineered > Solid waste > Landfill > Unclassified ...
AAAATCGGGGATTGGGAGTACCTGAGTAAATACCGAACCACCCCAAATATGGCTACTATACGACCGCCTAGAGTCGGTTAGCAAAACACCCCGTTGGTTATAAAAACCATACCTACCTGCAACACCCACCGACCATTGTGGGAATATCCACATGCCCCCAATCGGAACCACATCAATCTGTGTAATATGCCCCACCATTAGCCCTAGCGTACCTCCCCAAAAGAACCTGTCACTAAACTTTTCGGGCTCTTCGTATCGTTCGTCCTGCGCAACCAAATTAGCTGCCATTAAAAGGCCAATAATAAATAGAGCAATAGCTCTGCAATTTCTCATAGCATAGTAGTAAATATGTTTACTAACCCACATTTGCATTCATCTCTTACAAATTTGATGAATAATACGGACTAACAAAAATAATCTTTTTTGCATACTATTTGTGGCTACATTAAATGTTGTTTTTCAACAACGGGTTAAGCATGCAAATATTATACCCAATCTAAACCTAACAAATGGCTACTATTGCGATAAGTACATCAAGAAGAAAAAGCTTTGAATTTGCAAAAAAGTTTACATTTAGCTGCAAACATAACATCGACACGTATACTTACCAGGCATCAATTCATATCCAAAAAAGTTTAAGGTTTATTTATAACCCTGAACCTACCAGCAACCTATTTATTTACAATAAGATTATTCCCGTTTCGTTGTCATCTCCTTAAATATCGTAATGAGTGCAGCTTGTATTAATTTTTTAAATTATATCTTTAACAAATAAATCTGCCTTTGGTAAACTATGAAAGGTTAGTAATACAAAATTAGATAATAGCTACTGTAATTTTAATATACTCAACTCATGTGCTCTATGTTAAAAAAACACCTACTCTTTATTTTTTGCGCCCTGTGTATTAGTCCGCATATCGCTTTTAATCAAGATATACATAGCGACACAATCTCGAATCAACTCGAAAACGATTTACAATACTTAAACCATGGTATCCCATTATTGGTTCAACAGGCCGATTCGGGCAACTTAGGAAATGTGAAACTACTTCTCGAATTTGGAGCCGACCCTAATGTTACTTGGTACGGAGTTACCCCTTTAATGTACGCTTCGCAAGCGGGGCATTACGATGTTACAAAGGAACTAATTTTGTACAATGCCGATTTAGAAATGAAGGACTCCTATGGCAATACTGCCTTACATTACGCATCGATGTATAATAACGACAGCATAGCCGAGCTGCTGATACTAAACGGATCTCACGCTCATCCTGTTAACAATCAGGGCATTTCGCCCCTGCACTATGCCAGCACATACAACTATACATACCTTGCCTACCTGCTTTTGTATTACGGAGCGCATATCGACTCAACCGACAACTACGGCAACACTCCGCTGATGACCGCAGTATACTCGGGCGCAGCTAACACATGCGAATACCTGCTCGAGAATTGGGCCGATGTTGACAAACCCGACAACAATGGTTTTACCCCCCTAATGGTAGCCGCCCAGTTTAACGATACAACCATGTTGCGAGTACTTACTAGCTACGGTGGAAATGTATACGCGCGAAACAATAATGATATTACCGCCCTTGCTTTAGCAATAGAGAATAATTGCTACGAAGCAATTCTTTTCTTACTACACGAAAAATCTGCTAAAGAGGAGCTAAGCCCCAACGTAAGCTATGCCGATTTAGCCCATCGCAAAGGTTACCATGAAATTTCAGCATTCCTACAAAAAGTAGGCAGTCCACTATCAAAAAGAATAAAAGTAACCTCAATAACCCCCTATCTGCAAAGCTCTTTTAACTCAAACCACTTCCATATTTCTGGTGGAGTCGAAACTTTTATTGAACCCTATGGGATATATTTTAAAACCGATTTTGGGGCAACACCATCATACAGCCCTATTATTATACAGGAAGTTAATGCCTCTTATCAGTTTTTTGAGAAGAGATACTTTGCGAGCATCCGACTGGGAAAAGAGCTGTACAAATTAAGGACAGGTAAAAAAGGTCTAACCAGCATTCTACTTGGCGTAAACTACCAACGAACATGGGGCAAATATAACTTTACAAGCAATGTACATTATGCCAAAAGTTACAACCTATTAAGTCCAGAACTAAAAGCCACATACACAAAAAGAAACTTTTATATTTCAGCAAGTATACAGGCACTTGCACTAGACTACCTACGCAAACAACCAATAGTAATTAACATCTCGACTGGATATGCTTTTAATCTGACGAAACCCAAAATTAAATCTAAACAGCTAAACTGGCAATAAAATCTCTAAAACACCATGAAAAAGATAGTTTCACTCAAATTATTAAACCCCATATTACCCATCGTGTTGCTTCTACTAATTATAAGTGGGTGCGATAAGAAGTCGGACTGCTTCAAGTATAAGCCGAAATCACACAATGTATTTACAAAAATAACCATAAACGAGGAAAATCAAACAGTTCCAGTAACCGTTTATATAGGACCGATGGAAGATAACAACGTACGCTACGAAAAAGATCTTCACAAACACGTAAAACACCTTACTTTAGATACAGACACTTACTTCACCATTGTTGCCCACTACAAATTAAACGGTAAAACCTATCGGGTAATTAACGGGGTAACCCTATCGGTTTCACAATCAGGTTCTTGTTTTTATGTTGAAAACATAGTGGTTGACCTTAGGTTTAAACCATAAAAAATTGTATACAAGATTTAAACCCCACATAAAAAATCCGAGATGAAGCGTTGGACTCAAAGATACTTAATCGGCATTGCAGTTGCTTTAGTCTTTCATGGCTGCTCAATAGAAAGGTTGCTTGAGTTTAAGTGCGAAGAATGTTTCATCGAGAAGCCCTTGTACTCCATCATAGAAGCAAATTTTACTATCAATAACGAAAATCAGGAAATACCCCTCACAATCTATCTTGGTTCTCCCGATAACAACATAGTTGTGCTAACCGATACGATTACAACCAAAACCCTACAAATTGATGTTGAGAACGAGGTAGAATACACATTTGTTGCCCACTACACCCGAAATGGCAGAACGCACTATGTGATAAACACGCTAAAAACAAAGGTTTACTACGATACAGAATCATGCTCAGTTCCCTGTTACTACACAACCAATAAGAAGATAAATTTAGAAGTAAAATACTAGCGGAGGATAAGCATGAATACTACTCTTCTTTTACCCCAGCCAAACGCTTTATTTCGTTGAGTCTATTTAACGCATCAACTGGGGTTAAGTTGTTAATATCAAGAGCTAGAAGCTGATCCCTAATCTGCTTAAGCACTGGGTCGTCGAGTTGAAAAAAGCTAAGCTGATACCCCTCCCTATTTTTACCCAAATCGGCACCAGGCTTAGTCAAATGTTGATTTTGAGGGCTCTTTTCAAGCTCCTTCAATATTTCCGAAGCACGCTTTACCACGCTAGGGGGCATTCCTGCCATACGGGCAACATGAATTCCAAAGCTGTGAGCACTTCCCCCTGGCACAAGCTCACGTAAAAAAATTACCTTATTATCTAGCTCTTTTACCGAAACATTGTAATTTTTAATCCGTGGAAAAGCCCCCTCCATCTCATTAAGTTCATGATAATGAGTGGCAAACATTGTTTTTGCCTTACCTATGGGATTCTCGTGAATATACTCCGTCATTGCCCACGCAATGGATATTCCGTCGTAAGTTGATGTACCGCGCCCAATCTCATCGAGCAGAATTAGACTCCTATCCGAAATATTATTTAGTATACTTGCCGCCTCATGCATCTCGACCATAAAGGTTGATTCGCCCAATGATATATTATCGGAAGCTCCAACCCGAGTAAAAATCTTATCAACCAACCCTATTTTGGCAGCTTTGGCTGGCACAAACGACCCCATTTGTGCCATAAGCACAATAAGAGCGGTTTGTCGTAATAATGCCGATTTACCCGACATATTAGGCCCTGTAATAATAATAATTTGCTGATTATCAGAATCAAGCAGCACATCGTTCGAAATATACTCTTCGCCAATGGGCAGCATGCGCTCAATAACAGGATGCCTACCCGCTTTTATATCGATGGTGTCGGTTTGATTAACCTCGGGTTTACAGTAATTATACTCGTTTGCAGCCATGCCAAACGACTGCAGGCAATCGAGCTGGGCCACCAATCCTGCATTTAGCTGAATTGAGGCAATATACTCCGAAAGGCTAAGAACTAGCTGCTCAAAAAGCTGCTGTTCTAAAATCAGCACTTTCTCTTCGGCGCCCAAAATCTTGGCCTCGTACTCCTTAAGCTCCTCGGTAATATAACGCTCAGCCGCTACAAGGGTTTGCTTCCTAATCCACTCTGGCGGAACTTTATCTTTATGAGTATTTCGAACCTCGAGATAGTAACCAAATACATTATTAAAACTAATCTTTAATGAAGGGATTCCTGTTCGCTCGGACTCTCGTTTCTGAATACCTACAAGATACTCCTTACCCGAATGCATTATCTCACGCAGCTCATCGAGCTCATCATTAATTCCCTCGGCAATCACTCGCCCCTTACCAACCTGTGCGGGCGGATCGGCCACAATTTCACGCTCAATTCTCTCCCTTATAAGGGAGCAGAGATTAATTTGCTCGCCAATCCGCATGAGGGTTGGCTCTTTAGACTCAGCGCACATCTGCTTAATGGGATCGAGTGCGAGCAAAGCATTTTTGAGGTTAACCATTTCACGCGGCGTAATACGTCCAACGGCGGCTTTTGAGATTATCCTCTCCAAATCGCCCATACCACGAATATGGTTGCGAAGCGAATCGGCCATTTCGGTACCAGTAATTAAATGCTCAACAGCATTTAACCTTTCGGTTATGGGTTTCTCATCCTTTAATGGCAACGAGATCCACTTTTTAAGCAGTCGGCTCCCCATGGGCGATACCGATTTATCGATAACCTCAACCAAAGTTTTGGCTCCCTCATTTACCGAATAAAAGAGTTCGAGGTTGCGAACAGTAAACTTGTCGAGCCACACATACTTATCCTCATCAATCCGCGATATGGTTGATATGTGCTTAATCTGGTTATGCTGTGTAATATCGAGATAGTAAAGGGTAGCACCCGCAGCAACAATTCCCAGCGTTAATCTATCGATACCAAAACCCTTAAGGCTTGGGGTTTGAAAATGATTTACCAGCTTCTCGCGCGCACCCTGTTTATCGTAGGCCCACTCGTCAAATTTGTAGGTGTAGTAACGTGTTCCAAAATACTCGGTGAACTCTCTATGTTTTGAACGCTCAACCAGCACCTCCTTTGGGTTGAAGTTGGTTATAAGCTTATCAACATACTCCAGTGTTCCCTCCGCCACATAAAACTCACCTGTTGATATATCGAGAAAAGCCACACCAGCATTTTTTTTCTCGAAATGCACACAGGCCAAAAAGTTATTCTCTCTTCGCTCGAGAACATTATCGTTAAACGAAACCCCTGGAGTAACCATTTCGGTAACGCCGCGTTTTACAATCTTTTTAGCTGTTTTTGGGTCTTCGAGTTGCTCACAAATAGCAACCCGCTGCCCAGCCCTTACTAATTTAGGAAGATACGTATCGAGAGCATGATGAGGAAACCCTGCCAGTTCAACAGATGCCGCAGCCCCATTCGCCCTACGGGTTAGGGTAATACCCAATATATCGGCAGCTTTTATGGCATCACTACTAAAAGTTTCGTAAAAATCGCCAACCCTAAAAAGCAAAATTGCATCGGGATGCTTTCGCTTAATTGAGTTATACTGCTTCATTAAAGGGGTTTCAACGGGAATTTTGGATGAACTCAAAATACAAGGATTATGGTTTAACAAGTGGGCCCAATTCTCACAAAAATACGAAAGCATATTGAGATTCATACCGTTTTTTGCTGTTATTAAACATTTTTTGATGAATCAGTAGCTAAGGTAATTTACAGGGAAACACACTCCTGATATATTAACCCCAATTATTCATTCGAATAATTGCTGTCTCCGACAGCGACTAAGTCTCACAACCAATTTTGTTCGCAAAAAATTGGGTTCGACTATGTTGGGGTAACCCGCATTTGCATTCATCTTTTATAAGTTTGATGAATAATGCGGGTTAAATTTACTTACTACGCATTCTGAGGTAGATGCCCGTAAGCACTTTTTTTGTGTATAGGGGAAAATCACCTTTCATCATCCAAGCGTAGTAGCTTGGCTCCTTTGATAGAACCCTCTCAACTGATTTACCCTTATGCTTTCCAAAGTTAAAAATCTCTACCCCTTGGTCGTCAAAAACGATACGCCCAGCAAAATCGGCATTTTGCTTATGGGTACTAAACTCTGCAAGGAAATTAACATCATTCTGCAGCTCAGGATACCTATCGAGCTGTGATTTAAGCACCTCGTACGTTGCAATGGTATCGGCCTTGGCGGTATGTGCTCCTACCAAATCCTTGTCGCAGTAAAACTTATAGGCTGCTTCAAGAGTGCGCTTCTCCATTTTATGAAAGATAGTTTGCACATCAATAAATTTACGCTTTCTGAAATCAAAATCTACATCAGCCCTAAGAAACTCCTCGGCCAACAGCGGAAAGTCGAACCTATTTGAGTTAAACCCTGCTAAGTCGCACCCCTCCATAAACTGGGCAAGCGACTTAGCCACCTCCTTAAAGGTAGGTTCGCTTTTAACATCCTCATCGGTTATACCGTGCACTGCTGTTGCTTCGGGTGGTATTGGAAAGGTGGGATTAATTCGTTTACACTTAATCTCCTGAGTACCATTGGGCATTACTTTTAGCGCAGCTATCTCAACAATTCGATCTTTAACCACATTGATACCTGTGGTTTCTAAATCGATAAAAACTAAGGGGTTCTTTATATTCAGCTCCATTCTTACAGTTTTAGCAAGTTTTAAAAAATTAAAGCTGCTGCCGATTGGGCAACAGCTTTATATGTCTAGGTTAAACAAAAGTTACTAGGCACCTACCATCATCGGCATTAACAGCATTAGTACCTCTTCGTCGGGGTTATCGTTCACTGCTGGGAATAGCAAACCTGCTCTGGATGGATCAGAAAGAGACAGCACCACATCGGTTGATGATATATTGGAAAGAATATCGATTAAGAAAACCGATTTAAATCCAATCTCCATATGATCGCCCTCGTACTGGCACTGCAGGCTTTCGTGTGCCGAAATTGAAAAGTCGAGGTCTTGCGCCGATACAACAATTTGATTTCCTGTTAGCGAAACCTTTACGAGATTACTAGCCTGATTGGTAAAGGGTGCAACACGGCGAAGCGAGTTATAAAAATCTAGCCTGTCGATGGTAGCCACATTGGGGTTATCAACAGGAATTACCGAGTTATAGTTAGGATATACGCCCTCAACCAATCTGCAAACCAGCGTGTACTGGTCGAGAATAAAAAGAGCGTTCTTATCATCAAACTCAACAATAACATCGCCGCTACCCTTTATAATGTTCTTAAGCAACGATGCCGGCTTTTTAGGTAGAATAAAAGATTTCTCATCTTCAGCCGTAATATCGAGCCTTTTATAACGCACCAGCTTATGGGCATCGGAGGCCACAAAGGTTAGAGATTCGGGTGAAAACTCGAGCAGAATACCATTCATTACTGGACGCATCTCATCGTCGGCAGTGGCAAACAACGTTTTACCTATTCCGTTAAGTAAAGCATCTGCAGGAACATTTAACGATACTTTTTCACTCTCATCTATTTGTGCCGCTACCGGGAAATCTTCGGCTGGCTGGCCCACAATATTAAACTCGCCCCTATCGGACGACAACTTAATGGCAAGTGTTTCCTCGTTTATGTCGAAAGTAAGGGGTTGCTCAGAGAATTCCCTTAGAGTATCAACCAAAATGCGATATGGAATGGCAACCACACCATCATCGGTTACATTCTCTAATTTAATAGCTGTTTTTAGGGTTGTCTCAAGGTCAGACGCTGTAATCTCAAGATCATTGCCCTGAAGATTGAAAAGAAAATTATCAAGAATAGGCAGGGTGTTTTTTGAGCTGATAACCCTACTAACCACTGTTAAATGGCTCAGTAATTCTGTGCTGGAAACTACAAATTTCATCTGTCTAGTTTTTAGTTTTCAAAGGTACAGATATAGCATCCATGGGATAGCCATTACCGTGTGCGGTAACGTCTTACCGTGGATGGTTCATCGGTATCGATTTTTAAAATAATTAACAAATGTAGTGTTTATGCTATTACATTTAATATACTTTACAAACATACTGTTTAAAAGTATCGATAGTGCTGCTTATTGTGCTTTTCTTTAAATCGCTTGCACCCTGAATATCAGGCTATTTTATAGCAATAAAACAAATATCAATAATACAACTTTTTAGTTAAATACACAAACCAGTCGGCGCAAAATTATGGGGTAAAATATGAAACACCCCGAAGCAACGAGTAAAGGTTGATATAATTTACGATAAAAACCTGATTATCAGCAGAGGTTTTAACATAAACACGATTTAAATCGACGTTTACCGTGCGGCCTAGCTCATCGGTATACGCTTCAACAGGAATGGGGAAAACCTTTAGAACATCGCAACCTGCAGAAGTGAAAATATTGAAAACAAAATCGGGATTGGCAGAGCCTAGCTGAGCCTTTTGTTGAATTGACAATTGAGCAACACCCTGATGAGGAATCTGGGTTAACGTAGTAAGGAAATTAAGTACCCTATCGTTATCCACGTTCTGAGCTTCGTGTCCGCTATATAGGTTTAAAACCCTATAAGCGTTGCTATTAACAACATCAATTCTAAATGCCCTTTCGGGTTCGTGTGGAACATCTACCTCAACCGCCTGAACCTGTAAAAGGGTGGGAGCGGGCACCTTACTGCCTCCCCAGTAGCTCTCATCTACATTAATTAAGCTCGCTATGCTACCATCATAATTGGGCAACTCGAGCTTGTAAACCGTTTTACCTTTCCCCTTATATCCAATGGTTTTCAGATTTTGTGCATCGGTATCGAGGATGAAGTAGCTAAGTATCTTTCTTCGTTTACTAAAAAACTCGATGTGCTTGCCGTTGCGTTGGGCAGCATCAACCAAACTATCATTTATGCTCAACGAAACGGGGCCTGCATTTTGCAATCTCGATGCCACCCTAAAAAATGTATTAATCGCATCGTCGCTTACCCGAAACTTATCGTTAAGCAGCCAATGCCCCGATGAGTTAACCTTAAGATTAACAACAAATTCGCCATAAGTAATAGCAATACGAGTTACTGCCTTGTTGGCATTTATAGCAAAATTCGTTTCAGCATTATCCCGCCGATTTCTGATGGTATTCACCGCCAAAATAGAGCCTGCTATGACTAAAATCAAGCAAAACAGCCAGTGCTTCCCTATAAATTTTGAAATTTTCATTCTTCCTATCACAAATAAAAAAATCTACCTGTTTGATACATAGCGTTTTCGGCGAATAAACATCCAGATACCCACCACAAGAAGCAAAAGCAACGATGGCACAACAAGATTAAAAACCTGCCACTGAACCCGCTGCTCAAGCACCTTATTCTTATCGAGCAACCTAAGCTTAAACTCGCGCGTACGCAGGTTTATTAGCCCCTTATCATCGTTCAAATAGTTAATAACATTAACCAAAAACTCCTTATTCCCATAGGTTTGACGCGAATACCTGTCGTAGCCAAGAGGCGTAACGTAGGCCCCATCGGCACGCTGACTAACCTCATTCCGAATAATATCAGCATCGGAAATTACAACCATTCGGGTGGGTACGCTCTGCTCGTGAAAATTAAACGGATTACCATTATTCATCTTAGATAGCGGCCTATTGGTAAATGCTGAGGGAAAAACGCCCTCGAGCAGAACTGCCACAGGCAGATGCTGCTGATTGAACTCCGTTTCGAGCGGACTTCGCTCCACCTGCCTAAGGTTAACGAATAGTGGAACATTAAGCGTGCGGCTATAGGGCGAAGTTTTTAGTAAGATTTGCTTACTTATTTGCGAGTTCATTCCAACGGTATCTATTGGGCTAATAAAGCGACTAGAGATGAGATTCAGATTACGCGTTATTGGATGCGTACTGGGCGCATTAAGCAGCGGATAGTACACCCACGGTGCTGGCACAAACTTTGAATTCTGATTGGGAAGCGCCATATTTACAGGAATTATAGCACACTGCATATCCTGAATTAACGTGGGGTTTACCCTTGCACCGTATTTAAAAAGTAAATCCTCGAGATTATGATCGTTTGGAAAAGCCAAAGTGGTTGAACCCTGCGATAAGCTATCGATGCTAGCCTTAACGCCATCAACAATCCACAGCACCTTACCGCCACCCATAATATACTGGTCGAGTACCAGCTTATCGGCCTCGGAAACGCGCTCGGTAGGACCAGCCATTACTACCACCGAATAGGGGTTTAAACCGCCAACCTCGCCCCCCAAAATAACCCTATGCACCTCGAACTGCTTAACCAGCTCCTGAGCAATATCGCCTGTTTCCAACTCATCTAGCTGCCCGTGCCCATGCACAAAGGCCAGCTTAGGTAGGCTGTCGGGTTTTAATGCTATTATGGTACTTACCAAAGCATACTCAAAACCTTGAACCGATATATTTATATTCTCCTCGGCTGTTAGACCTGGATTATTCTTCAAAAGATTTACTACACGTTCCTTGCCCTTGTAACCTATAATTGCCCCAGGAAAGATCATTTTTTGAGTTGATCCACCACGAGGGTCATTCTCCTGTATATTGGTGGGCTGTAACCCCCTATCGTATAAATCGCGCACAATAGCATCGCGCTCTGCTTTGTCAACAGGCTGCAAAGGATCAATAAATTCGTACTGAAACATCCGATCGCCATGCACGCTAAACTCATCGAGCAGCTCCTCTAGTTCTCGACGCATACGCCTAAATCCCATGGGCAAATCGCCGTCAAGGTACACCCTAATATTAACTATATCGTCAAGATCAGCAAGCACCTCCTTTGTCGATTTATCGAGGGTGTAGCGTTTCTCGGCGGTTAAATCTATTCTGAAATGAATAAAGCTGGATATGTAAACAAGTAGCACAATGGCAATAACCCCCATTGCAAATTCGACTATATTTTTTCTTTTCTTTGAATTCATACTACGATACTAAATTAATTTACGTAACAATGTATTACCCTTTCCTACTTTGTAAAACCATTCGAGTGGCCAAAATAAAAAAAGCTGCCAAACCAATAAAGTAAACAATATCGCGCGAGTCGATTACCCCTCGGCTTAACGATTCGTAGTGCTCATTTATTCCGATAGACACGATGATATGCTGAATATTTCTGAATACATACAGAGACGAAAGGGAGTCGAGCCCAATATAAAGCAAAAACGAAAGCACTACACCGATGATAAACGAAACGATATGGTTTTGGGTTAAGCTCGATGCGAAAACGCTTATTGCGGCATACCCCGCAGCCAAAAAGAATAATCCGATAAAGGATCCCCAGGTTCCGCCCGTATCGATATTACCAACCGGATTACCCAGCAGGTACACCGATAGAAAAAATATTAATGATGGCAACAGGGTAATTAACACCAGAACCACAGCGGCAAAATACTTTCCTAAAACGAGCTGCAAATCAGAAATAGGACGCGTTAGCAGAAGTTCTATTGTTCCCGTTTTTTTCTCCTCGGAAAACGAACGCATGGCAATGGCTGGCACAAGAAAAAGAAACACCCAGGGTGCTATTATAAATAGCGTATCGAGGGTTGCGTATCCCCCATCGAGCACGTTTAGCTCGCCAGGGAAAACCCATATAAACAAACCGTTAATAATTAAAAATACTATGGCTACTATTAATCCGGTTAACGATGAGAAGAAGCTATTAAGTTCCTTTACAAAGATTGCATACATAACACTATAAGTTTGATACAAAAATAGCTGATTTTGTGAAAGAAGCCCTACATAATTTGGGTTAAAGCATTTTAACCCCAATTATTCATTCGAATAATTGGGGTCGATGGCTGCGACTAAGTTTCACAATCAATTTTGTTACCCAAAATTGGGCTCGACTATGTCGGGGTAACCCGCATTCGCATTCATTTTTCTAAAAATTTGATGAATAATGTGGGTTAAATGCTAGATAAATAAAAAGCAGGGCATGCCAAATTTTGGCAAGCCCTGCTTTTAGGTTATAATACCCTTCGTAAATACAATATAATCTAAAGCAATATCTGCGTTATTGAAAAAATACAAACTAAAACACCCTAGTTCCCAAGTACCTCTCGGCATCGAGAGCAGCCATACACCCAGTGCCGGCAGCAGTTACCGCCTGACGGTAATGCTTATCCTGCACATCGCCGCAAGCAAAAACGCCCTCTATATTTGTTTTGGGTGTTCCAGGTATTGTCTTGATATACCCTGTCTCATCCAAATCTAGGTAATCCTTAAAAATATCGGAATTTGGCTTATGCCCGATGGCAACAAAAAATCCGGTAACATCAATCTTTACCTCCTCGTTTTTACTGTTTGTTAAAACTACTCCATTTACACCGCTCATGTCGCCCACAATTTCCTTTGTGGTATGCTCGTAAAGCACCTCAATATTCTCGTTGCTATCAACCCTATCCTGCATTGCTTTAGATGCACGAAGGTAGGGCTTGCGGACAATCATATAAACCTTTTTACAAATCCCGGAAAGATAGGTTGCCTCCTCGCAAGCCGTATCGCCACCACCTACAACGGCAACGCTTTGCCCTTTGTAGAAGAAGCCATCGCAGGTGGCGCAAGCCGAAACGCCCTGGCCCTTATACTTCTCTTCGGATTCTAACCCTAAATACTTTGCTGTTGCACCTGTGGCAATAATGAGCGCGTCAGCCGAGATGGTTTTTTCGCCGTCGATGGTTACCTTGTAGGGTTTTTGCGACAGATCGGCAGAAGTTGCCATACCAAATCGTATTTGCGAGCCGAACCGCTCCGCCTGCTTCTTAAGATCCTCCATCATAGCGGGGCCTGTAACACCCTCTGGATAACCAGGAAAGTTATCGACCTCGGTTGTGGTGGTTAGCTGACCTCCTGGTTGCAAACCTTCGTAAAGCACTGGGTTTAAATTTGCCCTTGCAGCATATATTGCTGCCGTATAGCCAGCAGGGCCCGAGCCAATAATTAGTACTTTAACATGCTCGGCAACAACATTTTCATTGTCGTTTTTTTTATCCTCTCCCTTTGATTTTAAAGGCTCAAATAAGTTCATATTGATATATTTACATTGGTTAATCTATCTAAAACAATAAAGCATAAAAATAGTTCAACACCATTAATGGTGCAAATTTAAAACGAAGTATTATAATTTTTAAACAAAATATGGCAATATAGCTTAGCGAAGATTAAAAAAACAATTATATTTGCATCCTCAAAAGAGATCGGGGTGTGGCGCAGTTGGCTAGCGTACTTGCATGGGGTGCAAGGGGTCGGAAGTTCGAGTCTTCTCACCCCGACTATTTAAAAACGTAATCAGTTTATTTGCAACTGGTTGCGTTTTTGTTTTATCCCCAATTATTCATTCGAATAATTGCTGTCTTCGACAGCGACTAAGTTTCACAACCAATTTTGCTGAGCAAAATTGAGCTCAACTAGGTCGGGGTAACCCGCATTTGCATTCATCTTTAACAAATTTGATAAATAATGCGGGTTATGCTGATTACTGTAAAATTTCACCACAACTATATTATGAAGCGATTCATAAACCCAATAAACTATATCAGTTTACTATCAATGTTTATAATATGCTGTTTTATTTAATCATTTAAATAGTTATTTTGATGTATTGTTACAGCATTTGATTGTATTTATTTACAATTCACATTCCCTACGTTACCCCGTACCCATCAAACAAAACATCAAAACCTCAATTGAAGAGGATTATAACTATTTACTCGTGTTAAAAAAATATATCTTTATGCAGATTTATAACACTAATAAATTTACCTTTATGAAAGCAGTAAAACTTATTACCACCATTCTATTGGGGCTATCCCTAACCTGTGCTTGCACGAATAACAACAAGAAAAACAAAAAAACTGAAAGCAACGATGATCGCGGTTACATTGTAAAGGTTGGTCAGGAAGCACCCGATTTTACCACATTGCTTACGGATAGTACAACTTTTACCCTCTCCGACTATCGAGGTAAAGTAGTAATGCTACAGTTTACAGCCAGCTGGTGTGGGGTATGCCGCAAAGAGATGCCACATATTGAAAAAGATATTTGGCAATTGTTAAAGGATAAAGGACTTGTTGTTGTGGGAATTGACAGGGGCGAACCCATGAATAAGGTAATTGATTTTGCTAAAAAAATGGAAGTTACCTATCCCTTAGGGCTAGATGAAGATTCGAGAATATTTGAACTATATGCACGTGCCGATGCTGGCATAACTCGCAACGTAATAGTTAACAAGGATGGGAAAATTGTTTTTCTTACTCGCCTTTTTGAAGAGCAAGAGTTTAAGGCTATGATTGAAGAGATAAAGAGGTTACTATAAACCTTGGTGTTTTTATTACACAGCAAAAATGAGGCTGTCTAAAAAGTGTAAATTATAGGGTATTTTCTTTGTGTTTCTTTGTGCTTCCCTTGTGTAACAATCAGTTATATTTCACACAAAGGACACAACCGAGCGTACTTAGCGGACTCAACGAAACTAAAATTACTATTTAGGAAGCCTCATTTATATTATGTATTCTCCAAAACCCTATTCAAAAGCATACTTACGCTCAGCCTCAACATCAGCCACCGATTTAGCCAACGGCTCTCCAAGTATTCTATGTCCATCTTGGGTAATTAGGATATCCTCCTCGTTGCGCAAACCGCTAAAGTCTCTGTAAGTATTTATCTTATCGAAATTTAGAAACTCTTTATTCGTTCCGTTCTTCTGCCATAAATCGATTAGCTGCGGGATGAAATAAATTCCAGGTTCAACGGTTAACACGTATCCAGGCTTTAGCTCTCTTCCTAGCCTTAGCGATTTTAGTCCAAACTGCGTGCTTTTAGGCTCGCCACCGTAGCCAACCCACTGCTCTCCTAGATTCTCCATATCATGCACATCTAGCCCCATAAGGTGCCCCAATCCGCATGGGAAGAAAAGCGCATGTGCGCCATTTGCCACAGCATCGTCGGTATTGCCCTTGGTAAACCCAAAGGATTTTAACCCATCGAAAATAATACGCGCTGCAAGCAGATGCGCATCGCGAAAATGTAAGCCTGGTTTAAGCATATCTATTGCTGCATTATGCGCTTTTAGGCACACTTCGTATATATCGCGTTGCTCGGGGGTAAATTGTTTTGAAACGGGAAAGGTGCTGCTCATATCGCCTGCATAGCCCATTGGGGTTTCGGCACCCGCATCGAGTAGGAATAGCTGCCCTTCGCGGATTGTATTTCCGTGGAAATGGTTGTGTAGCGTTTGTCCGTTAATGGTTGCAATAATTGGGAAACTAAGCTGCCCGCCACTTTCCAGAGCAATCTGGGCAACCTTTGCCGCAACCTGCGCCTCGGTCATTCCGGGTTTTGCGTAACGCATGGCCGTTCTGTGCATAAGAACCGTAGTGTTTACAGCCTTTTCTATTTCATCTATCTCCTCATGGGTTTTAACATTACGCTGCTCTGCCACCGCCATAATAAATGGTATGCTTGCCTTTTGGGCCTGCTCGCTAGGATGGATGCCCAAAAAATCGAATAGCTTAATTTGATGCTCGGGGCGGTAAGGTGGTAAAAACATCACATTATCCGCTTTGGCCAATCTCTTTTTAAGCGCGTCGCTAGTTTCGGTTTTACTTATCCCCACCTTTTCAGCCAACGATGCAACCGATGGCATATCGCCCATCCACACAATGCTATCTATTGTGAAATCATCGCCAAAAATAATTTCATCGCCTGAATCAAGGTCGATTATAGCATAAAATCCGGGCGCATTAATACCAAAGTAATATAAAAAGGTGCTATCCTGCCTGTAATGGTAGGTATTATCGGCATAGTTCATTCCGGTTTCATCGTTTCCTAAAAACAGAAGAATTCCGCTATTAAACTTCTTCTTAAGCTCCTCGCGGCGTTGAATATAGGTTTGTTTTGAGAACATAGTATTTTATTTTTTGAGTTATTAAATTTAGCAAGTGGTAAACGATTTTTATTTCTCTATCCCATTACCCTCTCGCCAGTTATCTTAAAAAAATATTTATATCGATTTAAAAAAATATGCAAGCTTTCTGTCTCAGCATCCCGTTCGCTACTTTTTAATCTCATAGTTTGGGGGTGGTGTAACCCCTAGCAGATGCTGCACAAAATAATCCCATCGGCGCCTAATAATATAGGGGTAGCTGTACAAATCGTGATCGGCATTGGGGTATATAAACATATCGAAATCCTTATTGTGCTTTATAAACTCGGCTGCAAGCCGAAGCGTGTTGGCCGGATTTACGTTCTGATCCATATCGCCTGCAAAAATCAGCAGCTTACCCTCCAGCTTATCAGCCCAAGTTAGGTTCGACTGCTCAATATAGTGTGGTCCTGGCAGGCCCATATACTGCTCGTCCCACCACGCTTTAGACATACGAAAATCGTGATTGCCTGCTGATGATACGCCAACCTTATAAAACTTAGGGCGAATAAGCAATGCCCTTGCAGCATCGTACCCACCTGCCGAATGGCCATAAATGCCCACTCGTGTGGTATCCATGTAGCTTCGTTCCATTGCCAGCTGCTTTATGGCGGCTATATGATCGTCGCTGCCAATATCACCTAAATTGGCGTACGAAAAGTTGTGAAACTCTTTTGATCTCAAAGCCGAACCTAATCCATCAACCGTAATCACAATAAAGCCGACCTCAGCTAGTGGCTGCTCGCCATTTCGATACCCACGAGCAAACGACTTGGGCGTGCGCACGGCCTGCGGCCCCGTATAGGTTGCATCGATAACAGGATATTGCCTATTGGTATCGAAATTTGAGGGGTAAAAAATGGCGCCGTAAATATCCGTTTTACCAAAACGG
>Ga0265295_1005131_pt1 | contig 17020 bp, 10 predicted proteins | sample Munlansysbiofilm_FD_192503 | JGI IMG/M metagenome (GOLD analysis project Ga0265295, IMG submission 192503) | Leachate microbial communities from a municipal landfill in Southern Ontario, Canada - Methane capture system biofilm | ecosystem: Engineered > Solid waste > Landfill > Unclassified ...
GTCCCGAACCAGGTGCGCTAGCCCCTGCGCTACTACCCGTCAGCTTTTGAGCCGAGGTAAAATATAGCTGTTGCCCCCCTTATTGTCAACATGGGACAAACGCACCTCTCAACTTCTCAATCCCTACATTCATAGCCAAAAAGGGTGCTAAGTGAAACCTTATCAGCCAGAGGTCCAAAGAAAATGATCTTTTGTCTCAACTGAAGGGGCATATACCTTAGAAAAAGTGACACTGTTAGTATAGCTGTTTTTTTGAATCCTCCGTTTTTCTCGCAGGGAAGGCCTGCCAAACATTGCATTAAAGACCAATCCTATGACTGGAACCTGAGAAATGGATACAGTCTCAAGCAACTGTTTCATTGCTTTTTTGGATGTGATGCCCTGGCGCAGATGCAAAACAAGCCCTGTGGAATTCTTGGCTACAGCCAATAGATTCGAAGGGGACCTGAAGGTGGGGCCGTCTATGAGAATAAAATCATACACTTCAGATGCAGATTTCATAGCAGCCTCAAAAGTTTCGGAGTTCAGGGTCCTTGACAACTCATGAGGCCTGTCACCGATGGCGACGAGATGAAGCAAGGGTTGGTTGCTAGCGGTATTTTTTACAGCAGCCAGATCCATCTCCTCAAAAGATTCTGCTATGACTGAGGGGTATGAGGCTACGATAGTATCGAATGTTTCCCGGTAATTGGCCTCTTCGCTGTTCGCTCCTACCATCAGTACCTTCTTCCCATTTTTCATAATGGAAAGAGCGAGGTTCGAAACTGTCAGATCTCCGGATTCCCCATATCCCAAACTTGAAAAACAATAGGCTGGAGTCTTGTTTGAGGCATCTCTGTTCTGCACGATACCAGCCAATCTGTCAAATGCCTCTGCAGCTTGGTTTTTGGGATCGATGAAGGGTCCGGATTCGGAGTTCGCACTGCTTTTGCTTTTCTTAATTTTTGGAATAGTGCTCCAGATTGGAATCTTATCCCCCACCACCCTTTTTACTCCCGCTTCATCAATGAGCGAATCCGAAACAGCTTCATAGAGAAGCACACTCAAGAATGCCAAGGCCAGGCCCAACAACAATCCCACTGCCAGAACAAGGGTGTTGTTGGAATTCCCATCCAAATCCTTAATTCTTACAGGCTCAATGAGAGAGGTAGGATTTACAGAAACTGATCTAAAATCATCAAATAATTTGAGCTGGTTGGTATATTGAAGCACCTCATCTTTGTGTTGATCAAGACCATATTGTATCTTATCTCCGATCATGCCAATCGAGTGGAACTCATTCAAGGAATCCACATAATACTGTTTTTGGCCAGCAAGGAAAGAGAGTTTCACAGTATTTGTAATTTGAGGAAGCAAGGATGCAGCCTCAGCTTGTCCTTTCAACAAAGAGAGACGGTCCAGCAAGGCAAGCTCCGCATTTCCAAGATTATCCCTATATGCTTGCAAAGCATTGTCTGTGTTCTGGGTTTCATTGGCATTAACGGGAGTGATCAGTTGGGACATCTCGTAATGTAGAAGCGCTCCATACCCCTGTCCATACTCCTTAACAAGCTTCGCTGTGGAAATATCTGCAATACCCAAGAGTTCCAAGGCTTCTGTCGGATCGGAAGCTATGGCATTGGATCCGGCATCCTGTAGCCGTACGTCCAGGAAGGACAGTATGTTCTTATATGATTCATTGTTTGCAACGGACTCTATATATCTTGGATTGGATTGAAACTCGACATAAGCTAACTCCGATGTTTCCAAATTACCTTCAGCTTCCATGAGCCGTGCTTCAAGAAGACTGTGTTCTTTATCAAGCTGTTCCGACGATAATCGTGTCATAGCTGTATCAAACTCAGCATACAAGGCACCAAGAAAGGCTTTGGCAAATTCCAGATCAGCATGTTCAAAGGAGATTGTGACCAGATTGGAGTTTTTTGTTTCAGATACTGTAATATTTGAAGCCACGCCATCCAATTTTTTCTCTTCAAGCAGGAGGTCGCTATAATCGGAGCCGTCTTTGCGCGTATAGGATGCAAGGTCCATACTTTCTAAGGCTCCGGTCACAGTACTGCGACTGGTCAGATATTGTATTTCTTTTATGATATTAGCCGATGGGGATCTGGTCCCTCTAATGTTGACCAGGTTTTCGGTGGACTCGATCGCTATTGTAGTGGTAGCAGTGTAGGTAGGTGTGCTTATCATCACATATCCCACACTTAATGCTACTATACTCACAAACACGACAAGCAGCAGCCCAATATGATTTTTTACAATACCCAGCAATTCTGCAATACTGATCCCTTCAGAATACGATTCATCCATTTCAACAACCTCTTTTTCATTATCTTAAGCATATTTTCAAAAAATACCCTTCAGATGGTTTCCAACTCCCATATTCGAAGTTTCATAACAAGGCATCGACAGCAACAACAGTCCCGACAGCCCCGAACAACCAGAAAGCATATACCACTACAAAAACCTATCTTCCCAAACTCTCAGGCAGCTTGTTTAAACCAGCTCATCAATTTCAGCCTTCCGAAACACAGGTCTGAGAAAACATCTCCCTGGGCATGCATTCATCAAGGCAATCATGAGCTTAAAAACCATCCTTATGAAGAAAAGATCCATTTGCAAATACTCTGCATGTATCCTTCAATAAGTATGCTAACAAGCCTATCACATATTTTTACCATGTAGGAATGTTTTTTTATATACGGAGGCCGCTTCCTCCTTTTACGTATCATTTCATTGACAGTGTCTAGGCTTAATGGTATTTTTCATAATAATGTCCGCAAAAGCGGGAAAATGTTTGGCAACAAAGAGGTTTATGATGTCTTCCAACGATAAAACAGATGAAAAGAAAGGCGAAAAAGAGTCGAAAGCACTCGATTTCAAGAAAGGCAAGAAAAGTGGTACCGCTGAGAAAGAGCAAAAAGTTCTTGCTGCAAAGCCTAAACAAAAAATAACCATAGGTTGGATCTTTGGTATGATCGTCCTATTGCTCATCGCTGTTTCCTTTGTTATGGCTCCGGCCATCCAAGCTTTCGTCGGCCCAAAGAATGCCGATGGTATTGTTTTTGGTAAATATGGCAAGGAAGATATAAAATACGCATATGGCAACTATTTCTATGACCAGGTTCAAAACTTTGGAAGCCAGTACAAAAACACAGGCGACAATGCGACACAGACACTCTATCAGATATGGAAGAGTGCATACGACAGCACAGTCCTCTACACAGCGATAAACCAGCTCGCCACCAAGGCTGGGATCATCGCAGCCGATGAGGTGGTCAACCGGGCCATCATCAACAGCGGTGCATACAACAAGGACGGCAAGTTCGATGTTGACCTCTACCAGAAGGCAACTGCTGAAAGCAAGGCTTCCGTCGAAAAGTCCATTCGCAGATCCGTTCCCTACCAGATTGTGATCGACGACATCGGCAGTGCGCTCTCATCCTCCTCCGAGGCTGAGTATGTTGCCAAGATGGCCTCCGAAGGTCGTACCTTCAACTATGTGACTATCGACCCTTCACTCTATCCCGATGAAAAGGCAAGTGCCTATGCCCTGCAGAACAAGCAGTTGTTTTACAGCATGGACTTGAGCATCATCAGCGTTGAGACCGAAGATGAGGCAAAGGCCCTCTCTTCTGCAATAGCTAGTGGTGAAAAGTCCTTTGAAGAGGTGGCCCTCTCCTCCAGCAAGGATAATTTTGCCGCCAATGAAGGCAAAGTCGGCACCGTATACTACTTCGGCCTTGTCACCAATTTCAAAAACCCTGAAGACGCCACCAAGCTGCTGACAGCAAAAAGCGGTGATGTGGTAGGACCTCTTGAAGGAGCCGGAGCTTGGTCTATCTACAGGCTTGACTCCACCCCCCTAGAAGCTGACTATGCCTCCCCTGCACTGCTCTCGACTGTTAAGGGCTACCTGGCCTCCAGCGGAGATCCTGTAGTTGATGACTACCTGCTAGCCTTTGCCAATGAGTTCGCACTCGATGCCAAGGATGATTTCGCTGTTGCAGCAGAGAGAGCAGAACTTGATGTGGTAAACGTAGGAGGAACTCCCTACAACGTCGCACAGTCCACCTATCTGAACAATTTCAGCTACTCCGACCCCCAAGGATCACTGGCAAGGGCCGTGACCACAGAAGAGATCGGAAAGAAACTCTATACTGCTGAACTAGGATCCGTCCTTGAACCTATCAAGAGCAACAGTTCCTATCTGGTAGTGCAGGCGGATGAAAAGGTGACTGACGAGGGTATGGGTAGTTACATCCAGATGTTCTACAACTATCTCAGCGGTTCGCAAAACCAGCAGGACCTTTCCCAGGCTCTCTACACCTCGGATCAGTTCCAGGACAATTTCCTTGGAACCTTCTTCTCCACAATCCTAGGCCAGGGCTGATAAAAGAACTGCAAGTGTCTGAAAAAGCTGGCTCCGGCCAGCTTTTTTCATGTCTGCACCCGATACTTATTCTCCATAGTCAAAAAATCCTTGCTATGATACGCTTGTAAAAATCTTATGGAAAAGAACGAACGTCCCCCAACCCTTGCAATCCTACCGGTCACACTTTTTCTGCTAGCCATTTTTCTTTTTCTGGTGGTTTTCTTTGGGCTTACCCAGACAAAGACATATGAACAGGTCAGCCGCCACACAGAGGTATATCAGCTCCCCCAAGAGCCCTACGACCTCAATGATGCTGTGGGAAGGGGAAAAGCATTCACCATAGAATACCCCTTTGACGGTGAGTTCACCCTTCTCTGGGGTTCGGACTTCCATCTGCGTCGAGGACCATTCGGGGGGAGAGAGAAAGTCTACGCGATGCTCGAAAAGGCTTTCCAGGAGATCGATCCCGACCTTACCATCATCACAGGCGATCTGCTATTCAGCTTCAACAGCAAGCGGATGCTCAAGGAATTTGCCCTCTTCATGGAAGAGCACCAACGTCATTGGGCTTTTGTATTCGGCAATCACGACGGGCAGCACCGCCATGACCGGGTCGCTTTGGCCGATGTGCTGCCTGAGTATCCGCATGCGTTGTTTTCTCGCGGCGAAGAGTGGGTGCTTGGTGAAAGCGACTATACAATTGCCCTGACCCATCAGGGCAAGACAATTCAGGCCCTGATGATGCTCGACTCCCATGACCACCGGGTCTACGATGATGGCAAAGGGCCAAACTACATCTACCCTTCCCAAATTGGTTGGTACCGGTGGGTGGCCCAAGGGCTAGAGAAGGGTCCCTTCTATACATTCTTCCATATTCCGCTGCCTGAATACGCTCTGCTGTGGGAGAGCGGAGAAGCCGCTGGGGTCATGGGGGACAGGAAAGTGAATACCCCTTGGGAGAATAGCGGCCTTTTCCAAACGGTGCTTGAAGGCTCCAACACGATAGCCACCTTTAGCGGGCACGACCATCTCAATGACTTTCATGGAGTATGGGAGGGAATAGCGCTACACACCGCCCTAAGTGCAAGTTATGGCCCCTATGGTTAAAGAGGCCATAAAAGCCATCACCCTGAATAAAGATAATCCAACAAAGTTTACGATTAGGACTTATACTGTAGATGAGTGGGATATCTGAAAATCCGACTGTAGGAGGTTTGCATGCAACACGAGATTACAAGGCCCATCCCCTTGCTGGACAAGAAAGGGCATATCACTGAAGAGGGGTGGGCACGAAAACCCCTCTGGAAATACACGCGTAAAGATATCAAATCATCAAAGTTTGCCATAAAGGAGTGGGACTACTACGCCCTGGTAAATCAGGAGAAAGGATATGCTGTCACCGCCACATTCAGTGACCTTGGATATGCAGGGGTGTTCGCCATCTCCTACAGCGACCTTAATCTGAAGGCTTTTGCACAAAAGGATACGATCAAATTCTTCACCAGAGGAAAGTTGGGTCTCAGCCCCTCCTCCACTGAGGATAGCCAGGTATCATGGGCGAACAACAAACTCCGATTCGCATTCATCAAAAGGGGAGAAAAGCGCCACCTGATGTTTGCCTGCCCCGATCTCAAGCTGCCTGACGGAAGGGTCGGCCTTGACGTCAATGTCACGCTCACCCAGAAACCTGAGATGGAGAGCATCAATATTGCAACGAGCTGGAAAGAGAACCGCAAGGCATTCTACCTCAATGAGAAGGTCAACTGCATGCCTGTGGAAGGTACGATCAGGCGAGGTCTGGACAAGGAGACACTGCTGTTGGGTGAAACTTGGGGGGTCCTTGATTGGGGACGCGGCAGATGGACCTACCAGAACCGATGGTACTGGAGTTCGGCTTCGGGCCTGCTGGAGAATATCCCCTTTGGATTCAATCTGGGTTATGGGTTTTCCGACCGCAGCCCTGCAAGTGAAAATGCACTTTTTTATAATGGGGTGATCCATAAGCTTGATGAAGTGACTTTCCACATCCCCGAAAATGATTATCTGCTCCCCTGGAAGTTTACCTCAAGCGATAATCGTCTGAATCTGAATTTTGAACCGGCTGTAGACCGTAACTCAACCACCAATTTTATCTTGATAAAATCGGACCAGCATCAGGTTTTCGGATACTTCTCCGGAAAAGTGGTTCTTGATGATAAGAGTGAGCTTACCCTGACACGTTTTCCGGGCTTTGCCGAAGATGTTTACAACCGTTGGTAGACAATTCGGGGATTCAGAATGCCTTTGTCTTGAAACAACTTGGGCATTTGTGTAGAATATTCAGACATATGTGTATTTCGCGGCTGTCCAAAATTCATGCAGCCATTTAAATATCAGGAGATTCATGTCAGATTTAACAAACTTTGCGGAGCTCGGACTGTCCGCACAAACTATTTTTGCGCTTAAAGCAAAAGGCTTTGAAGAGCCAACCAAAATTCAGTCAGCGTGCATTCCGCTTCTTCTCAAAGATCAGGTAGATGTAATCGGCCAAGCCCAGACAGGTACCGGAAAAACGGCAGCCTTCGGCCTTCCTATTTTAGAAATCGTAGATCCTACCCTCTACCAGGTTCAGGCGCTCATTCTCGCTCCGACGAGAGAGCTTGCCGTCCAGGTATCTGAGGAGATCAACTCCCTGAAGGGAGACCGCCACCTAGAGATAGCCGCCGTATACGGCGGTGCTTCAATGGAACTTCAGCTTCGCAAACTTCGCAGAGGTGTCCACGTAGTGGTAGGAACTCCGGGACGTATCCTGGACCACCTGCGAAGAGGCTCCCTCAATCTTGAAAACCTTAAGTTCGTCGTGCTTGATGAAGCGGACGAAATGCTTGATATGGGCTTTGTGGATGACATTGAGGAAGTGCTCAAGCAGACTCCTAAAAACAAGAGGATGCTCTGTTTCTCAGCCACCATGCCTGCCCCCATTCGCAGACTTGCAGAAAGGTTCATGCAGTCTCCTGAACTTGTTAAGATAGAGCAGGATGCAATAACCGAAAGTCTTACCGACCAGGTCTACATCGAACTGAGAGAGGGTGACAAGTTTGAGGCATTGACCAGAATCATCGACATGGAAGAGAGCTTTTATGGCTTGGTATTCTGTCGTACGAAGATCCAATGCGATGAGATCGGACGCAGACTCTCCGAACGCGGGTATGGTGCAGAGCCTTTACATGGGGACCTCTCACAGAAACAACGTGAGCTCATACTCGCCAAGATGCGTGAAAAATCCATCAACATAGTGGTAGCAACCGATGTGGCGGCCAGAGGTATCGACATCCAGGACCTCACCCACGTCATCAACTTCTCCCTACCTGAAGATCCTGAAGCATACATTCACCGTGTAGGACGTACCGGCCGCGCAGGAAAGAAGGGAACAGCCATCACGTTTGTAGCCAACCGTGAGTTCAAGCGCTTTACCTTTATCCGAAGGGCATCAAAGTTTGATATCCGAAGGGGCAGCGTTCCCGATGCTGATGATATCATCAACATCAAACGCGAAAGGATCCTCGCGACCCTCACAACTCTGGCAGACAAGGACGTCAACTATAAGTTGTTCATGCCCCTTGCCACAGAGATTTTGGAAGGCCATGATCCAGAAGAGCTTGTAGCTGCACTGCTCGAGCACTTTTACAGTGATGAGCTTGACGTATCCAAGTACAGGTCCATTGGTGGCAACCAACCCTCACGTGATGATCGTGGAGGAGACCGCAGAGGCTTCGCAGAGAATGACGGGTTCACCAGACTCTTCATCGCTAGAGGGCGCAAGGACGGGTTGGACAAGAGACAGCTTATTGACTATCTCATCGATCAGGCGGGTGCCCAGGACAGGGACCTGCAGGATGTTTCCGTAAGGGATAACTTCTCCTTTGTCTCTGCCCCCGTTGAGGTTGCAGACAAGATTTTACAAGTGTTCTCAGACCGTGGATCAGAAGGAAGACCTCTTGTAACAAGGGCGAAACCCGACAATCCCAATGGAAAGCACCTCTCAGGGAGGCCCCGAGGCGAAAGGTTTGAAGACCGACCCTACCGACCTTCAAGAGGCGGCGGTGGCTATGACCGCTCAAGACCTCCAAGACGGAGACCGGAAGATGATTACCAACCGTACGGACGTGATTCACGACCAAGCGACAGCGGACGTCCTTCCTATGCCGACGATCGTGACCGTTACAGCTCACGACCCCGTCCTTCCAAAAGCAGAAACTACCCGTCCAAGAAACGGTATAAGGACTAAGCACTCAAACACCCCCCGATCAATGCTGATTAGGGGGGTTTTTTTAGTCTTGAACTCCCATAAAGGATGATCGGATAGGTTTCTTTTTTGTTCTGAGCTATGGTATGATTGTCGTTACATATTCAAAATAATCACGGCATAGACCCTATATGGATTGGACACCCCATGTCGTTCAGGAGCATCATGAAATTCGATATTTTATCCTTCGTTGGAAAACACAATAAAACCACCTTGGTGTGCATTGCCATCGTCACCATATTCTTTCTGTTCCATGCGGTATCCCTTGAGCTAAGTGGAGATTACTCCGACCTTTTGTATCAGGTGGAGGACACCAAAGTCTTCGACGGAGGCACAGGCGGGGCCTCCCCTGCCAATCAGGAGGCGAACCTGGAGCCACTTGTCCTCGATACGCAGGTACTCAATGCCAATGCAAACTTACAGGCAAACACCAGCCCTTCCCTCTTGGCAACAGAAGAGGATGAGGGGGACTATCCATACACCTCCTCCTACCTGGTCATGGTAGAGGCGGATGATCTGTACAGTGCCGAGCGCCTCTCCCTTATAGAACAGACGATGGACGAGCTGAGCGCTACAAAGGAGTTGAGCGAAAGCTCCTCGCTGCTCAACTTCGTCACCCTGGAAAAACGAGGCACCCGCCTGATGAGTGTCCCCTTTGCCCCCAACCAGGGAAGGGCCCTCTGGACAGATGAGGAGGCAGCCCTTCTCAAGAGCCGGGTAGAAAAAGACCCCATCATCAAGAATTATCTGGTCAGCGAAGATATGAAGAGCATGCTGTTCTCATTTCAGACCTCCGTCCTGAGCGCAGAGAGGGAACTGGAAATTTCAGCGATGCTGGATGGGCTGCGCGACGCTGGAATACAAGTCTACATCAACGGGGGGGCTGTCATCAGCAATCGCCTGATGCACTACCTCGGGCGCGACCTCAAGGCCTTGCTTGGGCTTTGTGCCCTGGCCATCCTGCTGGTCTACTATCTGAGCTTCAAGGCAAAGCGAAGCATGTTGCTTCCCTTCTCCATGTCAGTCATTGGTATCATATGGACCTTCGGCACCATGAAATTGCTCGGTTATGCCCTTACAGTTGTAAATATCGTGACTCCCTGCATGGTGCTCAACCTCGGCTCCTCCTATGCCATCCATGTCATCGGAGAGTACTATGCGAACTATACAAGCGGGGCAGATTCGGTTGAATCGACGAAAAAGATCCTCCGCACCATTGCTTTCGCTTGCCTGACAACCGTCATCGGCTTTCTCAGCCTGCTCTTCTCCAAGACCCCAGCCCTCAGGGAGTTTGGAATAGCTGTAGGTGCGGGAGTCACCTACTGTGCTGTACTGTCGGCCACCTACCTACCAGCATTGCTGGCCCTTGTCTCACCTCCCAAACCTCTTCAGTTGGAGACCTACAGCGAAGGATATCTTGCCCAGTTAGTCAACTATTCGAGTAAGGTGGTCCTGAGACGCTGGCCCGTATTCGTTCTGATCTGGCTGGCCGTCATCGCTGGCTTCTTCGCCACAAAGGACCTGGTCCGAATCAATACCAACTACATGTCCTATCTGCCGGAAAAGGATGACTTTGGAAAGAATTCCCGGCATTTCGCACAGAAAATGGGAGGAGACGCTCCCTTCGTTCTGACCATAACCGCCCCTGAGGATGAGAAGAATTTCTTTTTGCAAAGTGAAAACCTAGCCAAGGTGCATGACTATGAGCAGGCAGTGCTGAGCGAGAGCGATGATGTCATCCAGATACTCTCATTTGCTTCATACGTAAGCTTTGCCAACTCCGTCTACAGCGGAGAGGCTGGGATACCTGCCTCTTCCGGCCTGCTCAACCTGTTAAGCAGGATGGTAATCCTCATGAATAACCAGAGCAAGGCTGACATCGGAGCCATCCTGAACGAGGAAGGGTCTTCCCTCACCCTCTTTGTCCAAAACTTTGATGCCGAGGACAAGGACCTCATGACTGTGGCCAGTGCGGCGCGTATAGAGAAGGTGATGCAGAAACACCTCCCTCTTCTGCCCGACGGGACAAAACTCACCATCAGAGGGGAGCCCCACGCATCCCTGCGTTTCTCAAACCTCTTGCTTTCCGATCAGAAGAAAAGCACCTATATCAGTTTCCTGCTGGTGTTCCTTGTCGTCCTGGCAGCCTTCCTGTCACTTTCACAAGCGCTGTTTGCCCTCATCCCCATCCTCACAGGGGTAATGGCAAACTATATCTTCATGTACTTGCTGGGCATCCCCTTTGACATGATTACGGTTACCTTCGCTTCTGTAGCGGTAGGAGCCGGCATCGACGATGCCATCCACTTCCTGCTCAGATACAAGAACAATCTTAGGGTTTCAGACCTCCCCCTGAAGGAAATCATCGCCATCACGATAAAGGAGACAGGAAGGCCCATCATCCTTACGACCCTGTCCATCATTGCAGGCATGCTGATGTTCCTCTTTGCCTCATATACGCCTGTTCGATACTTTGGAACCCTGATGAGCATTGCGCTCCTCAACTGCATGCTGTCGACCATTTTTGTGATGCCTTCATACATAATCCTTACAGCCAAAATAAGAAATAGATTTGGGAAAAGACCTATGGTTCGCATCTAACAAATAGATTGACACCGGAATTGAACAGGAAATACAACCACAAAGGAATGATGTATGCTAGGAGCCTTCTTATATGTCGATGCGGGAAAAGGACACTACGTCCCAGCCTTAGCACTTGCGGATAAACTAGAACAACAAGGGCATCAAGCCCTGGTTGAAGACATGTTCTTGGTTTGCAACTCACCTTTCTGGTCTTCATTCTGTAAGAAGGAGTGGCGATTCATGCTAAGGCACCCTCGGATAGAGGGAGCCTTCCACCGCCTCCACGACACAAAGTTCATGGGTGCTGTCTTCCGGTTCATTGTAGTAAGGATCCATCTCAAGAGAGGATTCCTCGCTTGGTATACGAAGACGAAACCTGATTTCATTGTCTGCACCAATTTCCTAGGAGCGAATGTCATTACCCCCATAGTCCAGAAACTCGAGCTGCCCATACCGGTATTTGGGTACGCAGCCGATGTGTTCAACAATCCAACTGCGGGGTTCAACAAGAAGCTCGACCTGCTCTACATCGCAACCTTTGTAGGCAGGGATTTGCTCCTTGCAAAGGGCCACCCCCCTGAAAGGGTAAAGGTCTGCCCGTTTCCCTTGAAAAGTTCCATCGAAGACCTTCCGAAACTCACAAAAAAGAAGGCAAGAGAGCTTCTTGGCATCAAAGATACGTTTACCGTACTGCAGAACTTTGGTGGTGAGGGTATTGGCAATACCGAATTTGTCTATGAAGCAGCCAGACGAGGACTGCCCTGGCAGGTGGTAGTTGTGGGAAAACTCACCAACCATACGAAAAAAAGGTTTGCTGCCTTTCAGAGAAAGTACCCGAATTTCACTCTTTATACCCCTGGTTTTATCGACAATATCGGTGAGTACATCTATGCCTGTGACGTACAAGTCGGGAAAGCAGGAGCAAATGCCCTCATGGAGAGCATGGCCCTATCACGTCCTTTCCTGGTCTCGGACTTGCTGTTTGCCGCACGTGATACCACTACCTTCCTGAACAAGTACAAAGTAGGCTGGAGCGAAAACAAGACAAAAAGACAGATCGACATCCTTCAAACATATTACCAGGATAAGGATGAGCAGATAGCGATGGAAAAACGCTTTTCTTCCCTCCCGTTAAGCTTCAGCAGCAAAGAATTTATCCTTGACATACTAGAGGAAGTAGCAAGATGGAAACCTGGATATGCAACAAGAGGTGAATGATTGTGTACAGGTGCTTGCGATTGCATCCCTTTTCGCTTATTCTTAACTAATCATGAAAATAGCACTCTTGTATGTTGATGCAGGAAAGGGTCACATTACCCCTGCAAAGGCGCTTTCTGACGCCTTCGAAGAGCTGGGACACACTACCGTTGTCGACAACCTCCTGCTGGAGGTGTGTAACGCTCCTGTAGTAAACTGGATCAGCAAATATAACTGGAGAACCCTCCTCCATTTCCCACGACTGGAGAAATTTGTCAATCCAAAAAGTGATTCCCATGCAAATGCCAAGCGCATCCGTTTCCTTGCGACACACTCTCATGGACCTAAGGATTTCAAGCGTTGGTATGATAAAAACAGACCGGATTCTATTGTCGTCGCACATTTCCTCGGAGCCAACCTGATCAAACCCATTGTCGACCACCTGGAATTGGACATCCCTGTCTTTGAATATTCCACGGATGTGTTCTTTACCCCAAACACAGGTATCAGCGGTGATTTGGACAAGCTCTACATCTGCACCGAACTGGGCAGAGAACTAACCATCGCCCAAGGACAGCCTGAAAAGACCATCTCCATCTGCCCGTTTCCCTTGAAAAAGGCGATGAGGGACCTCAAGACCCTGAGCAAGAGTGAGGCCCGTAAGAAATTGGGACTAAAGGATACGTTTACCGTCCTGCTCAACTTAGGGGGAGAAGGCATAGGCAAGACTGATTTTCTTGAAGAGGTCAAAGGGAGAGGGCTCGACTGGCAAGTCATTGCTGTGGGAACCCTCAGCAAAAGCACTACCATCCGCTACAACAGATTCAAGGAAAAACACCCTGATTTTGCGTTACATACCCCCGGCTTTGTGGACAACATACAGGATTATATCTTTGCCAGCGATGTGCAGGCAGGCAAGGCAGGGGCCAATGCCCTGATGGAGTCTCTCTATCTCAAGAGGCCTTTCCTGGTTTCAAACCTGCTCTATGCAGCTCTGCCAACCCGGCAGTTCATGCAGAGACACAAGGTTGGCTGGACTGAAGACTCGGTACAAGAGCAGGTATCTATCCTCCAGACCTATGAAGGGAATACTGAGGAGCAGGAGGCTATGCAGAACCGCTTTGCAAGGCTGCCCCTCTCCTTTGACACCCTTGCATTCGCTGCGATGATCATAGAGGATACCAAGGCTTTCTATGCAAAGGGTGCTAAAGAGATGAAACCAAGGAAGGAACCAGCAGTACAAGCGTAAAATCCGCAATGATGTCCCTTGGAATATGCATTGATGATCTACCACTTGATGCTATTTGGCAGTAGCCCTAAAGGGTGTATTGCATACCCAGATAGAGCTGGACATCATAGGTGGGTTCCCAACCTTCAATGGTGCTGAGCAGATCGATGCCAGCATACCCTTGCAAGGCTTGGGTAATGGTCCATGATCCTGAAATGCCGGCATCAAAATAGGCCTTTGCATCGCCGGTGGGAGAGCGATCAAGGTCACCTAGAGTCCACAAGCTATTCATATCTATACCGCCATGAAGCATGCAGAACAGATGGGCAGAGAGGGACCAAAACCCGTACTCCTTGTACCCTACTTCTAGCTTGCCTACTATGGCATCCCCGCCATAGCGGTATCCCAAGAAGCTCTGATCGTAGATAAGCTTGTCGGGGAACCATCGTCTGATGGCTACTACAAAATTCAATGAATCAAGGCCACCTGGCCCCACTTGGGTCTCATCTCCATCGATGCTTCTCAAATAGAGATACGGATCGGTGTACACCCCTTCCAGGGAACCAAAGAAAATTCCCTTGGCTACAGGTTGAGCATATGCAAGGCCAAGCATATAGGCGACCCCGTCAGGATGACGCTCTAAAATAGGGAGTGATCTTTCATCAGGACCAAAGGAGAGCTCATCTATGGCAAGCTGAGCATAGAGGTTCCAGTGGGGAGCAAGGGCAAGGTCCAGTTCCATGGAAGCGATCGAATTGGCATCACTGCGAATATAATAGTTATGATACAGCATCATAGGATTAAGAATTCGTAGGTCGAAGGCCCCACTTTCAGGTTGGTACATAATAGCTTCATTGAAGGACAAACCTACCCTGCCAGCAAATAGTCTCCACTCAAACCTATGTGCCATAAACATCTTAAGACCAACTATAGGATTGCCTTGACCTCCTTGGGTGCTGGATCCCCAAATCTCCTCCGGGTGAGGGAAAAACGAGGTGACAAAGGTATATTTGAATGTATCACTGTAGGCAGTGAACCGTCCCTGGTTGTGGTATTGTAGGTGGTCTCCAAGCATGAAATTCCCTGTGGTTCCGGGTCCCCAGGAGAGCTTGTCACGCCCTAGGTGCAACAGCCACCCTTTCCCTCCCCAGGCACCAAAGGCACGATACGGGACATTACCATCAATCTGGCCAATAAGATGCAGATTGGTCGATACTAAGGTTTCCCCATACAAGGATGAAGTTCCCTTGATTACTGTTCCTCTTCGATCAAACTTCCCAAGGGTAAGCTCAAGATCAGCAAATCCATAGAAATGATCAGATAAGGCAATCTCCATAGGAATGGAGAGAAGAGCCTTGCGCTTGTCATGGTTGTAGTACCAATCATCATTGGCAGTGAAGTCGGTAGTATTGGTATGCAGATACCCTTCAAGGGCAAGTGATGAGCCTAGGGAGAAAGGGCTCTGGTTCTCAGAGAGCCTGCTACGAATGTATGCATACGTTGCAGTGGCTTCAGAGGAGAGGCTCCGATCGTCAATCCTGTCGAACATGAGAGAGAGCTCATCCTGACTCCAAGGACCGGCTGTAGAGGGCAAGGAGAGGCCCTGGGCCACGTAGAGCTGACGGATGGCCTGGTAGACTTCTGAGTCTACAGGATAGATTCTAGCTTGATTGGCGGCCAAAGGTGAAAGGACACACAAAAGCAGGAGCATGATGATCGCGACGATACCTTTTCTTGTGTGTTTGACCCTAGAAGAACAATCCCATGCCAATATAGAGTTCCCACTCAATTTCGGTAAAATCAATTTCATTATCAATAGCTTTCCTCACATCCTGTAGGTTGAACCCCAACGATCCTCTGACAGGGTATTTGGGGAACTTGTTAAGTATACCCCACCCATCAAGTCCAGCAGTGGAGATAATGGTAGGCTTATCAGGATTTTCCTCATTATAGAATATTCCAATATCGATGAAAGGACTTGCATAGGACTTGGCAAACCCGAAGTTAATGAACTTCGTAGTCAGGTTCATGTTGATTATGGCACCATATTCACGTATTGTGTTCAACTTCATGCCCTCAATGGTCCCGGTAAGATACCCGCGCATGTAATCAGCAATCGTGCTGTTGTAGCTGAAATAATTACTCCGCTTGTTCTCACCCACAAACCCTCTAAACTGTATGGAAGGGTTAAAGAAGCTTGTGGCAATAGGAAACCAAGAGATGGTCGAAGCAGCATACCATTCGGTTCGCTCTTCCCAATACTCTGGCTGGGGATAGATGTCGGTTATGTAACTCAAGGAGAAAGATATGCCTTTGCGGAAATTCCCTTTCCAGTTGATATTCGATTTGCTGAGGGTATTGGATAGCAGGTAGGAGTACGGGACAGGGTCGTCAGCTGGCTTGTAGTGCAGAGTAGCTGCTACAGATGTCGACCAGCGAAAGCCAAAAGGCAGGGAGAACACAGTTCCCAAAGTTGCACCAACATTCATATACGAGAGGGCATGACTGCCAAGGACGGCATTGGACTCTGCTGTGATCCTGAAACTGATGGGAAGGGAGAAAAAGGACAACCCAAGCTGATTAAGATGGGTTAGAGTATACAGTTGCTTAAGATTGGCATGTCGCTTCACCTGGTTATACAGGGAGAACAAGCTTTCATTCTGCTTGAAAGGACCGAGATTCCATGACACACCATATTCAATGGGATTCCAGGAGGAGAAATCAGAAGATGGTGTGAACTTGCCCCAAGGGGCTATGTTAAGTTTTGAGCCCTTGACTGTAAGGTTTTTCCAATTAGTGGAAAGGTTGAACTTGCCCGCATTTGGGCTACCCTTTGTCCTTTCGTAGTCAAAGGTAAAATCAAGAAACGTCTTGCCGATTGGAAAGGAGGTCAGGTTTACCGTCAAAGCGTCTTCACGATTATCCCACCCTGTACGTCCGCCATTTCCCTGTGTGACGCTCCCGCTAATCTCCAGGTCGCTGAAGGTACCCAATAGGTTCGGGGCAAACATTTTCACTCCCAAACGAAACCCCACCTCATCGTTATCAAATTTGGGGAATGGGATGGCGAGGAATGTGGAGGCATCTTCTATATGGAAGGTGGCAACATAGTATGCTGCTCCCCTGCTGTAGGATTCCAGGGAATATTCATACTCGACACTGGTGAATATCCGTTTGTTGATCAGCATCTGTCTCTTGGAAGCAAGAGCCTTATCCATTTCTTCTTCAGTCAGGAAAATCGGATCGCCACCCGATGGGACAACCACACTGCGCAGGGCAAAATCCTTGGATTTCCCTTTTACAGAAAACTTATAATCTTGAATCACATAGGCAGTTACTTGATCGGTAGTGA
>Ga0265295_1005132_pt1 | contig 17017 bp, 15 predicted proteins | sample Munlansysbiofilm_FD_192503 | JGI IMG/M metagenome (GOLD analysis project Ga0265295, IMG submission 192503) | Leachate microbial communities from a municipal landfill in Southern Ontario, Canada - Methane capture system biofilm | ecosystem: Engineered > Solid waste > Landfill > Unclassified ...
GCAATGGATCACGAACTACTTAATGAGATACCCGAAGGGATAGAGGTTTTAAAGAAATCGGTATGGGAGCCCTATAATCTTTTTAGGGCAATTTCGGGTCGTAAAGGGCAGAAATTTGGGGCGGGGCTTGCCTCAAACAAAAAGTCAAGCAAAGGCATAATGCATAGCTTCGCCCTATGGGTTAGAGGTAATCTTTTTATTCCAGATGCTCGCATGTTTTGGATACGACCCTCGGTGAAGTATCTCTCTAAATATCTATCAAACAATTCTGTTGATGCAATTGTATCATCTGGTCCGCCCCATACCACACACCTAATTGCAAAGCGGATTAGTAAACGGTTTTCCATTCCTTGGTTAGCCGATTTTAGGGATCCATGGACTAATATTGATTTTTTTGATGATTTAAAACCAACCCTTTTATCAAAAAAAATCCACAGAAGATTAGAGAGAAATGTTTTAACCCATGCCCAAAGGGTAGTAACTGTAACAAAGGGTTGGGCTAACGACCTCTCATTAATTGGCAAAACCGAGGTTTTAGTTGTTGAAAATGGCTATGATCCTGAAGATTTTGAAACAGGTGAGGTAACTTTAGATAAGGGATTTATACTAACCCATATTGGAACGCTATCGCCCAACCGAAACTGTAATTTACTATGGCAAGTGCTTGGCGACAAGGTAAAAAACGATGCAGAGTTTGCTAAACATTTTAAGCTACGGTTTGTTGGTAGTGTTGATGCCTCTGCACACAACGCAATTGTTCACAATGGACTTTTGCCTTACACTGATTTTATGGGATACATGCCCCACAATCAGGCAATTGATTTACAGTTAAGGTCAAGCGTTCTTTTGTTGTTAGTGAATAATAGCCCCAATGCAATGGGTATTCAAACGGGGAAGGTTTTTGAGTACATGGCTGCAAAACGGCCAATATTTGCAGTAGGTCCTTTAGGTGGTAATACCCATGATTTGATTAGTGAAACTAAAGCTGGTATTTTTGCCGACTTTACAGACCTTAATCAAATAAAGCAAGGAGTAGAAAGTTTATGGGACTGGTACGGTAATGATTTCAAGGGATTTAGCCCTAAAGGATTTGAGAGTTATTCCAGAAAGACATTAGCACACCGTATTGTAGCCATACTAGATGATTTAGTTAAATAATCCCAGATTAATTTTATCTCCCCCTTCTATTTTACCGCTATGCTGAGCGAAGTCAAAGCATTAGATGCAAGGATTAAATTCTTCGTATCCGTTTGTTTGAACGCTAGGCTAAGACTATTCGAAACCGATATTGTTAAATAAATAATACAACTTTTAAACCGAAATTATGATTAAACGCTATCCGAATGAGGAGTGGAAAGAGTTAGATTTTAAGAGCCAGAGAGAACTAAGTTATGCAGTTTCAAGCAGCGGAAGGGTAGTTAGTTATTCTGTTGATATTGAGAACGGAAACCTACTTAAGTGCGGTAAAACTAAGGGGTATAAAGTACTTAAAAGGACTTATAGGGAGGATGGTAAAAACAAGGTAGAAACATTCTATGTTCACAAGCTGATTGCTGAAAGTTTTGTTCCAAAGCACAATCCTTCTCAAACTTATGTTATTCATTTAAACTATATTAAAGACGATAATAGGGTATCAAACATAAGGTGGGCAAGCAAGGAGGAACTTAATGAGCATCAGAATTCTAATCCGAGTGTAATTAGCGATCGCAAGCGCTTACATGAGCATAACAGATTGCATCACTACAAACTTAGCGAAGCTGAGGTAAAGGTGATTAAACGAAAACTTTTAGATCCCAACCGGAAAACTCGCATTAAGATGATTGCCCGAAACTTTGGGGTAAGCGAAATGCAACTTTACAGAATTAAACGTGGAGAAAACTGGGCACATGTAAAACCCTAGTAAGGTTTTATTAAAAAAGGGATGTTAAAAAAACATCCCCTTTTTTGATTGCTTGTGCTATCTGTTTTCGATTAGATTACACCCAATTTTTTGCCCACTTTCGTAAAGGCCTCAATGCACTTGTCCAAATTTTCTTTGCTGTGCGCAGCCGATACTTGTACCCTAATACGGGCTTGATCCTTTGGTACAACAGGGAAATAGAAACCAATTACGTAGATGCCCTCATTCAGCAATTCTGCTGCCATATCTTGTGATAGTTTTGCATCGTAAAGCATTACAGCCACAATTGCACTTTGGGTTGGTTTTATATCAAAACCTGCCTTTTGCATTGCCTTGGTAAAATACTGGGTATTGCTCATTAGCTTGTCGTGAAGCTCGTCACTACTCTCAAGCATTGTAAATGCTTCAATTCCTGCTCCCACAATGGCTGGTGGCACTGAGTTAGAGAAAAGATAGGGTCTTGATCGTTGGCGTAGCATATCGATAATCTCTTTCTTGCCCGTAGTAAAACCACCGCATCCACCACCAAAGGCTTTGCCTAGGGTTCCTGTAATTATTTCGGCTTTTCCACGAATATTGAAAAGTTCAGTAACTCCTCTTCCTGTCGCACCAACAACTCCAGCCGAGTGGCTTTCATCTATCATGACAAGAGCGTCATACTTTTCGGCAAGTTTAATAATCTTATCCATTGGAGCAACGTTGCCATCCATTGAAAAAACGCCATCGGTAACTATAAGTCTAAAGCGCTGAGCTTGTGCTAACTTTAATTTTTCTTCAAGATCTTCCATATCGGCATTGTTGTAGCGGTAGCGTTGTGCTTTACAAAGCCTAATCCCATCAATAATCGATGCATGGTTTAGTGCATCCGAGATGATTGCGTCCTCTTCGCCTAAAATGGGCTCAAAAACGCCTCCGTTTGCATCAAATGCAGCAATGTAGAGTATGGTGTCTTCAGTACCAAAATACTCTGATATTTTTTGCTCGAGCATTTTGTGAATATCTTGTGTTCCGCAGATAAAACGAACAGACGACATTCCAAAGCCGTGGGTATCCATAGTGTCTTTGGATGCCTTAACTAGGCGAGGATGGTTGGACAGCCCAAGGTAGTTGTTTGCACAAAAGTTGAGCACTTCTTGCCCTGTGCTAACTCTGATTTTAGCTTTTTGAGCCGAGGTGATAATTCTTTCTTTCTTAAAAAGGCCAGCTTCCTCAATAGACTGAAGTTCTTTGGTTAAGAATTCCTTAAGTTTTGCGTACATATGCTATGTTGTTTTTGATTTTTGATATACTAAAGGTCAAACAAATGTACTCCATTTTTTTCACCTCCCGAAAAATTATGTTTCATAAATTGCTGTTTTGCAGCAAAGTGCCCTAGTCGTTTGAGAATGCAGCAATTGTTGCGCACGAATAGTAGCGTTCGCAATTTAACCTATTAAGGGTCAGTTTTAAGTAGAGTCAAAAAAAATTGCGAATACACTTGCTCGATTCTATTAAATTAGTATATTCGTACCTTGTGAACACGTTATTAACATCAACCTCCGTTAATCACTTTTGCGTATGCCATACCGCCGACTTCCCAACACCGATAGCGCTCGTTTAAGAGCCTTAAAAGCTGCAGTAAAAAAGGGAAAGGATTTGCCCCCTTTTAAATTAGCATATTCTCAAAGTTCTTTTTCTAAGGCTCAGCTGTTTATAAACAACTTTGAGAAAGCAATTACAAACTATAAGGCTGCCTATAGCAAGCAGATTGAGAAGAATAAGGATTACCAGGCAGCAGCTAAAAAGGCAAGACTTTACCTTTCACATTTTATTCAAGTACTTAATTTAGCCATTACAAGGGGTGAACTCCCCGAAAAGGTGCGCTCAACTTTTGGAATGGATGTGGATGAAAGAAAGTTGCCAAATCTCACTGCTGATAAAGATTTAGAGGAATGGGGTAAGACGATTATTCAAGGCGAAGCCCAGCGGGTAAGCATGGGGCAACCCCCAATTACAAACCCCACCATTGCTGTTGTAAAGGTTAGATATGAGAATTTTATCGATGCTTCTAATCATCAACGAATATTGCAGCAAAACACACAGCGATGCCAGATAGAACTTGAGGATCTAAGAGCAAAGGCCGATGAGATTATCCTTAATGTATGGAATGAGGTTGAGGAGACCCTAAAAGATCTTCCCGACCATGAGCGGCGTGAACGTGCTCAAGAATATGGACTTGTGTATGTGTATCGCAAAAATGAGATTAGAGAACTTCAACTGTTTGAGCGGGTTGAACTCGATCTTTAACTCTGTCGCTCCAAAGAGCCCACAAAAGAAAACCAGAGGCTATTAGGCTTACTATTCCCAAGTACCAACTCTGTGATGGCTCTCCAATATTTTCTATATCCATAGGGGCAATGCCTGTTCCGATTAGATAGTAAAGGAAAACTGCCAATCCATTATTCACAAAGTGAACTAGCATAGTGACCTTAATTGAGCCCGTCCAAAGGTATAGGTAGCCAAATACCACACCCAGCATAAACCTTGGAATAAATCCCAAAAACTGCATGTGAATTGCGCTAAAAATTAGCGAGGTAATAATAATACCCCAAGCGTTATTGTTGGTTAGTTTGATGAAATATTTTTGGAGAATCGACCTGAAAAAAAGCTCTTCACCGATTGCAGGTAGAACGGCCACCATAAAAAGGTTGAGGGTAAAAATGCTGAATTTATCCGTAATCAATAGTCTCTTTATCAATTCCTCGGCCGATTTTTCCATTTGAATCATCCAATCAGGTACGGGGATATCAGCATTTAGCGATGCAATGAGGTTTATTCCAGGAATCAGTATAACCATCATCGCTATGGCTAAAAGCATCTGCTTGGTACTTGCTTGTTTAAAGCCAAGAAATGACAATGGTTTTTTAGAGGCTAAAAGGGCGATGAGTACTGCTGGGAAAATAAACATCCCTGCGGTTTGGAACATCTGCATAATGCGTATGGAGATTAGTCCATCGGGAGTGGTAGCGGTAGGTGATAGGATTTGAGTTAGATCCCAGTTTCCAGTTACTATTGCGGTAGTAATTACCCCCAAAAAAAGGAACAGAAGAAATCCTAGAGTAAGAAAAACAAGTGAAAAGAAAATTCCCTTTCTGGGTGAGATATTGAATCGAATACTATTTTCCATTTGGTATTTTTTGCCAAATGTAGCTAAGGTTTTTTCTTGAAACAATTCATATCTAACACAAATTGTGTTTTATTCAGAAGTCTGTATATTTTTGTAATCAAATTTTTAGGAGAAATAGTGAGGATAGGTTCAATAGATTTAGGCGAAAAACCTTTGCTTTTAGCCCCAATGGAGGATGTTACCGATCCTTCGTTTCGATACCTGTGCAAGCAGTTTGGAGCAGATATGATGTACACGGAGTTTGTAAATTCCGATGGGCTTATTCGCGATGCTTCAAGTTGTCAGGTTAAGCTCAATATTTATGAGCATGAGCGCCCTATTGGTATTCAGCTGTATGGCCATATTATTGAGAGCATGGTTGAGGCATGTAAAATTGCAGCCCAAGCCAACCCCGATTTAATTGATATCAACTTTGGTTGCCCTGTAAAAAAGATTGCCAATAGAGGTGCAGGTTCGGGAATGATGAAGGATATCCCCAAAATGGTGGAGATGACAAGGCAAATTGTGAATGCTACTCATATTCCTGTAACGGTAAAAACGCGCTTGGGTTGGGATAATGAATCGAAGTATATTGTTTCTATTGCAGAACAGTTGCAAGATGTGGGTATTAAAGCGCTTACCATCCACGGACGAACACGGGCACAATTATACAAAGGTCAAGCAGACTGGAGCCTTATAGGCGATGTGAAATCGAATCCCCGAATGCATATTCCCATTATTGGCAATGGCGATGTAGATAGCCCCGAAAAAGCAGTCGAAATGTTCAATAAGTATGGAGTAGATGCCATAATGATAGGTCGTGCAACCTATGGTAGGCCATGGATTTTTAAGGAGATTAAGCACTATATGCAGAATGGCGAACGAATGAACCCTTTTACAGTAGAGGAGAAGGTTGCCATTGCAAAGGAACATCTTTTAAAATCAATGGAGTTTAAAGGCGATAGAAGAGGAATACTGGAGATGCGAAGGCATCTTACCTGTTATTTTAAAGGCTTACCGAATTTTAAGGAATTGAGATTAAGACTTGTAACCTCTGATTGCCCTGATGAACTCAATGACATACTTAATGTAGTTGCAGAACGATATGCAGGTGTTGTACCCGACGAGAGCATTAACCCATCGCCTTGGGCCTAATTTTATCAGTTTGTACTTTACTTAATGAATGGAAAGACAATTAATTAACAATATCGCTCAGGGTGCAATAATGTAACTTATCAAATACTGAAATAGAGATTTCTTTTGTCCGTAAAAGTTTACATTAACCTTTGCTTTATCCCTTATTGTCACAGGTGTTTGGCAAATACTTCCAAATTTATCGTTCAAATGAATAGTAACTTCTTTGTAAGTCGAGGCATTTTCGAAAAATACTGTATCCGAAATTGCTGATATTGTAGCTGAAAGATTTGCTGGGCAAAGATCCGAGTTGTTATAAAAATTAATAGTTACAACACTATTTTTATCAATTTCTTTGATAAAATCCATAGGAACCCTTGCAACACAGTACTCGATGGAATCATATTGCAAGTCGGTTGTAGTGATATAATTATTTTGCATTGGGAAATACATACTACCCAGAACAATTCCAAGTAGCAACAGAAAAAACATACCTGTTCCTATTCTTATAAGTAGATTGGGAACCTTACCTATTATATTCCGCACCTTCTCACTTCGTAGTTCAATTTGATTTTCCATATGTGAGATTTTAGTTTCCTAACTCTAATTGATTTTTTACAAGATTATAGTAGTATCCTTTATTGGCTACCAACTCTTCATGTCTTCCTATTTCAACTATTTTTCCGTCATCCAAAACTATTATCTGATCAGCATTTTTAACAGTACTTAGTCTGTGAGCAACTACTACTACTGTTTTTCCCAAATAAAAATCTTTCAGGTTTTCCACAATAGCCTTCTCGTTATTGGCATCTAAAGCATTAGTTGCTTCATCAAAAAACAAGAACTCTGGATCTCGATAAATAGCACGTGCAATCAATAATCGTTGTTTTTGTCCTTGACTTAGGTTCTGACCTTCTGCACCAACAATCATGTCATATTTCAGTGGCAAATTTTCAATAAAATCTTTTATATTCGCCATCTCAACAGCGTATTGTAACCTTTCCTTATCAATAATTTCGTCAGTAATTGCTATATTCCGAGCAATTGTGTCAGAGAAAATAAACCCATCTTGCATTACTGCTCCACAATGGTTTCTCCATACCGATGCATTGATTTTGTAGAGTTCTAATCCTCCAACAATTATTTCACCCTCTACAGGTGAATAATATTGCAAAAGAAGTTTAATTAAAGTTGTTTTTCCGCTTCCGCTTGCGCCCACAATAGCAGTAACTTTATTCTCTGGAATGGTAAATTCCAAGTTGTTAAGAACCTTTTTAGAGTGGGGGCCTTCATATTGGAAGGTCAAATTTTTTATAATAATATCTTTATTATTGTCGAAAATAGGTATTGTTATTTCCTTATTACTATTTTCGTCCTGTTTGTCGTGAATTTCATTTATTCTTTCAAGACTAATTTTTGTGTCTTGATAGTCTTGAATTAACCTGATAGCTTGTTCTATAGGCGAGTTTAGTTGCCCAATTATATACTGAACTGCAAGCATCATACCAAGTGTCATTTCATTGTTAATTACAGCAATAGCAGCGCAAACTGTAATCAAAATGTTTTTGACCTCGTTTATTATCAAGTTCCCTGCTTCTTGCCTTTGTTCTAAGCCTAGTGAGAGTATGTGAATATCAAAAACATTTGCTTGTATATCTTCCCATTCCCATCGTTTCCTTTTCTCAGAACCTTGTAATTTTATTTCTTGCATTCCATAAATTAACTGGTGTGTCAGACTAGAACTTTTCGATCTTTCTTCAAAAGATTTATAGTCTAAAACTCTTCGTTTTTTAAGAAAAAACAAAATCCATAGAACGTATATTGTACTTCCAATTATAAAAATAAAAAATATTTTAACACTGTAAATTAAGAGAACTATACTAAAAATGACCAAGTTAAACGCTGAAAAAAGCACATTTAGAGTTTGTGATGTTAAAAACCGTTGGACACGTTCATGGTCGTTCATGCGTTGGATAATGTCGCCAAGGTGACTTGCATCGAAAAACGACATGGGTAACTTGGTCAACTTAATCAGAAAGTCTGAAAGTAAAGACAGGTTTATTCTGATGCTAATATGTAGAAGTATCCAGCGGCGTAAGAAATCGACTGAAATCCTCCCGAGAATGAGGGATAATTGAGCAGATAAGATGATATAGATAAAGGCTATATCCTGATTTTTTATCCCAATATCAACAATTGCCTGCGTCAAGAATGGGAAAATAAGTTGTATTACACTGCCGATAAAAAGGCCTAAAACGAGCTGGATAAAGAAATTTCGATATTTTTTTAAGTATGTAAACAAGAAACGTAAATTGTTTCGTTTTTCTTTTTCCTCAGGTATCTCATAAAATCGGCTAGTAGGTTCTATAAGCAAGACAATTCCCTTCTCTTCACCCTTACTTAGTGTGCTAAGCCACCCGCTCTTAAACTCCTCTTCAGAAATAACTAGCAAACCTTTTTGAGGATCAGCTATTGTCAATTTACAATCTTTTGAAAAGGATTTTTTTTCTGACTTGAACAGAACGATAAAATGATTGTCTTGCCAATGAAGAATAACTGGCAATGGAGCCTCTTTTATTAATTTGTCATATGTTATTTTTCCGCCTATAGTTTTAAATCCAATATTTTCAAGAGTGTCACTAATACTCATCAAAGAGACTCCATCTTTGGTTACATAACACTTTTCTCGTAATGAGTCCAATGAAAAATCTTTTCCATAATGTTTGGCTATAATCTTTACGCATGCTGCGCCACAATCCATGGAATCGTGCTGGCGAAATGCCTTGAATTTACTCATATAAAACAACTATTTTAGAAACACTCCAGAATCCGTGTCCTTGTTTTTCAGTTTTCGTTGCCCTTCCGTTAACTGTTCTCCGAACTGAAAGGTATACCCTATACTAAAAGTTATCATTGAGGCATTATCCATTATTTTTGTGTGTCTTTGGTGATTTACAATACTCGAATGTAATGTTTCTTTATCATATTTTGCATGGGTAAAAGGCCAGAATACATTAATGGAGGCTTGTATTGGCTTGCCTTGATATGAAAAACCTATGTTTGAACTATTTTCGCAACTTATAAGATAAGGGCCATCAATTGATTTGGAAACCATCGTCTGTTGGTAACTCAATAACCAAACTTTCTTATAGTAAAAGTTTAGAGATCCACTTAAGGGATAACTTGAATGCGATTCGTTACCAAGAACATCGCTATAGAAAAATTCTCTGATTGCTGAACCATTGATACGAATGTTGATCCACTTTTTTGGTTTTAAAATGCACGAATACTCAAAACCATAAGTTTCAGCATCGTATTCGTTGATTGGCGTTAATGCAATATGGTTAGCTGTTAATGCATATCGTGTAGTGATAAATTTACTCATTCGCCCATAAACTGCATTTAACTCAATATTTAGGTATCTGTCATAATGGAATACGCCCAGCATAAATCCATGCCCTCTGAATGGTTTCAACTCTGGATTCCCCTGCTGAACAATATCTTGTGCAATAAAAATTTTGTTGTTGCTCAGTTCTGATAAAGAAGGCTCTTGCATTCTAGTGGCATAGATGAACTTTAAGCCATTACCATCGTTGATGTTATATCCTAAGCTTAGGGTTGGGTTTACAGTCCATCGGCTGTAATCATTATCTGAAAAACTTTCGGAAAAAAATGTATTAGTTAACCCAAGGCGAACGATATAAGAAAACTTATGATACTTGCCCCTAAGGTCTGTGTATAGGTAGTTAGATATGTTTGTTGTGCGGTACGTTGGATTGTTAAAACTATTCTTAACAATGTTTTCAGATGCGCTGTGTTGAAAACGATAGCCGATATCCATCACAGACTTGCCAAAATTCCTTGACAAAACAGTTTCAGCAATTATTGAGTTTTTGTCAATGTTGCTTTTCATCTTATCCAGCAATAGGGTGTCTCCCGTTTCACCCTTTTCAAGATTTCTTAGGCTGTTTTCCGAGTAATATCCTGTTCCCACAACATTAACAATTAGGCTATTTTTCTCCGAAAGTTTTATCCAAAAATATCCATCTATTACAGGATTAAACATAAGCCCATCGCTCAAGTAGTCACCTTCCCCATTTACCAAATCTGAACCTATTCGATTTGTAACGTTTGTAGTAGTTTCAGAATCTTTAATGTCGAAATTTGGCGAAAGTCTCAACTGTACTGCATATTTATCGTTTTGCTGTCTTATGTATCCAATGTCGATATAGTTATCCTTATACCCAAATTTGCCAGCGCTTTCAATCAAGCGTTGATAAGTTGTGCCGTTGAATTGATAATCGTAGGATTCCGTAATGTACCTTTTGGTATAATCTCTATAACGAAGTGCATAGGAAGCAGAAAAAATATTTCGACCATTTTGAAATTTAAAGTATAGGTCGTCGTTTCCGAAACCCGTGGTAACGGAATGTTGAAGGTCAAATCCTAATACTCCCCCGTCGTTTGTTCTAATCGTCACAACATTAATTACGGCACCGTATTCAGCAAACCTGGCTGGAGGTATATCGTAATGCTCAATTTTTGCAATACGATTTGGTTGTAATGCAATTAAATCACGTTCTGTTGCATTCATGCCATTAATCAATATCTTAACGGATCTCCCTTTAGAGTCTGCAATGGTTCTGTTTAACCGGTCTATATTGATCGATGGGATTATTTCAACCAAATCAAGAGATGATTTTGATTTTTCCACATCCTCTGGTAATATTGTAAAAGTTGATTTGTCAATACCTATTCTACTGCGGGTTGCATAAACCTCAACATGCTCTAATTCTATGGTTTCTTCTACTAACGGAATATCAAGAACTTTGCGCTTTTTTTCCAAAACAGAAACTTTACTACTGAATTGTTTGTACCCAATGTGACTGGCTTTTATTGTGTAGTTTTTTCCTATTTCTAAATTCTCAAACAGATAGGCTCCATTTAAATCAGAAATTCCAGCATGAACATAGTTTGTGGTGTCATTCTGATTAAATAAGACCACATTAACAAAAGGAATAGGCGACTTATTTCCCGAATCTTTTACAATTCCTGTAATTATTGTTTGAGAAAGAGCACTGAAGGAATTGCCTAAAATAAAAAATGCTACAGTAAGGATGCACAACCTACCTGGCATGGATTTGAAAAAACTCATCTTTTAACTTTTAGGGATAAAATAGGATTGTTTTTAATTGCTATTTACTTAGAATGTTAATTGCTTTGGCATAACGATTTCTGCCATTAGATTCTATAGTGTAACAATCAATACTTTTTATCTTGCGGGTTTGTATCTCCTTAATTTTATCGGGTAACTGAAAACCATCATCAAGCATAATCATAACCTCCCCTTCTTTAACTGATAGCACTAATGTGTTTTCATCATATTTCATTCCAGGTAGACTATTAAGAATATCAGCAATTTTACTGCTTTGGGCTAACTGTGAAATTGGGTAATTAACGCTGGGGATACCTTGTCTTTTATCGCTCGTTCTTTTTAACCGAAAATTGGTTTTCCAAACCAATTGACCTTCAGGGACGGCTAAAGTTGCCCATACCTTTGCAAAACCATTTTTCTCGGCATATCCAAGGTACTTCCCAGGAGGAATATAACCCAAGTAAAACAATCCTTCCATATCTGTTAGGGTTGAATACAATATTTTTGTTGAATCATCGGGACTGTTGAAATACATGTGGGCAAGGGGCAAATCAATCGGCTTTTCAACGGTTCCTGTAAAAACCCAACCAGATACATGGCATTGTGCAAACGATAGTATAGTTTGAATTAGCAATAAGAGTGTTAAGAAGGTTGTCCTCATAGTTATTGTTTTTTTGTGTAAATATATGGTAATATTCGCCTATTTTGTAATAGTATCTTGGGCGATCAGTTTTGAACCATATTTGTTAAAATTGTACACAATATAATCCTCAATTGATATTTTTGAATTCATCATGCATTGGTTATCGGATACTCCCTCAATATTTTTTTGAGAGCAAAGACCCGCACATGAGGGGAGGAACTTACATTCAAGGCACATTTTTGGTAGTTCAGCATGCAAACGATTAGAGAGTTTCTGTTCATTCCACACTATTTCACCCGAAGGATTTAGAATTCCATCTGCTTCGATATTCTTAAAATCTCTAGCTGTGCATTTAAAAACTCTCCCGTCATAGTTTATTATGGCTTGACTGTAGTTATTAGCATAACAACCAACGCCAGATTGCTCGAAATCCATGAAACTTACCTCAAATCCCTTCGATTTTGCATATTCTGTAAAGTTGAGGATATCTTTCCAAACAATTTCGCCTGGATTTACCTGCCATATTCTGTGCATACTTATTCTCACTTTTTCTCTGTCAGCAAAATCTAAATCATCAATGGTGTTTTTCAAAAGTTTTAAGGTATCTTGGTTGTAATTAATTCGGATAGCAATATTACATTCCTTTAAATTATCTTGAATCAGTTTTACCTTTTCCAATATAAGGGAATAGGTGCTTTTTTTTGAATTCTTAAAATGTCGTATCGAATTATGAACTTGTTCATTACCATCAATGGTTATTTGAAAAGTTGTTTTTACATTTTTAAGTAATTCTAGCATTGACTTTTTTACAAGAGTTGCGTTCGTTGTAAATGAAACATGAAGTGAAATATTGTTTTGATCTGTAAATGTTTTTGTTTCAGAAATAATTGTTTCAATGGCATTATTTCTTAAAAGTGGTTCACCGCCGAAGAAACTCAACGAGAAAGACTCGAATCTTTCTTGTTTGTATCGGTTTTTAATATGATTAATCAGGCTATTAATCATATCATCCGTCATTTTTGATCCAGTTTCGTGGGTTTCGTAGCAATACCAACAATTTAGGTTGCAATCCATTGTTGGATTTACTATAAGTTCGTAAAGATTTGTTGTAAACTTACGTTTCAGCCTAAAGTTCAAGTATTGATTAAGCTCATCAAAATCATTCGGAATAATAAACCCATTTTCTACCAGCGTATTGTAAAACTTATAATTAACTGATTCCAATTCATTTAGGGACTTTAAATGAGACTGGAAGATTGCAAAGGACTTTTCGCTTAGCATTAAATATGCTTGTGTAAATGCATTATAAAGAAGGACTATTTTTCCTTCATTAACATAAAAATTGTAGTTACTCTCTTTCATTTTTTCATTTTTTCATAAAAAAACTATTGGATGCAATGCACCCAATAGTCGATTTTGATTTTAATATCAGCATCCATTGTTAGTAGTGCAAGAGCAACCCTTACAGTTTTCACAGTTAAAAACGTTAATTTCAGTTTCTCCTGTGAATATGCCCTTGATCCAAGTCCATACACTACCACCTTTTATCATTAACATTTCTTCGCTTTCGAAACGCTCTATTAACTGCGGATCGAGTTTTACTAATCTTCGGTCATTTTCCATGGCAATTAAAATTTAATTTGTTACAATACAATATTATATTGTAACGATAAAGTTACTTTTAATAGGTATAGAGTTTCACTAGTGGTAATTATATCCTATAAACGGTTAATTTTCAGCAGTGGAAGGTAAAATGCTAGGTGAGTTCAGGATATCTGCGTCTTGATGTTTTTAACTTCATATGATTTTGCAGAGCAAACGTTCAGGTTATTGTAGTAACTCGCCTTTGAAATGAGTTGTTTTTTTATTAAGAAAACGATTGGATGCATTAGTGTATTCAATCGTTGAGAATGTTTTTACATTTAACATCCATTGTTAACTCCGCAATTCTTGCAGTTATCACAGTTATAAATATTAATTGGGATAATGTCCCTTACCCAAGACCATAGACTACCACCTTTAATTATTAACATTTCTTCGTTTTCGAAACGCTCTATCATCTTTAGTTCAAGTCTTATTATTCTTCTGTCATTTTTCATGGCAATTATAATTTAATTTATTACAATATAATAGTATATTGTAACGATAAAGTTACTTTTAATAGTTATAGCGTTTCTCTAGTGGTAATTATATCCTATAAACGGTTATTTTTTACCGGCGAATGGCAAAATATTTGGTTATATCAAAAAATCTACGTCTTGATATTTTAAGTCTAGTTTGGTTTTACAAGGTGATCGTTGACAATACTTTAACCTTTAGCAGCCATTGTTAGTTCCGCAATGCTCATAACAGTTAGCACAGTTATAGGGGTTTATACCTTCATTTCCAATGATTTTGTCCTTGATCCAAGTCCATATACTACCACCTTTTATCATTAGCATTTCTTCGTTTTCGAAACGCTCTATCATCTTTAATTCAAGTCTTATTATTCTTCTGTCATTTTTCATGGCAATTATAATTTAATTTATTACAATACAATAGTATATTGTAACGATAAAGTCATTTTAATAATTAAAGAACTCTGTTAGTGGTAATTATATCCTATAAATGGTGGTGATTCATGTATGAATGGCAAAATACTTGGAGACTTCAGAATATCTACGTCTTGATACTTTCAACTTTGTTTGATTTTGCATTGTTATCGTTTTGGTCTTGGCATCTAATATTTCAACATATTTCAAATTCACTATACAGTTTCTGTCAACTCTCAAAAAATGATATCCCTTAAATTTAGACTCAATTTCAAGTAATGAAATACAAACGGGAATAGCAGTATTAATTTCTTTCGAGGATGTATATATGATTGAAATGTACCCATCGCACCTAACATGGGAAATGCATTCTAATGCTATTTGCCTCAACTTGCCTTTTTCGGTTATGATGATTTTTTGTGAGACTTGACTACTGTAGTCCATTATCATGGTGTTTTAGTTGATTTTGACTAATGCTAAATTTCGAAATCGACTTTCCCTTATTTATGTTTCTGTCTACTTCCTTTTTTAAATAAAGAGAGGATTCACTAGTTGTGTTTTAATAGGTTGAATTATAACACTAAATGAGGGAAATAAACAAAGGGTATATTGTGTTTTTTGTTTACTAACTCTATGACATTATTATTTTAAAAGATATTTTGCTGAACATTTTTAATATTCTTAAATATACAGTTTCACTGTAGTGCTATTTTTTTAAAAAGACAAAACAAGGTTAAAAATAATAATTTAATAAACAAATTAATGTTTAAAAAAACACCTATAAAATCACTTTTAATTTTTCGTTGTCTTAATATTATGGAATTAGGCCATTACAATTTTGTTTCACCCGTTTGTTTTTTACTCATAAAAATTTAAATTCTTGAAACTAAAATCAATAATAAGGTCAACCTCATTTTTAGCAATTATAGCATGTGTGCTATGGGCAACTGCCTTTGTGGCAATTAAAATTGGTTTGCAGTATAACATGCCCTTTCAGTTTGCGGGAATTAGATTTTTTATTTCGGGTTTACTTATAATTCCTTTTATTCCAAATTTAAAGGAAAACATGGTTGTTGTGATACAGAACTTCCCCAAGATCCTACTCGTTGCTTTTGTTCAAACTTTTTTGCAATATGCATTTTTTTATAAAGGAATGAATTTGGTCCCAGGAGCATTAGGTGCAATGATAATTGGATCTGGTCCTCTGTTTGTTGCTGTTGTTGCGCATTTGCTAATGCCAAACGATAAGTTAACAAGGCGTAAGGTTATTAGCATTGTTTTGGGCTTAATGGGAATAGTTATTATCAGTTTTGGCAGGAATAAAATGGGTGTGGCTGGGCCATTGGTTAGTATTGGAATTTTAATCTTAATTGGCAACAATATACTTGGCGGCTTAGGTAATATTTTAGTAGCATCTGACAAGCGCAGAATACCTCCCTTGGTATTTAGTTCTTTATCAATGATTATTGGAGGTGTTTCTCTTTTTATACTTGGTTTAGTAACCGAGGGGTATCAGGCAGGTCCTTTTCCAACAGAGTATTACCTATCATTGGGTTGGTTAAGTTTTCTTTCGGCAGCAGCATTTTCTATATGGTACACACTCCTTAGGCGTCCAGGGGTTAAAGTATCCGATTTAAACATGTGGAAGTTTATTGTTCCTTTACTTGGTGCTGTACTTAGCTGGATATTGCTTCCAGACGAAAACCCCACTTTTCTAGCCATCGTGGGGATGGTGCTTATCGCATTGTCATTGGTTGCCCTAAATTGGCAAATAAAAAAGCGTGGTTTGTAGCCACGCTCATTCTTATAGATAATTTACAAATTCCGTTTACTAACGAGAACTACAGTATAGCTTAAGCATTTGCTCAGCAGGCTGATAGTTTAACTCAACAGCACGATTAAAGTCGCTGCATGCACCTTCTGTATCCTGTATGTTCATGCGCGATATACCTCTGTTGTAGTATGCCTCCGCATTCCGTGAGTCAAGTTCAATAATTACATTGTAGTCTTTAAGAGCCTCCTGATGATTCCCAAGAATGGCCTTAGAAACTGCTCGGTTGTAATATGCCTGCGCAAAGCCTTTATCGAGTTCAATCACCTTGGTAAAATCGTCAATTGAGCCTTTGTAATCCTTAGCAAGTGCCTTGGCAATTCCTCTTCCGTAGTATGCTCTTTTATATTCATTATTTAAACTTATTGCCTGCGTAAAATCGGCTATTGCCTGCTTAAAGCTGTTCTTTTTAAGGAAAGCCCCGCCACGAGCACCGTAAGCCATCTCATACTTTTGGTCAAGTTTTATAGCACTATTGAAAAGGGCAACAGATTCGTCAATCTTATTTAGGTTGTGTTTTGCTTGTCCAAGTTGATAGAAGATTTCTTTATCGTTTTTTTCAAGATCAAGCGCCTTTTCAAGATCACTTTCAGCCCCTTTGTAATCCTGAATCTTTAGCTTAAAAATTCCCCTTTGCTTGTAGGCCAGTACTGGTGTTTCCTCATTCTCAATCATCTT
>Ga0265295_1005135_pt1 | contig 17009 bp, 16 predicted proteins | sample Munlansysbiofilm_FD_192503 | JGI IMG/M metagenome (GOLD analysis project Ga0265295, IMG submission 192503) | Leachate microbial communities from a municipal landfill in Southern Ontario, Canada - Methane capture system biofilm | ecosystem: Engineered > Solid waste > Landfill > Unclassified ...
GAACGGTAGAGATGCCAATAACCGTCCAGTTGCCTCAGGCATGTATTTCTATCGACTGAGCAGTCCGGAAGGAGTTCAGACCCGTAAGATGATGCTGATGAAATAGATGCCAGTAACCCATACAACCAAAAATACAATCCTCCGCTTGCCCGCAAGGGCGAGCGGAGCTATCTTTACGCTTCGTCTAATGTCTTTTTTGGTAATGTTCTTCGTTTACGCCAATGCCAATGCCGTTATCTTGGCTGTGGCTCCGGATGGCTCTCAGCCCTTTAGCGAGATCCAGACAGCGATCGATGCCTCAGCTCATGGCGACACAGTCTTGGTCTATCCCGGAAGATACATCGAAAATGTACGCTTCCATGGCAAAAACATCACTCTTGCCAGTTTGGAACTCCTATCTGGAGATAGAGACCATATTCATAGCACAATCATCGATGGGAACCAGAACGGATCCGTGATAAGAGTTAATGAAAATGAATCGATCGTACAGATCCGGGGATTCACCATAACCAATGGCAATGGATCTTTAAATAATTCCGGAACAAGGTATGGTGGAGGCGTTAATCTTGGCAATTTATCAGGTAGCAAGCAGGTGTCACTAATCAATTGTGTAGTCACGGGGAACAGTGCTAATTGTGGTGGAGGAATAAGTGGCAGTAGAGTTTTCCTTAATCTTATTGGTGTCTCAATTCATTGTAACACCGCTACATCCGGAGGAGGTTTGTGGTATTCTGGCTCAGCTTACGATCCCTACAACACTCAGTTCGATCCCGATAATCGCTGTAGCATCTATAGCAATTATGCTGCTTTTGGTAGCGATATGCATTTTTCTCAGGTCAATTCAGTCCATGTGGTCGTAGATACCTTCACGGTGGCCAATCCCTGGAATTTCTATGCCACTGCAATACCGGGCAATCCCAATATCACCAATCCTTATACTTTTGATATTCTGCATACCGTGCATGAGGAAGAGAATCGCGATTTCTATGTTGCCCCCTGGGGAGACGACAGCAACAGCGGGATCAGTCTGGATCAACCAATGAAAAGCATATTCATGGCAATGTACAATATTGCCTCGGATAGTGAAAACCCCAAAACAGTACATGTAGCCAACGGGCACTATTCACCTTCAGTCAACGGCCAGCTTTTCCCTGTCCCAATCAAGAGTTATACCAATTTGGTGGGGGAATCAAGAGAGGGAACAATTGTTGATTGTGAGTTTGCTTCATATGGCTTTTTATCTCCTCCAGGAACATGTAACTGGCAGATGAGAGAATTGAGTTTTAATAATGGAAGAGGTGGTGTTGGAGTCAGTAGGGCTAGGGAATTCAAAATATCAGACATAACAATCAGTAACCATGATTATTACATGGTTCAGGGGATTAATGCCAATCATAATTCAGGGAATGCCTTATTCGAGAATATTAAGATTGATAAGCTAAGATCAAGTGAGTCAGGAAAGGGCTTTGACAACCTAGCTTTTTCAGGCGAGCTAATGATACGTAACATGGAGATCTCGGATTGTGAAGCTCCAGATTGGAGAGCCTTATATATCCAAACATACGATGAAACAGACCTGTCGATTGATGGAATAGAATTATTTAACAACCGCTGCACTCTTTCCGATGAGTTTTCTTTCAACTCAATATTCCAGATATCGCCTAATAGTCAGTATGCAAATCGTTTACGCATTGATTTGAGAAATTCCGCTTTTTACAACAACTATCAGTCGAACACCAATCAGATGACCAATATCAGATCCTTGAACGATACACTTTTCATCAGCAATTGCACTTTCGCGGGCAATACCGGGGGCGGCGTTCCACTGTGCGTACAAGGGACAAGTGTATTGACTAACAATATCTTGCACAATCCCGACAGCGTGTACCAGATTCTGGTGCCCAACAATACTTCTTCCGGGATCTTCAGTTCGCTGACCTTATATTATAACAACATCTTAGGCGGATATTCGGGAGTAATAAGTCAATCCGGGCAGAATCCGGTGTGGTGGCTAACGGGCAACAGCGACGTCGATCCTCTATTTGTCGGAGAGGGGAACCGACCATATCTGCTCAGTCCGCTATCGCCCTTGATCGATTCCGGCAGGCAAGCGGCAAGCGGAATAATCGAAGATAGCAGGGACGCCGCGGGGAATGAACGCTATTGGGATGGGGATGGCGATGGGATCAGCATTATCGACCTCGGAGCTTATGAATACCAGCCCATCTATCAACCCATCGATCTCATGGCAGAAGCCACGGATAGGCAGATCTTCCTTAGCTGGCAGATGCAAGCTCCGCAAAGGGGATTGAGCGGATTCAGAATCTATCGCAACGGTGCTGCCTACGCGGATATACTGGATCCGGCAGCGCATGCTTTTCGGGATTACAGCGCAGAGGAAGATACTCTGTACTACTATCTCAGCGCATTATATGGCAGCGTGGAATCGGCAAGTTCAAACACGGTGATGGTTATCCTAAATCCTTCCGCTAATACGGATGAGCAAGCGTTACCCGGATACAACAAGATAAGCGTATCTCCAAATCCCTTCAACGAATTGGCAGTTATCAGCTACACTCTGGAGAAACAAAGCGAGGTGGAACTAAAGGTCTATAACCTTAAAGGACAATTGATTAAAACCTTGCACAAAGGCCAGCAGAATAAGGGAGAGCATGTGCTGGCATGGGATGGCAGTGACAACAGGAATCAACCGGTATCCGCCGGCTTATACTTCCTGCGATTAAATGCATCATGTGGCATTCTAAAGACTCATAAACTGCTGAAGCTTTAGTACGTGTGTCTGACCCTGCGTTTTTTACCTGTCCACAGATTCGCACAGGTTTTCACAAATTGACAAGATAGGAACCTAATTTTATTGATGATGTGAAGGTGCTGTGAAAGGCTGGCTCAGTTCTGGTTTTAAACTCTTGCTTGACATAAAGTGGCGGTTCAAAAAGATTGATTCAAATTATAAGATTTTTATAAGGAGCAAGATAAATGAAACAGGGAATTCACCCAAAATATGAGAAATCAATTATCACTTGCGCCTGCGGAAACACCTTTGAAACTAAAAGCACCAAAGGCAATATGCAGGTGGATATCTGCAACGTGTGCCATCCCTTTTATACCGGCAAACAGAAGATAATGGACACAGCCGGTCGCGTTGAGAAGTTTAATAGAAAATACAACCGTAAATCAGACAACTAGATTTCAAAACCGCTTTATACGCCAGTCTTCCTTTTATGGGGGAGTGGCGTTTTTGCATATTACTGAGGAATAATTAATGAAAAAAGAAATTAACGTGGGCGGACAGGCGGTTATTGAGGGTGTGATGATGCGGGGGCCAGATAGATTGGCCACTGCAGTTCGCCGTCGCAATGGAGATATTGAGCTAAAAGTAAGTCCCTTCATCAGTGCCACGCAAAGAGTAAAATTGTATGCTTTACCCATCATAAGGGGTTTTGTTTCGCTTATAGAAATGATGAAGATCGGCTTTTCAACGCTTACATTTTCGGCCGAACGATTTGAGTTGGATTTGAAAGAAGAAGCCAAAGAAAAGGGTGAAAAGTACAAAGAAAAAAGCAAGGCGGCCGAAAAACGCGAGGAAATCCTAAGCTTTGTGATAGCTTTTGGTTTGGCGTTTTTGCTTTTTGGATTGTTGCCTTATAAGATATCCGATTGGTTAAATCTTTCCAAGCAGGATTTTTACTTCAATCTCTTTGCCGGTAGTATCCGCATTGTTTTCTTTGTTATATACATCTGGCTTATCTCACTGATGAAGGATGTAAATCGTCTATTTCGCTATCATGGAGCAGAGCATAAAAACGTGAATGCCTACGAGCATAATAGCAATCTTGAAATAGAGGATATCCAAAGCTATACTACCATCCATCCTCGTTGTGGTACCAGTTTTATGTTTTTTGTGTTGTTGGTAGGCATACTGGTATTCTCCATCACCGATACACTTGTTTCCGCTTTTATCTTGGGCGGTCCGGTACCGGTTTATTTGCGTTTGGCATATCACATCCTGATGATCCCCATTATTTCCGGGCTCAGCTATGAAGTTCTCAAGTTTTCGGGGCGAAATCTCAAGCACCCTATAGTAAGGTTTATGACTGTACCGGGAATGGCTCTTCAACGAATAACTACTCAGGCACCGGACGATAAGATGGTGGAAACGGCATTAGTGGCAATGAAGGCAGCGTTAGAAATGGATTACAGCGAGCACAACGTAACTATTTTGGAGAATTAAGTGATTCCCATCGATAAATTAGATGCTTTGCAAACAGAATTTTTTGAGCTACAAAACAAAGTGTCCGATGCATCTTTGATGAATGATGCTCGCCAGTATAAGCAGTTGATGCGCCGATACAAAGAGTTGGAAGCGATTACAGAGTACTATCAAGAATATCTATCCACACAAAAGCAAATATCAGATGCCCAACACATATTGGATAGTGAAAAAGAGCCGGAAATGCAAGCTATGGCCAAAGATGAGATATGTAACCTTGAAGCAAGTATGCACAGAATTGAATTGCACTTACGCGATTTACTTATTCCCTCCGATCCTAATGATGAAAAGAATGCTATAATCGAGATTCGAGCAGGCACAGGTGGAGAAGAGGCAGCGCTGTTTGTGGCAGATTTGTATCGGATGTACAACTATTATGCCGATCTTAAGGGCTGGAAAAAACAAATCATCGATGCCAACGAAACGGGTTTGGGCGGGTATAAGGAAGTGGTATTGCAGCTATCTGGAGAGAGTGTTTACGGCTTAATGCGTTTCGAAAGTGGAGTACACCGTGTGCAACGAGTTCCAGTTACCGAATCTGGAGGCAGAATCCACACCTCAGCAGTTACGGTGGCAGTTCTTCCCGAAGCTGAGGATATCGATATTGAGATTAACGATAACGATTTGCGCATAGATGTCTATCGCAGTAGTGGTAATGGTGGTCAAAGCGTTAATACTACAGATTCTGCGGTTCGCATAACCCACATACCTACGGGGATAGTGGTTACCTGTCAGGACGAAAAATCACAAATAAAAAATAAAGCAAAAGCTCTAAAGGTTTTACGCAGTAAATTGCTGGATTTAGAAATTAGCAAACAAGAACAAGAAATAGCTTCCTCAAGACGTGCTCAGGTATCTACAGGTGACCGTTCGGCAAAGATTCGCACCTACAACTTTCCCCAATCGCGAGTAACGGATCATAGAATAAACTTGACAAGTTACAATTTGGATAGTTTCTTGGCAGGAAATATCGATGAATTCATCCAATCGCTACGCATAGCTTGGAGGAATGAGAAGGTAAACGAATAAATGTTGCAAATCTTGCTAATCTTAGTAGTTCTAATATTCTTTATGGCATTATCTCTATTTTTTTCGGGTTTGGAAACAGGTTTGATTTCCATAGATCAAATTGCTCTAGAACATAGTTCACGGCGAAATCGGCGGGACGCTTCTCTATTGCGTTTTATCCGCAAGCCCGATAAGTTTTTGGGTACTACATTGATAGGCAATAATATTGCAAATGCCATTCTTGCTTCTCTTTCTACTCTATTTGTAGCGCGGTTGGAAAATTTTGCCTTTGATGCACGTTATACATCTTTGATCGTTGGCGCTATTGTACTGATATTTGGAGAGATAGTACCAAAGGCAGTGTTTAGGGATTATGCCGATACAATAGTTCCCAAATTCTATCCCCTTCTTATATTCTTCTATTACCTGTTTCGTCCCTTAGTGGCAATTGTCAGCTATATCAATTTAGCGTTACGCAAATTTTTGCATCTAACTGAAAACAATCAGTATGACTATCTTACCAAAGATGATATCAGTTTTCTTTTGGCAGAAACTGGCGATGATAGCTCTATGCAGCCGCAAATTGAAATGATAGAGGATGCATTGGACCTCAAAGAGTTGGAAGCCAGAAATGTGATGGTCCCACGCACCGATATTGTGGCTATAGAAGAAACAGCATCAATATCTGAAGTAATTGAATTGGCTCAAGCAGAAGGTTTTACTCGATACCCTGTTTTTCGTAATACTATAGATGACATAATCGGAGTTCTGATTATCTACGACATTCTCAAACGTGATATTAGCAAAGATATGACTGTAAAAGAGATAGTGCATGAGCCTCTGTTTGCACCAGAAAATATGGATGTGGACGTTCTGCTAAAAGAGATGCAATCGCAAAGAAAATCTATGGCAATAATTGTGGATTCCTATGGTGGAACAGCCGGAATTGCGACAATTGAAGACATTCTGGAAGAGATTGTGGGCGAGATAGAAGACGAATATGATGACGATGAAAACGCCGATGTAGAGCAGATAAGCGCCAACACCTGGATTGCCATGGCAGATGTTGAAATAGACACATTAGCAGATGATTATGGTATAGATCTGCCTCAAGGTGATTATGAAACCATAGCCGGACTTATCTTAGATCATTTGGAAAAGATACCTCATCAGGGGCAATTTATCGAAATTGAACCCTATAGAATCCAAGTGTTACAGGCAACCGATAAAAAGATAGTAAAAGTAAAAATACATAAACAAGCGAGGTAAATGTTATGAAATTGATGGAATGTGTCCCAAACTTTAGCGAAGGTAAAGACCAAAGCATTTTGGATGCCATTGCCGCAGCCATTACAGCGGTTAAAAATGTGTCACTTTTAGATATTGATCCTGGAGCCGATACAAATCGCACAGTATTTACTATGGCAGGCGAACCGGAAGCTGTAGTAGAAGCGGCATTCCAAGCCATCAAAAAAGCATCTGAGCTTATAGATATGAGCAAACATCATGGTGCTCATCCTCGCATGGGTGCTACCGATGTGTGTCCCTTTATTCCCATTTCGGATATCACTATGGAAGAATGTGTTGAATATGCACGCAAACTGGGTAAAAGAGTTGGTGACGAATTAGGCATACCGGTTTATTTGTACGAACATGCCGCCAGCAAGCCAGAATGGAGAAACCTCGCTAATGTCCGTTCCGGAGAATATGAAGCTTTAGCCCAAAAGGCGGAAGACCCATATTGGAAGCCAGATTATGGTCCACATGCGTTCAATTCAAGAAGCGGAGCAACTGCAATTTCTGCTCGTGAGTTTCTAATAGCTTACAATATCAATCTTAATACCCGAGATAAAAAGAAAGCTCACGACATTGCTCTTACCATACGTGAAAGTGGCAGAGCCGCCCGCGGAAAGGACGGGAAAATGCTCAAAGATGAGAATGGCAACAAGATTATGGAACCGGGAATCTTTACCAATTGTAAAGCTGTGGGTTGGTATATAGATGGCTACAACCGCGCTCAGATAAGCATTAATCTTACCAATTATAAGATTACCCCAGCTCATAAGGTTTTGGATAAAGTGCGAGAACTTGCCACAGAAATGGGTATTCAGGTTACCGGAAGCGAATTGGTTGGTCTTATTCCCAAAGCAGCACTTATAGATAGCGGTAAATACTATTTGCAAAAAATGAATGAATCTACCGGAATTCCGGAAAAGATGATAATGGAAACAGCGATTCAATCTATGGGTTTGGCAGAACTCGCACCATTCGATCTGGATAAGAAAGTTATAGAATATGCCATAGCCAAACAAGATCGCTTAAGTGCTATGACCGTAGAAGATTTCTGTGATTTGCTCTCTACAGATGCTCCTGCTCCTGGTGGAGGCTCGGTGGCAGCTCTGTGTGCTGCTATGAGCGGAGCGCTCTCGGCAATGGTAGCGAATCTTACTATCGATAAAAAGGGCTATGAAAATGTGCAGGATCAAGCTTATGAATATGCGCCGATAGGGCAGAGCATCAAAGAAAGCGCTATGCATTGCATAGATGTGGATACAGATGCCTTTTATGCTATGATGGATGCCATGCGATTGCCCAAAAAGACAGATGCAGAAATCACCTATCGCAATGAGCAAATTGAGCAAAGCACTCAAGCTGCAATTATGGCGCCATTGGAGACCCTAAGGATATCTTATGAGGCTTTGACATTGGCAGATAAAATATGCCAAATAGGCAATGTAAATGCCCTTTCCGATGCCGGAGTAGCCGCGCTTATAGCTCTGGCAGCAGCAAAGGCAGCTTATTTCAATATCAGAATAAACATTACCGGTATTACCGATGAAACCTTCAAACAGAATACATTAGCAGAAGCCGAAGAGCTTTTAGCAAAGTGCACAACTATATCTAACAAAGTGGAGAACGATGTCAATTCCAGATTGTAGATGATATTGTATATAATAGGCTTTACTCGAGCCGGCAAAACCACTCTGGCTAATAATCTTGCTTTAATATGGCATATTCCTGTCTTAGATACCGATGACTTGTTTCGTAAAGCCTACCAAACCAGCATTGAAGAATTTGTCTCGAAACGGGGCTGGCCTGCTTTTAGAGAGCATGAAAGTAGCATTCTGCTGCAAACGCTAAAATACGGTAATCTTCCTGCTGACCCTAGCCGGTATTCCGCTATTATAGCATGTGGAGGAGGAGTGGTGGAACTTCCTGCTAACATTGCATTTCTCCAAAACCAGCATGTGTTATGGCTGGCACCCAATTGGGACACATTGATTAGCCGCATCCGACAATCTCCTTCCGCTTATTGTGTTAATAAGAGTGAAATTGAGCTAAAAGCAGAATATGAGAGGCGCTTACCTCTTTATAGAAAATGCATCAGAACCCGGTAAGCAGACTATTACACCGAAGGTATGGCATCTGTTGGCGCATACATTGTATCCCATGCATGAATGGGTGAATCCCTTGTGTTTGCAGCAAACTTGCAGATACTATGAACCGTGTAAAGCACACTTTGCGAATGGCTGACGTGTATTTACCCCAATCCTCTAAGCTATTCTCAAACAAGGTTTATACAGCTATTCTCCCTAATTTACCGGACATCTCGGGAGGAACCATAGCTAATATCTACTTAAGGAAGTGGGATGCCAACTTCCGTGCAGACGAACTAACCAGACTATTTGAACAGCCATTATATATGAGATCAGAGCAGCAAATACTCTGGCTTTAGTTACAGATATTGCCGCTTCTTAGTCCTCCTTCAATTTGCTTAGTTATGGTTAATGCCCAAGAGTCTATATTATGTAACAAAGGAAGAAATGGGGGATAAGCAGGCTCCAATTCGCCAATAATGGGCATATTTGGATATAGGTAACTAATAGTGACGAATGGTTTTCGGTTTTTTTCTCTTGACACAAAACCTAAGGTTCTGATTTTGAGTGCATTATTAGTTTAAGAGCTATCAAGACTGATAAACATAAAAGACTTTAAGGAGAGAAACATGACAAAAGCTGATCTTGTTAGAGAAATATCGGAAAACACCGGTATCATCCGCAAAGACGTTGCTGTGGTGGTAGATGCTCTATTCCAGGGAATTAAAGATATTCTGGCTGCTGGTCATCATATCGAAATTCGTGGATTTGGCACATTCCGCCTCAAAACCCGTAAACCACGCGTTGGTCGCAATCCCAAAACAGACGAGAAGGTTCCTGTACCGGAACGCACAGTTCCCACCTTCAAATTCTCCCGTGATTTTAAAAACAGCGTAGTAGACCTCAAAATCAAGAGTTAAAGGACGGCTATTATGCCTTGCGGAAAGAAGAAAAAACGTCATAAAATTGCAACCCATAAGCGGAAAAAACGCTTGCGTAAGAACCGTCATAAAAAGAATAAATAAGAATTAGGCCGTTTCGAAAGAGACGGCCTTTAATATTTGTAATTGTTGTATGCTTACTATCTAAAGATCCGAATCGTATTCCAATAACAGATAGCCCATCAGATCATAATAAATAAACACTGCGTTATAGTTTGGTAACTCAATAACCTCACAATCCAGCCACTCATCGTATATGGTATCTATGGCATGGAAATCTACAAATTGACCAATTATGTAAGAATCCTGATCATAATCACCTTCGGTAAGAATTGAATAACTCCATCTATGAAGCAGTTTATCGCTTCCTACAAAAAGCCTTATGGTTACTGGCAGTCCATAAAGGTTTCCGTAGTAACTAATATCATTCTCTGTTTCCATTTTGAGCTCAGCATCCATATCTACTAATATTTTGCGGGCATCTTCAATCTTCATTCCAAAGCTTAATCCGGATATGTCTGTTTGAGCATGAAGAATGTTCATAAAAACTATGATAATTAGTATAAATATTAGTCTTTTCATAAATAACCTCTCTTGCTTATATTTGGAACATAATATAATGGTCTTATTTCCTAGTGCAAAATAAACTTTGCTGCACCGATAGCTACCCTTCATGGGTTCAAGAGAACATTAAGAGACTGTTGCACATCCAGATAGAGCAGATTATTATGCGCGTAATATCGGTTTGGTGGACTTTTTCTGATCGTAACTATGTTCATCCATCACCATTGTAGTATGGGCTTTACTCAATGCCCCGAATATTCGAAAGTCTTATTAAGCTATTTTAGGCATGAGATATTTGTTTCTTTAGGTAAGATTCTGATTGACAGCTATCTGTTATTATTATATGTTGATCATAAATAATTTAGGAAGCTATCATGCTGGAACGTCAGAAACATCCTTTTCATCCATATATCCCTAAAGGTGCCCAGGCGTTAATCATTGGCACAGCTCCCCCGTGGAATTTTTGCACTTGCGATTCTAATGAATTGCGGGAGGGCGAGATAGATTTTTTTTATGGCTCAATCAATAACCTATTTTGGTACATCATGAAAGCAGTATTCGAGCCTAATAATCCACGATGGCTCCGAACCCGCTTGCATTGCCAAGGTTTTCTAAAGCGCCATCATTTGGCAATGGGGGACATCTTGCAGAGTTTTGTTCGCAAAGACCGTAAGGCAGCAGATGACCATCTTTCCGGTTTCACATATAATTGCCGCATACTATCTTTGCTTGCATCAGATAACCACAAAATCCGTCATCTATTCTTCACCAGTCAATTAGCTCATACGCTGTTTCTAAAAAGCCTAAAAAAGCATAAATATATATATCATATTCGTGGAGAGAACAGAAGCCATAAGTCTTATCTAATCAACATTCAGAAAAAAGGTAAGGCATATATCTATAATTGTTTAATACTTAATTCACCTTCACCACGCATTAATCGTTCTTTAGAAGAAATGGTGGAGGATTACAGCTTAAAATTTGCAGTATTGAATCCACACGAAATGGGAAACGAATAATTTAGCGAAAAAAACGTACAAAACCATACATTAGGAGTAACAATGAGGCGATTGAATAAACTATCCATAGTTATGCTGATTATGAGCTTAGGTATTTGTGATGTTTACGCACAATTTGCCGGAGGATCGGGAACTCAGGAAGATCCTTGGTTAGTAGCAAATAGAACACATTTAGCAAAACTCAACGATTATTTGGGAGAGGCAAATTCATTTTATCATTTTAAGCAAATTGCAGATATAGACTTAGGCTCTGAGCTTTGGACACCTATCGGCTTAACTCAGGCTTTTTGGGGTAATTATGATGGAGATGGATACACTATTAGCAATGCCCATATTGCGGTTTACAGCAATCAACATGCAGGATTGTTTGCTTACGTCAAAGAAGTAGAGTTAAAAAACATTTATATGCAGGATGCTGCCATCTATCCACAGGGTGATATTGATACCGATTATGTGTATCATTGCAACTCACTGCTAGCGGGTTTGGTGGATGCCTCCACCATTCAAAACTGCCATGTATCTGGCAGCATGGATGTGCTGGATAGTATTAATTCTAGTACGGAAATTACAAATATGGGCATACTGTGCGGATATGTAGGCCTAAACAGTAACATTGTGAATTGTAGCTGCGAGGGAGAGATTAATCTTGATTTCCATTTTGATCAACACAGTCACGAAAGAATTGGTGGAGTGGGTGGATTGATCGGTGTAAACTATGGGAATATAGACAAATGCCATAGCAATGTCAATATTAACTTCAGCCTAGATTACATCTACTCAACTCTCAGCTACTTAATGCATTTTGGAGGTTTTTGCGCTACTAATTATGGTACAATAACTAATTCAGCAGCCACAGGCGATGTATCAGGTTCCAACTATGTAGGAGGATTTGTAAGCTATAATGTGGGTGAGATATATCGCTGTTTTGCAAGTGGAGATGTATCTGCCATGGGCTATGCGGGAGGATTTTGTTCGATATATGATATTTATGCGGAGATTGAAGATTGCTACGCAAAAGGCGCCATTAGCTTTGTTAATACTTGGAATATGTTGGGTATTATTACGTTGGGGGGAGGATTTGTTTCGCAAGTTATAGATCTATCCCAATGTTACTCAACCGGTTATATTGATGCTCAAGATTTTGTATCCGAATTGGGAGGTTTCGCCGCTTATGGCTGGGAAAGTGATGTGCAAAATTGCTATTGGGATACCGAAAGTTCTGGAGTGGATTATTCTTATACCGCAGAAGGACGCACAACAGACGAGATGACTTATCCGCATAGTGCCGATACTTATGTAAATTGGGATTTTACAGATACTTGGATGGATGATCAAAACGGAAAAAACGATGGCTATCCCTTCTTCAAATGGCAAAGTGAAGTTGCAAATACCTATTTTGTTGCCGATACCTGCGAAGACTTTTTCCCTCTCACGGCACATTTTCGAAATCTAAGCAGCGACCATTTTAACGATACTATGCAATACTTTTGGGATTTTGGCGATGGAGAAACCTCCACAGATGCAAATCCAATTCATGTTTTCCAAAATCCAGGGATATATACGGTTAGCCTAAATGTGAGCAATTCTTTTGGAAACACTGAGATCTTTACTCGTACAGATTACGTCACGGTATGGGATAGAATTCCCACGATAGAATTGGTCACATCGGATATAGTAGTATTGGATAATACAGTTATAAATGAAGTATCAGATTATGAGCAGATAATTATTAGAAGCATAGGCGGGATAAACCTTAACATCAATAACGTATACTTTACCACTCAAGATTCTCAGTTTGAGCTTCAGGAATCCATTTCAAGTGTAATTTTACCCCATTCAGAGATAGTTGCTATTGGTGTTAGATTTGCACCTACGGTTTATGGTGCCATCACAGATACTCTTCAAATCTCGAGCAACGATCCGGAATGTCCAATCTTAAGCGTTATAATACATGCTGAGGTGATACCTATCCCACCAGCTATTCCTGAGAATGTTCAGATAAGTATGACCGGATATAACGCCCAAATATCGTGGGCTGGTGTAAGTGCAGATAATCAAGGAAATCCGCTGGTTCCAAATTATTATTTGGTATTCTATAACGGATCAGAAAATGTAGATGCAGAGTATTACTATTTGGGCTGGACGGAGGATTTATCCTATCTGCATTCACGAGTTGCCTTACATGCAAGCCATATGTTATATCGAGTAAGAGCATACGTAAACAGTTCTGGTGAGCCAAGAAACCCAACCCAGAAAGGAGTTTTACCGGGTATGACCGAGGCTGAAGTACTTGGTATTATGTGTCGCAAGCCAACACATGGCTATAAATAATCAATAATGGAGATAATATGAAAGATTCTTCTGAATACCTATGTTATTGTGGCTTGTATTGCAAGATGTGCAGCTTGGTAAACGGTTTACCGCAACAGGCACAGCAGCTATTCGAAACCATGAAAGAAGACGGCTGGGAAAGCTTTGGAAAATATGAATATCCAGATTTTGAAGCATTCTGGAAAGTTCTGGATTCCCTCAAACATAAGGATAAAACCTGCGCTCTTTGTCAAGGAGGTTGTGGTGATCCTTCCTGCGAAATCCGCATCTGTGCTCAAAACAAGCACCTTGCAGTGTGCGCCTTCTGTGATGAGTTTCCCTGTGCAAAGCTGGAATCCTTATTTAAGGCATATCCTTTTATTATGGAAAACAATAAACGCATCCGCGATATCGGCATTGAAGCTTGGTTAATAGAACAGGATAATCTGGTCGCACAAGGCATAACCAATAAAAGCCTAATGCAGAAATGAGCTATTTAAGCCCTTACTATATAATAGTTTTAGGTGGAACAAATATGAAAAAGAACCAAGACTATAAAAACTATCCCAATTGGATTAGCATGGAAGTGGAGCTTTTGCACGAAACTCAATATTTCAGCTCGACTTTAGTAACCTTCGATTCTAACGTAGAAATGAAGATTTAAGATACAAATGACGATAAGACGAGCAAAGCAAGAAGATATCGAAGCCATAGCGGCTTGCCACATTCAAAGTTGGCGAGAAACATACCCCGGCATTATGCCCCAAGAAAAGCTTGAAGCAATGAATATCACTGCCAGTATGCGCAATTGGCAATATACTCTGGATCAAGAACAGGTATTTCTGGTTGCCGAAGCATCCAGCACAATATGTGGTTTTGCCGCAGGAGGCGATAACCGATCCAATCAGGATTGTGAAACTGGTATTGGCGATAGCTGTAGCGCTGAGCTGGGAGCATTATATCTGATTCAGAAATTTCAAGGATTGGGAATTGGGAGAGCATTGTTTGAATGCTTTTGTAAAGAAGTTTTGGCTTTGGGTCACCAAAACATGGTGGTATGGGTAGCGCAACAAAACGTATCCTGCGGGTTTTATGCTCATATGGGCGGAGAATTGGTGGATAAAAAAATGCTCAAGGTAATCAATACCAGTGTTCCGGTGATCGCCTATCGCTATTCGAGCGAAATCTTGCAGCAGCATGCTATTCATTTAAAGCCCAAGGGATAATGAAAAAGCCGCTATTGATCCTGATTAGTGGCGCAATGGGCGTGGGAAAATCCACCCTTGCCGATTCATTAAATCGCAGTTTGTCTGCCAGCGTTTGGCTAGAGGGCGACGATCTCTGGCGCATGGACCCCTTCATCGTAAACGATGCAACTAAACAAATGGTTCTCAAGAACATCGGCTTCGTTTTGTCTTCATTCCTTAATAGTCAGTTTCAGCATGTGATCTTCTCTTGGGTGATGCACAAAAAGAGTATCATAGAACAGATTTTGGCATCTCTGGATACAAATAGTTACCATCTGATCCATATAAATCTAGCTTGCAACGAACGAGAATTACTAAGGCGCATTGCCAAATCTCCTACAAAACGGGATCCCCAGCTTGCGCTTGCCCGGCTTGCCACTTCATGGGCAGAATATCCCAATTCTCTAAACACCTCTGCGATGAGCCCAGTTCAAGTATTGGAATTTATAGAAACGCAAATTCATGGAATACCCGTATAGCTCAAGCTAAAAACAGAAAACCGTATGAGAGGATAATATGTATAAGTATTTTTTGAATCCCTTGCTTTTTCTTGTAATCCTTTTAGTAGTACTGGACGCACTAGTGGCGGTATTACCCCAGCAGGCAATGGGCATGATTGTCGACACCATCACTATGAATCCCGCGGGTATCAAAACTTATGTGTTATATCCTCTCTACTTAAGCATTTTCGGTGATGCTGGCAGCACTACGAACATTCTTATCTTATTTCTCGTTATTTCCTTGCTTTCTTTATTAATATCAATGCTGCGAGGCTATTTTGTGAGTTTAAATGCCGAAAATATAATGCGAAATCTGCGGCAGAAACTCTTTTCCGGGCTCCTGCGGAGTAATTATACTTACTTAAGTAGCCTTAGCAGCGGTGAGAGCTCATTGCGTCAGATAAATGATGTGGAAAACATCAGAGGTCTTCTTGTTGCTCCGGTTAACGGCTTATTAGTGAATCTATTCGAAGTCCTATTTATGACATATTTGTGTTTCAGGATTTCCTCTCGGCTATCTTGGATAATGCTGATACCCGTTCCGTTGGTGATCTTTAATAGTTTTGTAATTGGCAATCGTCAGCTTCTTATAGCTTCACGCATCAGAGATCAGTTATCCCTATTAAGCAACACTGCTATTACGAGAATTAAGGGTTTCATGCTCTTCAAACTTTTTGCCAAAGAAGATGATGAAGAAATAGAATATCAGAACTCTTTGGACCAATACCTCCACTTGCAAAAATGCAGCTTTGGCACAACAATGATTCTCTTTCCTTTTACCAGTGGGATCAGAATTGTAAACACAATTGTTGTGCTCTTTGTAGGGATAGATGGAGTACAAACCGGCAATATTAGCGTTGGCGAGCTTCTCATCTTTATCCAATACATGGGCAGATTCTACTCTCCGTTTATTGGCATTGCGCGCTATTACAATGGCATTGCCACGTCCCTTGTATCTTATCGTAAAGTAGTAGTAACATTATCCGAAACAGATTTGAACAAAGAGTTTATTCAGTCCGGATCAAATATCGATGCGAAACTGGAACCCACAGACTTAATTCTCAGCTTTGAGGAAGTGGATTTTGATTATCAGGAAGAAAACGCTAAAGCTATGATGCTAAATAAGCTCAGTTTCAAGGTTCACAAAAAGGATAAGCTAGCTATTGTGGGAGAAAGCGGAAAAGGAAAAACTACAATATTGAACCTCATAATCGGATTGCTAAAGCCTAAGAGCGGAAGAATCCTTTTTTATGGCAAGGATGTACGAGAACTGGATAAAGCATACCTGCGTAGAAAGATAGGCTATCTGAGCCAAAATAGCATTCTCTACAGTATTCCTTTGATCGATAATCTTCGATATGGCTCTCCGCAAAGCTCTCAAGAAGAGATAATTCAAGCTCTTAAAAGAGTAAATCTGAATTACATGAGCAATACTCAGGCCCTGTTTGCCATGCCTGGTGAAGGCGGTGAGATGCTTTCGGGAGGCGAGAAACAGCGAATTGCACTTGTGCGCTTGATGCTATGCGATCCAGATCTGATACTATTGGATGAACCTATTTCTAATCTGGATCATGAGAATGCAAAAAGCATTATGGATCTCATCTTTGAGCTTTTTGGGGAGAAGACAATTATTATAACTTCTCATCAGCCGTTGGCGATTGCTTATGCTCAAAAGGTAATTGAGATGTAAATTGCAGTATCGGTATAAAGTGACACCCCATGTTACACTTCTTACCTGTCTATAAAGTGACA
>Ga0265295_1005136_pt1 | contig 17008 bp, 15 predicted proteins | sample Munlansysbiofilm_FD_192503 | JGI IMG/M metagenome (GOLD analysis project Ga0265295, IMG submission 192503) | Leachate microbial communities from a municipal landfill in Southern Ontario, Canada - Methane capture system biofilm | ecosystem: Engineered > Solid waste > Landfill > Unclassified ...
GGGGCAAGGATTATTCCCCCCAGGAGATTTCCGCTGCGATCCTTCAGAAGATGAAGAAGACCGCGGAGGATTACTTGGGAGAGACAGTTACCGAAGCTGTCATCACCGTCCCCGCATATTTCAACGATGCCCAGCGCCAAGCGACCAAGGATGCAGGAAAGATCGCCGGTCTTGAGGTGAAGCGGATCGTCAACGAGCCGACCGCTGCAGCTTTGGCATATGGACTTGGCAAGGATACGAGCAGGGAAGAGAAGATCGCCGTCTATGACTTGGGTGGCGGAACCTTCGATATCTCCATCCTCGAGCTTGGCGACGGTGTGTTCGAGGTCAAATCCACGAACGGGGATACACACCTCGGTGGTGATGATTTCGACCAGAAGATCATCGACTGGCTGGTGGAGAGCTTCAAGCAGGAGACCGGACTCGACCTCTCGAAGGACAAGATGGCCATGCAGCGGCTCCGGGAAGCTGCCGAGAAGGCGAAGATCGAGCTTTCCAGTACCAAGGATACCTCGATCAACCTGCCGTACATCACGGCGGATGCCTCCGGACCCAAGCACTTGCAGATGAACCTCTCGCGTGCCCGTTTCGAGCAGATGGTTTCGGATTTGGTGGAACGCAGTCGCAAGCCGTGTCTGAACGCGCTCAAGGACGCAGGACTCTCCGCGAAGGATATCGACGAGGTGATTCTCGTAGGCGGTTCGACCAGGATTCCTGCGGTCCAGGCCATTGTCAAGGAAATCTTCCAGAAGGAGCCGCACAAGGGAGTCAATCCCGATGAGGTCGTGGCGATGGGTGCTGCGATCCAGGGAGGCATCCTCGGTGGCGATGTGAAGGACGTGCTCTTGCTCGATGTCACGCCGCTTTCGCTCGGAATCGAAACCTTGGGAGGGATTTCCACCAAGCTGATCGAGCGCAACACCACGATTCCTACCCGGAAGAGCCAGATCTTCTCCACCGCTGCTGATGGACAGACTGCCGTGTCGATCCATGTGCTGCAAGGTGAGCGTGAGATGGCAAGCCAGAACCGGACACTTGGGAAGTTCGATCTCATCGGCATCCCGCCGGCCCCGCGCGGAGTTCCTCAGATCGAGGTTACCTTCGACATCGACGCGAACGGTATCGTGCACGTAAGTGCGAAGGATCTCGGAACGGGCAAGGAGCAGAAGATCAGGATAGAATCCTCTTCCGGTCTCTCCGAGAAGGATATCGAGAAGATGGTCAAGGAAGCTGAGCTTCACGCTGAAGAGGACAAGAAGGAACGCGAGCGCATCGAGGTGCGCAACGAGGCCGACAGTCTCCTCTACTCGACGGAGAAGTCTCTCAAGGATTATGGCGACAAGATCTCTTCCGATGAGAAGGCGAAGATCGAGCATGCGATGCAGGAGCTGAAGGATACGATGTCCTCCGGAAGCGTGGAGGAGGTCAAGGCGAAGACCGAAGCCCTTCAGCAGGCCGCTTACAAGCTTGCCGAGGAGATGTACAAGGCGACCTCTGCCCAACAGGGTGCTGCGGGGGACCAGGGTACAGCCGGTGCACAGGATGCTTCATCCCACGGAAAGAAAACCGATGACGGTGTGGAAGATGCCGATTTTGAAGTCGTAGACTGATCGAACCCAACTGAAGGAAGTGTTGCACCGTGGCAAAACGGGATTATTACGAAGTCTTGGGGGTTTCGAAAGGAGCCTCCCAAGACGAAATCAAGAAAGCCTACCGCAAGCTTGCGATAGCCAACCATCCGGACAAGAATCCTGGTGACAAGGCTGCCGAGGATCGGTTCAAGGAAGCAAGCGAAGCGTATGAGGTCTTGAGTGACGAACAGAAACGTCAGGCATACGATCAGTACGGGTTCGCCGGTGTTGATGCAGGCGGCCCGCAAGATTATTCCAATGTCTACCGTGATTTCAGCGACCTGTTCGGTGGCGGGCTCGGGGATATATTCGATTCCTTCTTCGGTGGGGGCGGCGGACGCTCCTCCCGTGGATCCAGGGGCCCTGCTGTCGGTTCCAGTCTCCGTTATGATATCGAGATCGATTTCAAGGAAGCGGTATTCGGTACCAAGGTTGAAGTCTCGTATACCCATCAGGTCCACTGTTCCACCTGTAATGGCTCGGGGGTGAAAAGTGGTTCGGGAAAGAAGATTTGTCCCACGTGCAACGGTGTAGGCCAAGTCAGGAGGAACTCGGGATTCTTCTCCATCGCATCGACCTGTCCCACCTGTCAGGGTGAAGGCCATATCGTGGAGAATCCTTGCGGCGAATGCCATGGTTCCGGCTTGATGAGGAAGCAGCAGAAACTGAAGGTCACCATCCCCGCGGGAGTCGATACCGGCAACCGGATATCGTTGTCGGGAATGGGAGACGCCGGACCGAACGGAGGTCCCTCGGGGGATCTGTTCGTCTACGTGAACGTGAAGCCGCACCCCTATTTCGAAAGATCGGGGAATGATCTGTATTGCCAGATCCCGATATCGATGACACAAGCTGCGCTTGGTGCCGATATCGAGGTCATGACGATCGATGACGTACGGGTCAAGGTTGCCATACCTGCGGGAACCCAGAATGGAAAGGTCCTGAGGCTTCGGAACCGTGGGGTACCGAAATTGCGCTCATCCTTGGACCAACGGGGGGATCAGTACATCAAGCTGGTCGTCGAGACCCCGAAGAAACTGAGTCGCGAGGCCAAGAAGCTGATGAGCCAGCTGGCAGAGGTATTGGGCGAGAACCAAAGTCCCGAACCTATTCCCTTTACTGAGTGAGGTAGACGCAATGGGTGAGAGGATCCTGGGGTTCCATGCCATCGAAGAGGCCTTGAAGCAAGCTCCACAGGGGAGCGTCCTGTATATCTGCAGGAATATGGAGAAACGTAACGAACGTCTCGAGTCACTGGCAAAGGTGAACCGAGGCGTCGCCGTGCGGAAGATCGCAAAGGTCGAGATGGACCGCATGACACAGGGTGCGGATCACCGCGGAGCGTTCCTCGAGCTTTCCAGGACGCGGGAGAAGAGTGCCGTGAAGAACAGTACGCTCTCCGTCAAGGATTTTCTCAACAGCTTGTCCGATGACAAGGGCGCGTTGGTGCTGGTCCTCGATGGTATCACCGATGTGCAGAACCTCGGAGCGATCATGCGCAGCGCAGACCAGTTCTCGGCCGACCTCGTCGTGGTTCCGGAACGTCGCAGCGCACAATCGAATGAGACGGTGCTCCGGATTTCCAGTGGTGCCGCACAATACGTGCCGACTGCCACGGTGACGAATCTCGTCCGTGAGATCGAACTGTTGCAGAAGCATGGATTCTGGGTCTACGGTGCTGATATGGGCGGTTCGCCGATCTCTTCCACCCGTTTTCCCGAACGGACTGTCCTGGTCATGGGATCGGAAGGCGACGGCATGAGCCAGTTGGTAGCGAAGCGATGCGACCACATCGTCTCGATCCCGACATCCGGACACATCGATTCCCTCAATGTATCGGTCGCCGCGGGCATTCTGCTCTATGAGTTTCGGAGGCAACGCTCCGTAGCGGAACGCTGAGTCGATTTTCCGGTTCAGTTCTCGAAGAATTTATTCCCGATATCGCTGCGATACCACGCGCCGTCGAACCTCACATTGTGAATGTAGGCATAGGCATGCTTGTTCGCCTCTATGATGTTCTTGCCTATTCCGACGATCGTGACGTTCCGCCCACCGGTCGTGACGGCCTTGCCGTCCTTCTCCATCACTGCACCATAGAAAACCATGGGCATGTTCGCGAGCAAGTTGTTCCTGATGATATTGGGGAGCGGCTCGACGACAGTACCCACGACAGGCTTGTCAGGATAGCCTTTGCTCGCAACGACAACCGCGACTGACGATTTTGTCGAAAGCTCAAGTCGGAAATCCTTCACGGTATCACGCTTCATCGCATTGAGAATCTCGACGATGTCCGATTTGATGAGCGGGACGATCGCCTGGGTTGCCGGGTCGTTGAAACGGACGTGGTAATCGACCAGGACCGGTCCGCTCTCGGTCAAAATGACGCTGAATGTAAGGACACCCTTGTAGGCGAACTGTTCGACCTGCATCCCGTAGAGAGTCGGTTCGATGATCAATTCGGTGATCTGCCGTTGAACGTTCTTCGGAAGCGGTACGGGGCAGATCGAGCCCATTCCGCCGGTCGCGGCACCGAACCCTCCCTCTTCACTCTTCGTATAATCGGAGCAGAGCGGGAGCATGAGATACCCGTTGTTGTCAGTGAATACGGTGATCGTCACGGATAGTCCGTCGAGATGGTTCTCGACCAGCAGGTTGTCCGTCTGGAGGATCCCCTTGCCGAAGGACATGAGCGTATCATAGTCGTTGGAGTCCACCATGATCCTGCTGGGAGCCATCGCATTCCTCTTCAGTACGAAGTTCTCGCCGGCATGTCTATGCAGGTAGTTGGAGAGGGATTCCTCGTCAGAGAATAGCTTGTAGGGAGGGGTGGGGATGTTGTGTCGAGAGGTGAATGTGCGGGCGAAGTACCGGTCTCCCTCGAGCTTCAGCGCATTGCCGGGAGCACCGAACGTATCGATGCCACGGTTGTTCAGGTAATCGATCACTCCGGTGAACAGCGGTGCTTCCGTACCGATGAACACGAAATTGATATCATGTTTCTTGCATGCCTCGTATACCGATTCCGGAGATGATGGATCGACGTCGGGAAGGTTCTCGGCGATCGCCGCGGTTCCGATGTTGCCTTGTGCAACGAACAACCCGTCAATCAGCTTGCTTTGGGAGAACAACCATGTCATCGCATGATCCTTGGCTCCGGAACCCAATACAAGAACTCTCATGACTGCTCCTTTCCTCCGGGGAGACCCGGAACAACAGAAAGCTACCATGTATCGAGCGGCAAGGTCAACTCCGGACAGATTATAGGTCAGTCCGGCTCTCCTCCGCCAATCGTGAACATACACCCTCATACTCTGCAAAGGTAGCGGCATGTACCAATTCCTGCTTGGCCTGCGAAGCGTGGGGCAGACCCTTCAGGTAGGAGGTCGCGTGCTTGCGCATTTCCCGGCATGCGAGCCGCTCCCCGATATCCTCTCCCATGAGGTGGAGCTGGCGCAGCATCGCAGTCGTCCGCTCTCTTGTGGAAGCGGCTTTGTCTTGCACCCCCTCGGTCAGGAGCCTGATGGTGTCTGTGAAGATGAACGGATTTCCCATCGCTCCGCGGGCGAACATGACGCCGTCGACCTTTGTATCGAGAAGCATGCGACGGGCTGCTTCGGCTGAGAAGAGATCTCCCGAACCGAATACCGGTACGTGAGGAGCGCGGGATGCGACGTACTGCTTGAGATCGGCCAACGCTTGCCAGTCAGCGGTTCCCGAATACCCCATCGACTTGGTGCGTGCATGCATCGTGATCATATCGGCTTTTGCACTCAGCGCCGCGTCGGTGGTCTCCCGGTAGTTGATCGACCGTGCGTCCCAGCCGAGCCGTATCTTGACCGAAACCGGAACATCACAGCAACCCTTGATGGTGCTCACGATTTGGTGAATCTTCTCGGGAAACTGCAACAGTGCCGAGCCGGCACCGGTCTTGACCACTTTCGGTACCGGACATCCGCAATTGATGTCGATCACCGTCGGACGGTAGGCCAAGAGCAGAGGCATGCATCGTTCTGCGACCGAAGCTTCGTTCATGAAGATCTGGATGCCAAGCAGATCCTCGTTCTCTGCCCTGTGCATGAGCCTTTCGGTATTACCGCTGTTCCGTGCGAGTCCCTCGGCGCTGACCATCTCAGTGTAGGTGAAAGAGGCCCCCCGGTCGATGCAGATCGAACGGAACGCCCTGTCGGTGTACCCTGCCAAGGGAGCGAGGAACAGATTTCCCCCGATGGACACCGATCCGATGCTCACGGGGTGGTAAAGAGACTCAGTCTTGGTGGAATCTGTCATGGTTCCTATGCATTCTCCGGCAGGTGGAAAGCCCTGAGGCTGTTCTGGTAAAGGGCCTCTGCGGTCTCCTCGAGCGACAGTCGCTTGATATCCGCTATCGCTTGTGCAGTCTCGACCAGATACGCAGGTTTATTCCGTTTTCCCTTGTAATTCGAGGGGACCATGAAGGGACTTTCCGATTCGATCAGGATCCTGTCGAGAGGAAGATTCGCTATCGTCTCATGCAGGTGCCTGACATTCTTGTAAGTGATGTTCCCTGCGAACGAGAAGTACATCGGCAGCTCGAGAGCCTCCATGGCGAACAGCCAGTCCTCGGAGTAGCAATGGAAGATCCCACCCTTCTCGCCAAGGCGTGTCTTCAGGATGTCGAGGATGTCCCTGCCGGCTTCCCGGTTGTGGATGATCACTGGCAATTGCAAGCTTCGTGCGATATCAAGCTGACGGATGAACAGCTCCACCTGGGAGTTCTTGTCACCGAAGTTCCGGTAATAGTCCAGGCCGATCTCTCCAATGGCGACCACCCGTTCGAGACGCGAGAACGACTGCAGTTTCTGTTCCCAATTCAGGCCTGGGTTCGCTACTTCGGACGGAGAGACTCCGACCGCATGATACACTCCCGTGGCGGTCTTCAGGTTCTCATAGACCTGCTCGAAATCGTGCAGGCTGTTGCAAATGCTGACGATGTGCGTGACCGATTTCCGTTTCGCGAGTTGTATGATGAGCAATTGCTCCATCTGGTCTTCATGTATCAGGCCGATATGGGCGTGAGTATCAAATAATTGCATGGTTTTTCCTGATGTTGATGAGAAATATATCTTTCCGACGTTATAGATGAAGATACCATGAACATACCCTGCCGTCAAGTTGGATTTCCATTTGACAATTTCCTCCCTTCGTGGTAGCGTAGGAAAATCCCGGAAGGGTTTAATGCTTTTGTATAGAAGCAAATAAGGATGCTGATGAAAAAAGATAGGAATTATCATGGAGCGGGAAGCGGTGATGCCAGCCAGAAGAAGTCGGTCCGCCGCCCCGAATTCGGATACATATATTTGGTCAAGAATCCCTCTTCGAACGAACTCTCGGTCTGTGCTTCCGAGGAGCCGTTGGAACGTGGTACGCATGTGATCGCCCCTTCCCGCTACGGTGCCGATTACGGAATGATAGTCGGCTCAGCGATGGCCATGGGAGGGTATGAGCCGGGCTCAACCGAGTGCCAGGGAGCATGTCTGCACGGCGAATCGTTCGATGAGGCCTATGCGGTGGACGAGGATCTTGTGGCAGCCGCCGAACCCGATGGGAATAGCGAGGATCTCGCAAAGACAGAAGTATCCGGATCTGTTGCGGATGATGATGCTCATGGCATCGGGTGCAATGGATGTTGTGGCAAGGGCGCCAAGGAGAATGCCGATGTACCGGTGAAGATCAGTGGCGAGATCGATTGGATAGAACGCCTGGCAACCAAGGCCGATCATGAGCGATATCTTGAGCTGACTGCGATGGAGAATGAGGCTCTGGTTCTCTGCAGGGAGAAGGTCCTGGCCCACGGACTCGACATGAAACTTGTGTCCGCCCACTATCTGTTCGGAGAGCCGAAGATCATCTTCTTTTTCACCGCTGCAAACCGGGTTGATTTCAGGGACCTGGTGAAAGATCTGGTCTCGGTGTTCCGGATCCGGATCGAATTGCGCCAGATCGGGGTACGGGATGAGTCGCGGGTTCTCGGAGGCTTGGCGGTCTGCGGGCGGGATTTCTGTTGCCACGCGATAACCGACAAGCTGAATCCCGTATCCATCAAGATGGCGAAGGAACAGAATCTTTCGCTGAATTCCACCAAGATTTCGGGACCTTGCGGACGATTGCTCTGCTGTCTTTCCTATGAATATGATTTTTATTCCGAGGAGAAACGGAAGCTTCCCCAGGAGGGAAGCCGGTTGAAGGTACAGCATGAACTGATGAAAATTACCGAAGTGAACCTATTGTCGCGCAAGATTTCGCTGGTCAGTCCGGAAGGCAGGCATCTGGTCATTCCGTTCACTGCGGTTTACCATAATGAGGAGACCTCACGGTGGGAGATAGATCGCGCGTATCTAGACGAATTTCTTGCAACCTGATACAAACTATTGTATTGACCGATTTTACGGAGTATGGTATTTTGTGTATCCGTTGGTTCAGAGATACAATTAATTCCCTTGAACTTATATAATTGAGAAACCTTTGGAGGTATTACGTGTTCAACACCAGCTCGGCTGCCAAAAGAGAGCGCCAGAACGAAACCAGGAGAATGAGGAACAAGGAGACCAAGAGTGCGGTCCGCACTGCTGTCAAGAAGTTCCAACTTGCGGCTCAAGTCAAAGACCAGGACCTTGCGAAAGAGAAGTTCGATCTCGCCATCAAGCTGATCGACACTGCCGGAAGCAAGGGAGTCTATCATGCCAATACTGTCTCTCGGAAGAAGTCAAGATTGCACGCACAGTACAACGCCCTGCAGAAGGCCGAGTAACCGTACGGTCAGTTGAATATTCTATAAGGAGTAGGTCCATGGCAAATAAGAAATTGACCAAAGCCGAGATCATCGAGAACATACAATCGAAGCTCGGCCTGAACAGGCCTGATGTGCATAGTGTCATCGATGAGTTCTTCGAACAGATCAAAGGCGGTCTGGAAGAAGACAGGGTAATCGAACTCCGTGGGTTCGGTACCTTCGAAGTCAGGACTCGCAAGGGTCGTGAGCGGGCTCGCAACCCGAAGACGGGCGAACTGGTCGCCGTCGATACCCATGGTGTTGCGATTTTTAGACCAGGTAAGGAGTTGAAGGACTTTGTCTGGAAACTTCGCCAGCACGAAGAAGAGAACTGATTCTGGTAGCTGTGGATTTATATCGTAAACGGGGCTTTCGGTCCTACGGGTTCGAAATCCTCCTGCTTGTCGCTACTGCACTGGTTTATTCGTTTGCATTCCCGGGCTTCCTCAGCAACAGGGGGTTCGGTGCGATCGCTTTTTTCGCGCTGATACCCTTGTTCGCCGTCATCCGGAACACCTCGTGGGTTGCCGTACCTTTGTACGGCTTCCTGTTCGGGTTCACCTTCTATACGTGTTTCAACTACTGGCTCACCACTTTCCATCCGCTTGCGATCCTGATCGTCCCGATCATCAAGGGCGGGGAAATGGTGATGTTGTTTCCTGCATTGAAGGCTGCCGACCGATGGTTCAAGCGGTACGGTTTCCTCGTCCAGTCCATCATCTGGGTTGCATACGCTTACATGAGCCAGACGTGGTTCGCAGGCTATCCCTACGGGACCATCTCCTCGGCTGCATACGAATTCCTCCCGTTCATCCAGATCGCTGAATTCTCAGGTATCTGGGGTATCACGTTCCTCATGATCCTGCCCCAGACCCTTCTTGGCCGCTATGTAGGCGACCAGTTGGCGGGAAGGCGCAGCGCATTCATGGATCTGGTGAAAAGCTACCGTAATGTACTGATTTCCTTCGGTGTCATCCTCGTTGCGGTGTTCGTGTTCGGTTTCGTCAGGTTGGCTCAGTGGAACAACACCCAAAGCGATCTGGTCTGGCGGGTCGCTACCATCCAACACAGCGCTGACTCATGGAAGGGTGGGTATGAGACCTACAAACGCAATTTCAACAATCTGCGGACCATGAGCCTGCAATCGCTCGAGGGGAAGCCGGACATGATCCTCTGGTCTGAGACCGCATTCGTGCCGTCGGTCCATTGGCATACCACTTACAAGACCGACGAGATGACTGCCGCTCTGGTGGATGAGTTCGTCGCCTTCGGCAAATCCTTGCCGGTTCCCCTGCTCACCGGCAATCCCGAGGGAGTGCTCGATGATGAGAGCAAGCCGCCGTTGAATCCGGACGGGACTTGGAACCGCAAGGACTACAACACGGTCATCATGTTCGAGAACGGGCAGATCAAGAACACCTATCGGAAGCAGCATCTGGTGCCCTTCACCGAACACTTCCCCTATGAGAAAGAGATGCCGTGGCTGTACAACCTGCTGCTGGCAAACGATTACAACTGGTGGGAGAAGGGGTATGACCCGGTGGTATTCGAGACTGACAAGGGGGTACGGTTTTCCACCCCGATCTGTTTCGAGGATGTGTTCGGGTATCTTGCGGCACGATTCGTACGCAATGGTGCCGATGTCATCGTGAACATGACCAACGACAGCTGGTCCGGTGCCGTTTCCGCCGAGATGCAGCATCTTGCACTCGCCATTTTCCGTTCCATCGAGAACAGGAAGTCCACGATCAGGGGAACCAACTCGGGCATTACCGCGCTGATCCTCCCTTCCGGACATATACTCGACCCCATGGAACCGTTCACCAAGGGATGGAAGATCTATGATGTTCCCGTCTACGTACACCATCCCGATACGATCTACACACGACATGAGGATTTCCTGGCCATCGGAGCCATCTACCTCTCATTCGCTTTGCTTGCAACCGGAGCAATCCTCCGCATACTCAGAGGGAAAAGGAAGCACTGACACATGGCCAATGGATATTCGACCGTCTCTGTATTCATCATCGGCACGGAGATCACTCGCGGCATCATTGCAGACAAGCACGGGCAGTTGATCGCCAAGGAACTGACCACCCTTGGATATCACGTGAATCGCATCACCATCGTCCCGGATGACGGTACCATCGCTCCCCTGTTGCGCGATTGCGTACGTCTCACGGATATCATCCTCCTCACCGGAGGTCTCGGCCCTACCAGTGACGACATGACGCGGGATGTGGTAGCCGAGTTGGCAGGAGTTCCGTTGGTGCGCGACGAGGCGGCGTTCGCACATCTGTACGGTCGCATCGGGGAGCGAATCTACGGAGCGAACCTGAGGCAGGTGATGATTCCCCAAGGTTTCCGGATCATCGAGAATCCCAAGGGAACCGCTCCCGGTTTCGCGGGAGAGCTTCCCGTGGAAGAGGGATCGGGTGAATTCCGACACGTGCGGTGTTATGCGATGCCAGGACCTCCGGTGGAGATGCATGAGATGTTCTATCACCGCATTCTCCCGGAACTAGCGCAGCTGACAGGGCACGAAGGTATCGGAAGGAATGAATATTCCTGTTTTTTGACTCCCGAATCGCGGCTGGAGGATTTGTGCAGCGAATGTGCCGTCGGTCCGGTCCTCTGGGGGACCCGCGTGCAGGAGTACCGCATCAGTCTCTACCTCAACGGAGGCACTTCCGATCAACGCTCCGAGATGGCCTCGCGGATCTCCGAACGTCTGGGCAAGGGGCTTCTGGTTCCCGGGGACGTCGAGGTCGTCGATCTCTTCACCAGGCTGCTTGAGGAGAAAGGGTTGACCGCCGCAAGCGCCGAGTCGTGCACCGGAGGGTTGATCGGTAAATTGCTGACCGACCGTGAGGGAAGTTCCGCATGGTTCTGGGGCTCGGTGGTCTCCTACGCGAACGATGCGAAGGTACGGCTGCTCTCAGTTGATGAAACGACACTGAAGACGCATGGAGCGGTATCGGGTCAGACGGTTGTCGGGATGGCCCGCAATCTTCGGGAACTTTCCGGGACCGACATGACCATCGCAGTCTCGGGAATAGCCGGTCCTGGCGGCGAGACACCTGACAAGCCGGTGGGAACGATATGGATCGGGTATGCCGTGAAAGGGCGGGAACCGGTTGCCGTACGGTTGCAGATTTCATCATTCGGTAGGAGCTCGGTACGCAGGAGGGCGGCCATTGCGGCCATCTTGCTCGGTAGTTTCCATCTAAACGGGGCCGACTTGCTTGACATCGTCGGAACCTGGCAATATATTTGAACTATCCAGCAGGACTGCCTTTTACCTATCCGGAAATGAAAAGAGTTCCTGCGTAATCATACAACAAGCTACAAGCTACGAGAAACATTAGGTTCACAGTTGTGTGGATTTGATTCTGTGGAGATTATCAATGACATCAGAATTCGAACATGGTCCCGAATTGTTCGAGACCCCGGTTGAACGGGAGTCCGAAGGATCGGGAAATCCGAAGCCCACGAAGCGTATCGTGAAGCGGCGTGCCTCCGAGGGCCCTGCCCAGGTGGTCGTGAAGATCAAGCAAGCCGAACCTGCAGTGGAGACTCCCGCAGAGCCGATCGTCGACCAGCCGACAGCCGATCGTTCCCAAAAACAGACGGCGAGGAGGCGGGGGCGGCCACCTCGCAAGGCTGTCCAAGCCGTTGAGGAGCCTGCAAAAGAGGTTTCTGCAGTTCCGGAATCCATTGCAAGTACGCCGGAACCGACCCCCATCACGGTTGTCACGCAACCGACGCAGGAAAAGAGCCAGCAGCCCGTGCACATGAATGCCAACCAGCACAGACCTTCCCAACAGAATCGCGTACACCAGCAGAATGGCAAGCAGAACGGAAGGCAGAAACAGAACCACCAGAAAGGAAATTTCCAACCGCGCCAGAATGTGAGGGCATCTTCCCAGATCGAGGACATCCCTGTGGAGCTGTATGTCGAGGACCCAAGCCTTCCCCGGATGGTCGTGAATGACCTGACGGTGATGACCTTGCCCGCACTTCGCCAGAAAGCCTCGGAATTCTCTATCTCCGAGGATGCGATCCTTGACTACAAGCGACAAGAGCTGATCGTTGAGATCCTGAAAGCCCATGCTTCAAGAGGTGGGGTGATCATGGCTTACGGAGCTCTTGAGGTCCTTCCCGACGGTTATGGCTTCTTGCGGTCCCCACAGAACAACTACCTGAGCGGACCGGAGGATATTTATGTCTCCATCAGCCAGATCAAGATGCTCAGCCTCAAGACTGGTGATACGGTGGAAGGGCAGATTCGTCCTCCCCGTGATGCGGAACGCTATTTCGCAATGATCAAGGTGCAGTCCATCAACCATGATCCTCCTGAGGTGGCACGTGCCCGTGCATCATTCGACTCGCTGACTCCGTTGTATCCCGATTCCCGGTTGAATCTGGAGACCGAGGAAAGCGATATCTCAACCAGGATCATCAATCTGTTCTGTCCGATCGGAAAGGGGCAGAGAAGCCTGATCGTCGCTCCTCCGAGAGCGGGAAAGACCATCCTCATGCAGAAGATCGCCAACGCGATCTCCGAAAATCACCCCGAAGTCTACTTGATGGTCCTGCTGATCGATGAACGGCCGGAGGAAGTGACCGACATGAGACGGACGGTCAAGGGTGAGGTGATCGCATCCACATTCGATGAGCAGGCGACGAGACACGTCTCGGTCGCGGAGATGGTCATCGAGAAGGCCAAGCGGCTTGTGGAACACAAGCGGGATGTCGTCATTCTTTTGGATAACATCACCCGTCTTGCACGAGCATACAACCAGACGGTTCCCGCCTCGGGAAAGATTCTCTCCGGTGGCGTCGATTCGAATGCATTGCACAAGCCGAAGCGGTTCTTGGGAGCAGCCCGTAACATCGAACACGGCGGAAGCCTGACGATCATCGCGTCTGCGTTGATCGAGACCGGTTCGCGGATGGACGAGGTAATCTTCGAGGAGTTCAAGGGAACAGGAAACAACGAAATTGTCCTCGACAGGCGGATGGCCGAACGAAGATTGTACCCCGCCATCAATATCAAGAAGTCGGGAACAAGACGTGAGGACCTTTTGCTTACCCAAGAGGAAACTGCGAAAATCTGGGCGTTGCGCAATGCCATCAATCCGATGGAAGATATCGAGATGACCGAGCTTCTCATTGACAAAATGAAGAAAACAAAGAATAATGAAGCGTTTTTACGCTCCATGAACACAGGATTCATGTGATCGGAGCATCGCGATGAAGTCGTCCTTCTGTCAAGGCATGACCGTAGCAGAGGGTAGCAGCATAGATTTTGGAGGAATAGCAATGAAAGAGGGAATCCACCCCAAGTATGAATTGACAAAGGTTACCTGCGCTTGTGGCAATGTGTTCGAGACGAAATCTACCGTCAAGAACCTCAACATTGAAATCTGCAATGCGTGCCATCCGTTCTTTACCGGGACGCAGAAGCTGGTCGACACCACCGGTCGTGTGGAGCGATTCAAGAAAAAGTACGGTCTTACAGACAAGTAAGCTTTTGCCTGATGATATCATACGGAAAGCCGCTTCGTTCAACGGAGCGGTTTTTTATTGCATTATGGAGGGTGATGTCCTAAGATTGATTCATAAAGGAACCTATGAAACAGATAACGGAACTCCATCAACTTGAACATGAAGAAGCTCCCAAGGTAGTGGTGACAGTTCCAGGAATCTATACGTTTTTGGGTGAATTTGCCGATTATTGCAAGGGATATACTCTTTGCGGTGCTGCTCCCGTCACCCTTGAGGTGGCCGCTTCCCCCCGTTCCGACCAGAGTGTCCGCCTGTTTTTGGCCCCGATGAAGGACCGCAAGCGTTTCAGCCTGCAGAACATCAAGCTCCGCAGGGAAGACCGTTGGGCCAATTATATCAAGGGGGTCGTCTCCATCCTCAACAGCCGGGGATTCGTCTGTGGTGGTTTCAACATGACTTTCTCCGGAGAGTTGCTCATGAAGGATGGGCCGATGGTGAACTCCGCCATCGCATTGGGCGTCACGCTCGCCCTCCGTACGCTGTTCCACCCCGACCTCAAGACTGAGGACTGTCCGGCGATCGCCTATTCGGCACTCTCTTCCTTCGCCGGGGAGACTTGCCGCCTCGTCATGTTCCTGGCCATGATGCAATCGCGTCCCGACTCACTGCTCCTCTATGACGTACACCACCTGACCTTCGAAAGGATCCACTATGACGCCCACGATGAGGCGAACCTGTCGATGATCGTGGAGAGCCACATATCCCCTCATGCGCTCAGGGAGGAACTTGCGATCAGGAGGAAGGAGAGCAAGGTCGCCTTCGAGAAGCTCAAGAGTGCGTTTCCGGCCGGATTGGTGCGGGATGTTCCTGACCAGGAGGTCAAGGAACATGCGGGAATCCTGAGTGAGGAAGAGAAGCGGATTTGCATCTATGTGCTCTCCGAGAGCCGCCTCGCGAAGGAAGGAGCACGTCTGCTTGCACAAAAGGATATGGTGATGTATGGTAAGGTGCTGAGCAGGGTACAGGCGGGATTGCGCGATGTGTTCGAGGTCACCTGTCCGGAAATCGATTGGTTGACGAAACGCGCCATGGAGATCAACGGTTGCCTCGGGGCGACCATGATCACCACCGGTTCCAGTGGAACCATCTTGGTATTGCTATCGCAGGAGTCCCTCCCATCATATACCGCTCGCATGGAGGAATACGAGCACATCTTCGGGTTCAGGCCAACGTGGAAACCCTATGTACCGGCAGGGAGCCTCAAGATCGACTCATATCATTGATGATTATTCTGTTGACCAATGACGATGGATATCAAGCGGAAGGTCTCACCACCTTGGAAATGGTCCTCGCCCAGGCTGGCCATGAGGTATGGGTATGCGCGCCTTCAGACCAACGGAGCGCACAATCCCATGCCATGTCCCTGAAAGGGAAGCTTCGTTTCATCCGCTATGACGCGAGACATTATCACTGCAGCGGCACTCCCGCCGATTGCATCCTCTACGGACTGCATGGAGGAGCGCTTCCCGTACGTCCGGATGTGGTGGTGAGCGGGATCAACCATGGATACAATGCCAGTACCGACATCCTCTACTCAGGTACGGTCGGAGCAGCAAGCGAGGCAGCCCTCAGGGGAGTTCCTGCGATCGCCATCTCCGCTCGATGCGATCGGCAGAGTGGAAAGTATCCGTTCGTCGAGGCCGCATCGTTCCTCGCCGCCCACCTCGAGGCATTCGTTCCGCTTTGCAGCAATGAGGTCCTGATCAATATCAACGTACCGCCATCACCCAATGGTTCCTGGTGTGTCGGTCAGATCGGCCAGCTGGAGTACTTCGATCTGGTGGAACGTGGTTCAACCAACAGGTCCACCTCCTATGATGCCTCCTCGACCAAGATCGGGCTTGCCTATGGTGATGCTGACAGCGATGCGAATGGTGTATCGATCGGTGACGAGATGATCCTCTCGCTGAAGACCGAAACGCCTCCCGAGTTGCGCCATTCTGACCTGGCAACCGATTACCGGCTGCTCGGGGAAGGGTGCATCTCCGTCTCTCCGCTCGTGGTCCATCCCGTGGTGGATGCAGCGACTGCTGCATTGCTGTCGGCAATGGCGAAGGGAGTCTGAGACCATGAGACAGGCCTCCTTGGCGTGGGAAGCGAAATGCTCGCGATGCGGGCTCTGTTGCCATGAGAAGGTCATTGTCGGACGGCAGGTGATCTACGATCTGGACTCGCATTGCGAGCACTACGATCGCAAGACACATCAGTGCAAGATCTATCTCCAGCGGCTTGACCGTGAGTCACGGTGTCGCCGGGTCACACGGTTCGCAGCCATGTTTGCCTCGTATCTTCCGGAGAGCTGTGCCTACGTCCAGTGGGCACGTTCGCGGCATTTGCGATTCGCCATCAGACGACATGTCCGGTTCACCCGCGGTGATCGCGGCGATACGGGTGATGAAGAGCCCAATCCTTCTCTCTGCTTGTCCGAGTAGCTTGACCGTCCGGGTCCGTGACCCGTATGTTTTGAAAAGAGAGAAGATACATGAGAAAAGTATATTTGGATAACAATGCGACGACACAGATGGCCCCTGAGGTCATCTCGTCGATGCAGCAAAGCTTGCAGCTGTATGGCAATGCCTCCAGCATGCATGAATTCGGCAGGGACTCCCATGTCGCGATAGAGCACGCACGCAACCAGGTCGCACGGATGATCGGAGCCGATGCAGGGGAGATCATCTTCACCAGTGGCGGGACCGAGTCTGACAATGCGGTCTTCGCCTTGGCGAGGGATCTCATCGACAACGGGTCTCCCCGCAAGCGGCTGATCACCTCCACGATAGAGCATCCTGCGATCATTGAGACCTGTCGCTATCTGGTGAAGCATGGGTATCGGATCGACTATGTACCGGTGGACTCCACCGGCAAGATCGACATGGACCGTTACCGCCAGCTTCTCGGAGATGATGTCCTGCTGGTCTCCATCATGGCAGCAAACAATGAGACCGGGACGATCCAGGATATTCTGCAGGTCACGAAGCTTGCTCATGAGAGCGGTGCG
>Ga0265295_1005138_pt1 | contig 16997 bp, 19 predicted proteins | sample Munlansysbiofilm_FD_192503 | JGI IMG/M metagenome (GOLD analysis project Ga0265295, IMG submission 192503) | Leachate microbial communities from a municipal landfill in Southern Ontario, Canada - Methane capture system biofilm | ecosystem: Engineered > Solid waste > Landfill > Unclassified ...
ATTCAGCGCGCATACGACGAAGTGAAGTAAGGAAGTTAAGATGGCAAAAACAGGATGGAATGAATTTGAAATCGGAGCTATGCTTCGTTCGTTTGACGGTAAGATAGACGATATCGCGGGAACTCTTCAAGAGGATCGTGCGTATTCAAAAAACAACTCTTTCATGGCAAGCGTTGCAGACTGGAGAATTATCAAGCCGGTATTTAATAAAGATTTTTGTATCGACTGCCAATTTTGCTGGGTATATTGCCCCGATATCTCTATTATTTCAAGAGATAAAAAAATGGTCGGAATCGATATGGATCACTGTAAAGGGTGCGGTATTTGTGTGGAAGTATGTCCGACAAACCCGAAATCACTTTTAATGTTCCCTGAACAAGCAGACGAAGAGACAGAGCTAGCGAACTGGCCTGCAAAAGATGAGGAGAAAAAATAATGGCATTTGATAAAATGGAACTTAGAGAAATTGAAGTTTGGGACGGAAATCATGCTGCTGCACAAGCGATGAGACAATGTCAGATCGATGTTGTTGCCGCGTATCCGATTACACCTTCGACTCCTATCGTAGAGGGGTATGCAAAATTCTTGGCGGACAACTACGTAGAGGGTGAGTTCGTTATGGTTGAGTCCGAGCACGCTGCAATGAGCGGCTGTATCGGTGCTGCGGCTGCGGGCGGACGTGTTGCGACTGCAACCTCTTCTCAAGGTTTTGCCCTTATGGTCGAGACCCTTTACCAAGCTTCGGGTATGCGTTTGCCTATCGTTCTAAACGTAGTAAACCGCGCTTTGGCTGCTCCGTTGAACGTAAACGGCGACCACTCCGATATGTATCTTGGGCGCGATAGCGGCTGGATCCAATTTGATGCGTATTGCCCGCAAGAGGCGTACGATCTGAACTTCATCGCATTTAAAGTTGCGGAAGATCACGATATCAGACTCCCTGCAATGGTGCACCAAGACGGGTTCATGACCTCACATACGGCACAAGGGGTAAAAACGTTAAGCGATGATGAAGCATACGGATTCGTAGGCGACTTTAAACCTATGAACGATATGCTCGATTTTGAACACCCGGTAACTCATGGTGTACAAACCGAAGAGGATTGGCATTTTGAGCATAAGGCGCGCCAACATAACGACCTTATGACGAAAGTGCTTCCGAAAATTGAAAAAACATTTGAAGATTTCGCAAAATTAAGCGGTCGCAAATATAACCTTGTCGAAAGATACGACATGGATGATGCGGACGTATGTGTTGTTTGTATGGGTACGTCGGTAGAAACGGCTCGCGAAGTAGCAGGCGAGATGAGAGCACAAGGGATCAAAGCGGGTGTTGTAGGGATCCGTGTATTACGTCCTTTCCCGTTTATGCAAATTGCAGCGGCACTAAAAGACGTTAAAGCGATCGCAACGCTTGATCGCTCTTCACCAAACGGTGCTGCAGGTATGCTCTTTAACGAGATAGCGGGATGCCTTTACAATACCGATACGAAAGCACTTCTTTCGGGATATGTTTACGGTCTCGGCGGTCGTGACTTGACGAAAAAACACCTTGTCGATCTCTATAAAGAGCTTCAAGCAAACGTAGATGCAGGTAAAGTAACTACGCCATTACAACAATTTATCGGTGTTCGCGGACCGAAACTATCATTTTTATAGGAGCACGATATGAGCGAAATGAAAAACATTAAAAACTTAAAAGAGTTCTCTACATCGGCGGATCGTTTTGAGGGTGCAAACCTTCTATGTCCGGGGTGTGCTCACTCGATTATCGTTCGTGAAGTGCTTAACGCAACAAACGACGATTTAGTACTTTCGGCTTCTACGGGATGTCTTGAAGTATGTACGGCTGTTTACCCGTACACTTCATGGGATGCTTCATGGATCCATATCGGTTTCGAGAACGGGTCTACTGCTGTTGCAGGTGCGGAAGCGATGCATAAAGCGTTGGCAAGAAAAGGGCGCTTAAAGCAACCTGATCGTAATCCTAAATTCGTCTCTTTCGCGGGAGACGGTGCGTCATACGATATCGGTTTCCAGTGGATTTCTGGATGTATGGAGCGCGGGCATAACATCATGCACGTTGTTCTTGACAACGAAGTTTATGCAAATACGGGTGGACAAAGATCATCTTCTACGCCTATCGGCGGAAGCACGACAACATCTCCTGCGGGTCGCGTAAGCTACGGTGAGAAAAAACATAAAAAAGATATGGTAGCTATTATGGCTGCTCACGGTATCCCGTATTCTGCGCAAGTTGCACCGAATAAATGGAAAGATATGGTGAAAAAGATCCAACACGGTTTCGCGGTGGATGGACCGGTATTTATCAATGCCGTTTCTCCGTGTACTACCGAGTGGAAATTTGACCCTAAAGACACGATGCATTTAGCGGATCTTTCAACCGATTCTTTGGTGTTCCCGCTCTATGAAATTATCGACGGACATGAGCTAAACATCACGTACAGACCTAAAAACGTGGTACCTGTTGAGGAGTATTTAGCTGCTCAAGGACGCTTTAAACATCTTTTTAAAGATGAGTACAAATACTTAATCAAAGAGTGGCAAGAGCGTGTCGATAAAAATTGGGAGTATCTCAATCGCCGCGAAGAAGCCAGAGTATAAAACTTCTAGCTTCACCGCATCTTGCACCAAACTCCTTCCTCGGCGTACTCTGAGTACACTCTCGGTCGGAGTTTGGCACAATCTACGGCAAATCTAAAAGTTTTTGCCACTTTTCTTTCTTTCTTTCTTTCTTTCTTTCTTTCTTATTATTCAAAAACTTTTTACACCTATCTAACTCTTGATTTTTATTATTCTTACAAAGAAAAACGCTAAAATTAGCCACTATTTAAACAAAGGATTTTACCATGCCGTTACTCGATTCGTTTTGTGTCGATCATACCATTATGCCGGCTCCCGCGGTGCGCAAAGCAAAGGGGATGAAAACACCGAAAGGGGATGATATTACCGTATTCGATCTGCGTTTTGTCAAGCCAAACCAAGAGATTTTGTCCGAAAAAGGGATCCACACTCTGGAGCACCTTTTTGCAGGGTTTATGAGGGATCATCTCAATTCCAAAGATGTAGAGATTATCGACATCTCCCCTATGGGATGCCGTACGGGATTTTACATGTCGCTTATAGGAACGCCTAGCGAAGAGCGTGTGGCAGAAGCTTGGGAAGCTTCTATGAAAGATGTCTTAAATGTTAAAAGCCAAGCGGATATTCCCGAACTTAACAAATACCAATGCGGCACCTACGCAATGCACTCGCTCCAAGAAGCCCAAGAGATAGCACAAAAAGTGTTACAGCGCGATATCGACGTGATGGACAACGAAGCGCTCAAACTCGATCTTAGCAAGGTTGACTGATGTATCTGCTTTTACCTATGGACAGCGACAACGTCCAAGAAGCGCAGCTTGTCAAGGTGTTCGATGCAAAAGTATGGGCACAGGTTTTAGTGGAAGAGGGTGAGGTGGTTGAGATCAACCATGCGCCGAGTTACGAAGCTTTTGAAAATATCAGTGAAGCGGTGGTATTTGTAGACGATTTTGAAAATCCCATGCCGTTTATGGAATACAATATGATGCCTCTTGTTGCTCATACGCAGCGCTCGATCGATGAGATCGTCGAAGCATTTTTGTTCCGCGAGCTTCACGATATGGCGTTCTAGGAAAAGTTATGCGCGATTTAAAGCAGTTTATGGAGCTTTTTCGTCCGTTGCCGGGCAACCGTTATATCCAAGTAACGACCGAGATAGACGCAACGACCGAGGCGCTTTCAAAGCTTTTAGAGAGTGTTGGCGGGGAACTTAGGCTTGCTTTGTATTACGATATGCAAGCGCCGCAAATACCTCATGAATTTGCACATGCCAAGATAGAACAGATAGGTAACTTCGTTCACCCCTTTCGCGCGCTCCCCAGAGAACACGACAAGGTGATTCTCAAAGATATCTACGCCGCACACCACAACAAAGGGGCGCTTTTAAAAACAGCCTACACAACGCTGGCAAACACCGCCGAGATCGTCATTATGCAAAAACAAGGGGTTCTAAACCTCGAAGAGCTTCACGAAGCCCTCTTGGCATGTGAATACCGCGCCCCCAACACGGTAGATGTTTTAGAAGGCTACGACATTGTCGTGGCGAAAAAGATGCATATGTGGGGTAACGGGCTTTAGTGAAAAGTTTTAACGATAATTTACATGCCATGGTTCTAAGCGAAGACGGAACCTATACGGCATACTCCAAAGAGTACGGCGAGCATTACCACTCTACCAAAGACGGAGCGCTTCATGAATCGCTTTCAAAACATGTTATACCCGTGCTTGAACGTAAAAAAGAGCAGGAGGAGATCGTGCTTTTGGATATCTGCTTCGGGCTGGGGTTTAACACTCTGGCGACGCTTTGGTACCATCGTCGATGCAACCTCCAAACGAGGCTACGCATCTACACACCCGAACTTGACCGCTCTCTTATTGTCTCTTTGCCCGATTTTGTTTACCCAAAAGAGTTTGAACCCTTTTTGGAAGTGGTTCAGGCGCTCTCTAGCGAGGGGGTTTACAGCCGAGGGTTATGGCATGTAGAGCTCTTTGCGGGGGATGCAAGAGAGTATGTACGGGGGTTTGTGCCCGAGATGTTTGATGGGGTATACCAAGATGCTTTTTCGCCAAAAACAAACCCTTTTTTATGGACGCGGGAGTATTTCGGCGATATTGCGCGGATAATAAAAAGTGAGGGAATCCTCACCACCTATTCGACGGCGCTTGCTACACGTTTGGCATTGCATGAGAACGGTTTTAAGCTTTATCTTTGCGAAAAAGAGGGGGTGCGTAGTTTTACATTGGCATCCAAGGGGAATATAGCGGGCGTTTCTGAGGTGGATATGGCGCACAAGATAAAAACCAATCCACATGCCAAGGCACTAAGCGATAAGGATCTAAGCGAAAGTGTGCAGCAACTCTAAAAACTCCTCGCCGTATTGCTCGAATTTTTTCTCCCCTATGCCGTTGATGGCGAGCATACCGCGTTTATCCGTGGGTCTCTCTTCGGCGAGATGTTTGAGGGTTCTGTCGGTAAAAATGATATAAGGGGGCACGCCGAGCTCTTCGGCAAGCTCCAAGCGTTTTGCGCGCAGACGTTCAAAAAGCTCTTTGTCGTAGTTGAGTGTTTCGTTCTGTTTCACTTTTTTCTCTTTGCTCTCAACCTGCAGGCGGGAGGATTTTATAAAAATCTCTTGTCTCCCTTTGAGCACCTCCACCGCCTCGTTGGTGAGTTTGAGGGTACTAAACTCTCCGTTTGTCAAGATTTTAAGCTCCAAGATGCGCTCTAAAACCACAAACCACTCTTTTTTGCTCAGATGGGTGCCGATGGCGTAAACCGAGAGTTTGTCCGCTTCGTTTGCCAAGAGTTTTTGCTCTTTGGAACCGCGCAGAATGTCGATAACGTAGTTTTTTCCGAAGTTTTGGTTGGTTTTATACACCGCGCTTAGGAGCATCTGCACCTCTTTGGTGATGTTTTGTTTGGCGGAACGGGTATCGAGGCAGTTATCGCACCGATCTTGGCATGGGGGTACACTGTCGCCGAAATACTCCGCAAGCTGGGTGTGAAAACACACTTCGCTCGTTGCGTAGCGGTAGATCTGTTCTATTTTTTCGCTCAGATGTTCTTTGTACTCTTGGTTTTGTATCTCGTCCAAAAAACGTTTATGCTGGGTGATATCCCCCGCATTAAAGAGCAAAAGCACCTCGCTGTCCTCTCCGTCGCGTCCCGCACGCCCTATCTCTTGGTAGTAGTTTTCAAGCGATTTGGGCAGACTCATGTGCACCACGAAACGGACGTCGCTTTTGTCGATCCCCATCCCGAAGGCAATGGTTGCGACCATGATATCGACTTTGTCGTTGACGAAGATGCGAAAGTTCTGCTCCCGTATGTGTTGGGGTAAACCCGCGTGATAAGGGAGCGATTTGTAGCCGTTAAGGTTGAGGTAGCTGCTAAACTCCTCCGCTTTTTTGCGCGAACTGACATAGATAATGCCGCTCTCTTTGGCATGTCTTTGCAAAAAAGTTTTGAGTTGGTCGTTGCCGTTGCCGATGCGCCTTTGCAGGGAGATAAAAAGGTTTTTGCGGAAGATCTTCCCTTTTAAAAGAAGCGGGTCAATAAGGCGCAGTTCGCGTAAAATATCATCGGTCACATGGTAGGTCGATGTGGCGGTAAAGGCGCAAATGGGGGTGTGGGGGAAGTTGGCTTTGAGGTTGCCTAAAGCGCGGTAATCGTCCCGAAATTCATGCCCCCATTGGGAGATACAGTGCGCCTCATCGATCACGAAAAAATTGATACGCAAAGAGCGCAAAAAATTGAGCGTGTAGGGGTTGTTGAGGCGCTCTGGCGAGAGGTAGAGAAATTTGAGCTGCCCGCTGCATGCCATGCGGATAACCGCGTCGCTCTCCTCTTTGGTTTGCGCAGAACTAAGCATCGCCGCACTTAAATTTTGCGCTTGGAGTGCCGCAACCTGATCCTGCATCAGCGCAATAAGGGGGGAGATAACGATGCTGATCCCATCCATAAGCAGGGTAGGGAGTTGGTACACAAGCGATTTGCCGCCCCCAGTGGGGAGGATCATAAGCAGGTCGCGACCCCCTAGTATCGCATCGACCCCCTCCTCTTGGAGTGGACGAAATGCGTTGTGACCGAAGTTGTCTTTGAGTGCTTTGTATTTCATCGGGGTGCTTTCGTTTCGTTTTTCATAAGCCATACAAACACCTCGACCACCGCTTGGTAAAGCTCTGCGGGGATCTCCTTGTCTATGTCGAGATCCACAAGGGAGTTTACAAGCGCTTCGTTGGCAAAAAGGGGCACATTGAACTCGTGGGCTTTTTCTATGATCTTTAAAGCCATCTCCCCTTTGCCGCGCGCAACCACTTTGGGTGCGGCGGCGGTGTCTTTATCGTAGGAGAGGGCGGCGGCTTTTTGTGGCATGTAGGCTTAGTAGCGCGCGCTTATGGCATCGACCTCGTCCCACGTCAGCGATTTTGCTTTGCTCTGGTGGGTGAGGATGTGGGCAATGTAACGCGCAAACATATCTGTCTCTACGTTGACGCGCGAGCCTTTTTTATAGCTTCTAAAGAGGGTCTCTTTCATGGTGTGGGGGATGATGGTCAGACGCAAGGAGTCTTCAAAAACTTCGTTCACCGTAAGACTTACCCCGTCAATCGTTATAGAACCTTTGGGGACGATGTAGGGGATAAACTTTTTCTCGATCGCGATAAAAACGTCATAAGAGTTGCCGTTGTTTTTTATCTCTTTGAGCGTGCCGATTGCATCGACGTGCCCTTGCACTACATGCCCCTCAAAACGATCCCCCATCATCATGGCGGGTTCTATGTGTACCTCGTTTGTATAGTTTTCCATCGCCAAATGTTTTTGCGATTCTGGAGAGAGTTCGACGCTAAAACCGTCGTGTTCCACCTTGATGACGGTGAGACACGCGCCGTTGATGGCGATAGAATCTCCGAGTTTTGCTTTGTGCTTTGCGCGGATGCTAAGGGTGCTCCCGACAAAGCTTTTGACGGTGGCTATCTCGCGTATGAGTCCTGTGAACATGTTTATCTCTTTTCCCATTTGATGATATCTAGTAAAATTATTCTTTCGTGTTCCGCTTCGATAAGGTAAGGGATGCAATACCCTTTAAAGATAAAATCACGGATTGTTTCGTTCTCAAAATAGATCGACTTTCTGTATTTTAAGGGCATATAAGGAAGCTCTTGTAACTCTTTTTGAAGCGCGTTTTTAAATCGTGTTGCTTTTGTTTTGCTGTCTTTTGCAATGAATTTGAGTATCTTTGAGAGATTTGCTCGAAAAGCGGAACTGGCAACAACTTTGTTAAGCATTTTTAATAACAGCGTCCATGTCGTCCCAAAACTTTTGATTTAATTCTTGAGCTTCAAAATCAGAGCTTTTGGTCTCTTTGTAGATTTTATGCAAAGACTCTCTTTGTTTGAGATACGATGGAGAGTTTTCTTCTTGCGTTACAACAACCTCATTCTTGAAATTTTGCAAAAACTGCAAAATCTTCTCAGCTACGGTTGCGTCATTCACGTCGATTGCTATATGCATGCTTCACCTCTTATTTGCAACATTTTACCATAGCTAAAAAACAATCTTCCCCTCTTCCTGAAGCGAGCGGATGATGTTTTTTGCTTTTTCGTGCCCTTTGTAGGCGGCTTTGCGGCAGTATTCAAGTGCCGTGTCGTGGTTTTGTTCACACCCCAAACCTTGGTCAAACATCAGCCCGAGGTTGTAAAGCCCCTCGGCTAGCCCCGCATCGGCTGCACGGCTAAAACAAACAAATGCGCGGGCAAAGTTTTGTTCCACCCCGTGAGCCTCTTTGTAAAGTACACCGAGATTATTAAAGCATTCGGCGTTGCCCCGTTTGGCTCCCTCTTCGTACCAAAAAGCGGCTTCGCTGAAGTTTTGCAAACACCCAAGCCCCCGCTCAAGCATAAGTGCTACTTCGTACATCGCCTGCGGCACCTCGCGGATAGCCGCCTGCATAAAATAATCGTGCGCTTTGAACTGATCGTGGCTTACACCAAAACCGTTGGCATGTGCGATCCCTAGATTAAAAAGCGCATAGGGGTGGTTTTGTTCGGCGGCTTTGGCATAGAGTTCGTACGCTTTGAGCGGGTCTTGCTCACATGCCAAGCCGTTTTGGTACATAAACCCAAGTGAGGTTTGCGCCGTAGCATCCCCCGCCTCGGCAAATTGCGTATAAAGCGCTAAGGCTCTAGTATAATCGCCGCGGTTGTAGGCGTCGTGGGCTTGTTGTATCATAGAATCTCGTTTTCGGTGCGGATATTTTGTCTAAAGGTGGTCTGGTTATTTTTGCGCGCTGCTTTTGCTTTACGTATCTTCTCGACAAGCGCCTCTTTGACGCTTAGATGATCCTCGCGCACAAGGTGCTCATCACTCCCGTCCACCTCGGGGTCGTACACCAAAATCTCAGGCTTGTAGTCTTTGAGCATCTCCTCTATCGAGAGGCGTTTTTCTAAAGAGAGCTTGATAAAATCGGTCTCTTTTTTTTGAACGTTTTTAGGAGGAATATACTCTGCACGTTTAGGCTTCATCCCCCCGTCCGTGTCGGCGTCGTACTCCAAAATTTCGGGAGTATAGTTTTTAAAAAGTTCTTTGGCATGCAACTTTTTATCGTTATTCATCTTAAAAACCTCAATTAGTGTAAGTTTACGGTAGGCAAATGATACTTAAAAATGATAAAATCCGCTTTAATATCTGATGTTAAGAACGGAACAAACAATGAATTACGATGTAGTAGTAATCGGCGGCGGACATGCGGGGGTGGAAGCCTCTTTAGCCGCTGCCAGAACGGGGCAAAAAACCCTTCTTATCTCCATGCTTGCCGAAAATGTAGGTGCGACAAGCTGTAACCCCGCTATCGGCGGGCTTGCCAAAGGGCATCTTGTGCGCGAAATCGACGCACTCGGCGGAGAGATGGGGCTTATCACCGATGCGGCGGGGATACAGTTTCGCATCCTTAACCACACCAAAGGTCCAGCAGTTCGCGGAAGCCGCGCGCAGATCGACATGGATCGCTACCGCGTGATAGCACGCAACACCATACTTACAACCCAAAATCTCGACCTTGTGCAGGAGATGGCGGAGGAGCTGATCGTCGAGAACAACACCGTTGTGGGCGTCAAAACAAATCTCTTAAACGAGTACCGCGCCAAAGCGGTGATCATCACCAGCGGTACCTTTTTAAAAGGGGTGATCCACGTCGGCGAGATCAAGCAAACAGGAGGGCGTTTTGGAGAGCAAAGCAGCGAAAAACTGAGCGACTCTCTGCGCGCGTGCGGATTGGAGATGGGGCGCCTTAAAACGGGAACATGCGCAAGGATCGACAGTACGAGTATCGACTTTTCGGTGATGGAGGAGCAGCCGGGCGATGCGCTGCCGAACCCTTTTAGCTTTAGAACCGACCGCGAGGAGTTTGCGCGTACCAAAAAACAGTTGCCTTGTTATATCGCCTACACCAACGAAGAGACTCATACCATTATCGAGAGCAATTTCTACCGTGCACCCCTTTTTACGGGGCAGATCGAGGGGACGGGTCCGCGCTACTGCCCGAGCATCGAAGACAAGATCAACCGTTTTAGAGACAAAGAGCGCCACCACCTTTTTATTGAACCCCAAACCGCGGACAATACCGAGTGTTACATCAACGGCATGAGCACCTCGCTGCCGCCGGATGTGCAACAAAAGATGATCCGCTCGGTACACGGTATGGAGAATGCCAAGATCGTGCGCTACGGCTACGCGATCGAGTACGATTTCGTCGACCCGCGCGAACTCAAACACTCGCTTGAGACCAAAAAGATCAACAACCTCTTTTTGGCAGGGCAGATAAACGGAACGACGGGGTACGAAGAGGCGGCCGCTCAGGGGATCATGGCGGGGATCAACGCATCGCTGAAAATCCAAGGCAAAGAGCCGCTCGTACTGCGACGCGATGAAGCCTACATAGGGGTTTTGATCGACGATCTGGTGACAAAAGGGACAAAAGAGCCTTATCGCATGTTTACCTCCCGCGCCGAATACCGCCTGCTTCTGCGCGAAGAGAGTGCCGATACGCGTCTTGCACATTACGGGCACGAACTCGGACTCATAAGCGATGAGGTGTATGAAAAGGTCAAAACCAAAAACTTCCAGATCCAAGAGGGCGCGCGTCTCTTAAAAGAGACCCGCTTTACCCCCAACAAAGAGTTTAACGAGCTGTTGGAGTCGTTGGGGGAGGAGAGGATCAAAGATATCATCACCGCTGAACAGCTAGTCGCGCGCAAAAGTTTTGATGTGGCAAAAATGATTGCGATCGTTCCCGAGCTTGACGTGTACGACGCCTATATTTTGGAAGAGATCTTGGTTGAAGCCAAATACGCCCGCTACATCGAAAAACAAAGCGAAGAGATCGAGAAGATGAAAAAATATCTTCAGATCGAGATACCGCAAGGTTTTGATTTTAAACGAGTAAGCGGACTCTCTAAAGAGATCGTCGAGAAGCTTGAGCGTTTCAACCCGCCGACCTTGCAAGCCGCTTCGATGATAAGCGGGATCACCCCTGCTTCATTGGAGATTTTGCATATCTATATAAAAATGGCGGCAAAGAACGCTCGTTCATAGAATTGCAGCATTGGCCGCTAGATTGCGGATCGAGTCCGCAATGACGATTACCCGTCATCCTGAACGCTAAAGAAACATCGCGTTGCGAGCGCTACGCTTGTTTTGATTCAGGATCCCTCACCCACTTCCAACCCAGTCTCGTTCCCATGCTCTAGCGTGGGAGTGTATATATGCGTTCCCAACGAGGACGTCGGGAACGAGAAAATTTCGTCATCCTGAACTCGATTCAGGATCTTCCACCCACTTCCTACTTTAAGAAAAATTAGTTATCATTTTGCAACATTATTAAACATGCCAAGCCTTATGGCATGTGGCATGAAAAGGGGAGCAATATCGGATGATGGGTAGAGTGATTCTTGTTTTTCTTTTTATTTGTACCCTTTTACATGCCAAGCCCACCCCTTCCCTTTTTGCACAGCTTGGCGACCCGCTTTATGAGAGCGTAGCACCTTTTGGCAAGCTAGGCGATATCCCCGAACTTAAAGAGGCGGTGGTGCAGTACGAAGCGGATGCCAAAAAAGTTATGGCATGCGGCGAGGAGGCAGAAGCAAAAAACGACGGTGCACTCAAACAAAAATACCTTCATGAGCTTCGCTCCCTTGAAAAACGTTACGCTTCCCTTTTACATCTGCTCCATAGCCGCATCGACGCCGCCGTTGCAAAAGACGACTATGCACTCCTTGAGAGGCTTTTGCGCTACGAATTTGCAAACCTTTTGCACCCAAGAGCCTTGTCGGAAAAAACGCTGGAGTATTACAAGCAAAAAAATAGTAAAACTAAGATCCCTTTCTTAGAAAAAAAGATAGCCACTGCGCGCATAACGGTGGAGAAAGAGTTTTTTGCTACCCCCGAAAAAGCAACCTTCGATCCTGCCAAAAAAGAAAAAAAATCCTCCAAGCCTGTCTCTATGCGCATCGAAAATCAAGGGGGCGCGATTGCCGTATTCGTAGAGAACAACAACCCCTACGGAATCACTTTGAGCGTGGATGGGATGTATGAGAATATGCGGGATGAAAATCCCCCCAAAGAGGTTTCTCTTCCTGCGGGCGGCTCCGTGCTTTATACGAAGCTTTATCCCAAAACGCAAGGCAAGTACGGCTACAAATACCGCTACAGCTGGATTATAGGGAGAAAAGATGCGGTGCACGATGAGGATTTTCTCTACCGTCTCCCTTTTGCCCGAGGCACCTCGCAGTTTGTTTCCCAAGGGTACAACGGAAGTTTCAGCCATTTTGGGCATAGCCAGTACGCCATAGATTTCGCGATGGACGTGGGGACGAAAATCTACGCTGCCCGCGGCGGGGTCGTGGTAAAAACAAAGTCCGATTCCAATACCGTGGGGGCAACAAAAGAGTTTGCCAAATTCGGCAATTTCGTCACAATCGAGCATGAGGACGGCACCCTTGCAACCTACTACCACCTCAAACAATACGGAGTTGTCGTCGAAGTGGGAGCCAAGGTTGCGCAAGGGGATTTTTTGGGTTACTCGGGAAATACGGGCTATTCTAACGGTCCCCATCTGCATTTTGCGGTGTTTAAAGCCAAAGATGCAACCGCAACGGAATCTCTACCCGTGCGTTTTAAGAGCGAGGAGGGGATTATCGGCGAACCGATACGGGGGAAAAGCTACACGGCGCGCTAGCAGCGCCGATTATGGCATCGGCACATGCCAAAGATTTTTAAAATCTCGCAAACGTCGCACCCGTTACGGCGTCAAACCAGCTTGTAATCCCTACGCCCGCGATCTCGTTATAGTATTTGCCGTTTTCTTGCGGGATCGTTTCGGTGAAATAAAATCCCGTTGTATCAAACGTAAAAGTTTTTTCTATCCCGATGCCGAGTTGTTTGTTTGTATCGGTTTGTACCATCGAAAAGCAGCTTGCGGAAAACTCCTCAAGAGGCTTGGCATGTGTGCCCAAAAGGCGGCTTGCAATCATGCGCCCCGCTTCTATGGCACTGCTGTAAGCGGTTTGTGCTGCCGCTGGAACGCCTGCTTGCTTTTTGGGGTTGTTCTTGTCGGTGGCTTTGCCGTAAAATGCGCTGTCGCCGACAACGTAGATAGCATCGTCGCTTACCGAGTAAAAATTGCGTTTTGCAAGCACCGCTCCGCCCCACGCGTTGGTTTTTAAACCCGCTTTGGAAATAAGAGAGCTTGCTCTTTGTACGGGGATGAGGTTGAGTACGTCGTAAGCAAGCGTTGCTTTGACATACTCGGCATCGTCGTTGACGTCGCGGTAGGTTATCTCTTTTTTGTCAAAATCGACATCCATCAGATCAAACCCGCCGCGGTATTCTACGATACCTGCATAAAGCTCTTTAAACACCTGCTCAAACGCTTCGGCTTTGCCTTGCGGGCGCGCGGCGTTGTCGAGAATAAGCACTTTTGCTTTGCCCGTGAGGTTGTTTTTTTTGATCCAGTTGCCGATCATGCACGCGCGCTCATAAGGTGCGGGTTTGCAACGCTGCAAAGAGGTGTGGGGAACACTTGTCTGCAAATCGCGCACGAACGAAAGGCGCGGAGGCACGATGACTATCGTCCCTTCCCCTCCGTTGTTTTTAAACGCTTCAAGCTGCTTTTTCAGTATGGCATGTTCCACCCCAACGTCGCTTATAAGTCCGCCCGGAGCTTCCATTTTTGCACGTCGGATCTTCTCTTGGCTCCATTTTGAAAACTCCGCTTCGTAGTTGTATTCTATTCCGGGGGCGAGCACGAGCAGGTCGTATGCAAGCGCTCCGCGCGAGGTATGGACGATCTTGGATGCGCGCTCGATCTCTAACACCTCCGCTTGGAGCACCTCATAACCGTATTCTTTTTGCGCATCGGTATAATCAAATAAAAACATATCGCGTCCAAAACGCTCATCGCCGCTTAGAAGGGTGTTGCTCATAGGGCATACGAAATAGAGGGGATTACGCTCTAGCACGATCACCTCTATAAGATGTTCGGGGTCGTTTTGGCAGATGGTAGCCGCGGTGTTTAGCCCGCCGAAGCCGCCGCCCACGACCACGACCCGTTTTTTCGTTTTTTCTCTTAAAAAGGAAAGCGGTTTTTCATTCGTGGTGCTCTGCGGTGTTTGCGTTTGTGCGGAGGAGGCGCACCCGCCGAGCAAAGATGCAGTAGAGATCGCTGCAAGGTTTAAAAAGTTTCTTCTGTTCATCTATATCCTTTTATTATAATAATTATAAGAAATACTACCAATATAAGTGTAAATTAAAGGTTAATAGCAATGAGTAAAGGGAAAAAATCAGGGATTATGGAGAGATTTGCTACAATTTTTAAACAGCAAAGCTCTTGTAGAACAGATAAATGAGATTCCGTGTCGAGCACGGAATGACGGAGATTGTGAATTTTTCGTCACCACGAATCGAGTTCAGGATGAGGGGTAATCGTCATCTCTCGTTCCCTACGTCCCCGTTGGGAATGCATATACACTCTCACGCCGAAGCATGGGAGCGAGACTTACATGCCATAAAAAGGAAAAAACATTATGAAAATATACTACTACGCACAAACGGGGCACCGCATCGGGCTTGATCGTTTTCGCCGTGCGGCGGCACTTATCGCCTCGCTCCCCGAACTTGATATCACCCTCCTAACCTCCGATTTTCGCATAGCAAGCGTCGCAAGAGATTTCGGCGTCGCCAAATGCGTAGGGATCGACGTGGTTCGCAACATCCCCCAAATCGCACAAAAAGGGGATGTGCTGCTTCTTGATTCCGCCGAAACCAATCCCGTGATGCTTGCCGATATGCAAAACTATTTTGCCCCGCTTATCCGCTTTAGCGACATGCAGGGGGAGCAAAAAAACGCCGACGAATATCTGATCTCTTTGTATGAAGAGGGGGAAGGCAGCTGTCGCGATTACGCGATCGATCCTACGTACTACGACTGCAAAGGGGCTAGAGATATAAGTTTAACTTATTTCTTTGGAGACGACGATTACGAAAAGGAGCTTGAGGAGCATTTGGACTTCGTCGAGGGGTTGGATGCGAACTTGCAGCTTGGGTTTTACTATTTTCTCGATTACGAGACGATGCTGCAAAAGCGCTTTGCTACGACGAGCGAGTTTGAGGAGTACGCCGACACGATCAAAAGATCGAAGGTGCTTTTAAGCGCGTCGCCGCAGGCAATACTAGAGAGTTTGGCATGCGGCAACAAGCCGATATATTTTCAAAGAAAGGGGTATGCAAAAGCGTTTATCCCCCTTTTTAAAAGCCTGAACATTCCCGTGATCGAGAACTACGACAGAGCGGCATTAGAAAAAACACTTTTACATATAAACCTACACGAGTATTCCGAAAGTAAACAAACGAACAATAAAATGGCAAATTTTATAAAACAAACCTTAAATTTATAAATAATTAAAACTTATTTGGTGTATAATAAGCCTTTACTTAAAATTCACCAAAAAGTGAGCGCGTATGATTAATGAGAGCCGTAGAGGTTTTATGGGTAAAGCATTCGGTGCTGTTGCAGCAGTCGGTGCAGTAGGCTCATTGGTCGCGATGAAAAAAACTTGGGATCCGCTCCCGAGCGTCATGGCGGCCGGTTTTACTACTGTCGATCTCAGTAAATTAGCTGAGAATAAACTTGAAGTGGTTAAATGGCAAGGGAAACCTATTTTCCTTTTGAAATTTGCCGCAGATATGCCTGCAGTGGAAAAAAGAAGCGTAAAAGTAGGCGAGCACTACTATTCGGTAATGATCGGTCTTTGTACACACTTAGGCTGTATTCCTGCGTATTCATCGGGTAACAAACAGTTTAAATGTGCATGCCACGGGGGAGAGTTCGATGCAGCAGGCGTTAACACGTTCGGTCCACCGCCGCGTCCTCTTGATATTCCGCCTTTTGCTATCAAAGACGAAAATACAATCGTTTTAGGCGAGGCCGGTGCCGAGTACCAACAATTAATAGCGGCTCTCTCAGTAGAGCAAACAAAAGCGTAGGGGGAGTAGAGTATGGCAGAATTTGAAAAAGCTAACTCTTTAGGTGAGTGGTTTGACCAAAGACTTAACACAAAAGGTTTTTGGCGTGTAATGATGACGGAATATTGGATTCCTAAAAATATTAACTTCCTATGGGCGATGGGTGCGCTTTTAGCGATGTTATTTACCCTATTGCTTATTTCGGGTATTTTCTTACTTATGTATTACAAACCGGACGTCAATATGGCGTTTGACAGTGTTAACTACACGATTATGCAAGAGGTGGCTTACGGCTGGCTCTTTAGAAATATCCACGGTGTAGGTGCATCGGTCGTATTCTTGGTGATCTACATCCATATGTTTACGGGGATCTACTACGGTTCGTACAAAAAAGGGCGTGAGATGATCTGGCTTTCGGGTATGCTTCTTTTCGTTCTTTTCTCGGCTGAGGGCTTCTCTGGGTATATGCTTCCGTGGGGTCAAATGTCTTACTGGGCTGCGTACGTTATTACTGAGATTTTCGGCGGTATCCCGTTTATCGGCGATGAGCTTGTTATCTGGATTCGCGGTAACTTCTATGTTTCAGATGCAACGTTGACGCGCTTTTTCATGCTTCACGTGTTGTTGATTCCGTTGGCTATCTTGGGTGCGATCGTATTCCACTTCTATACGCTCCGTTTCCCGCACGTTAACAACGAAGATGGTGAGTTCTTTGATTATAAAGAGGAGAGCGAGAAATATTTGGCGGGTGACAAAGCAAACGCGAAAGTTATCTCTTTCTGGCCTGATTTCTTGTCTAAAGACTTTATGGTTATCTCGATCTTTATGATCTTCTTCTTTTACTTGGTGTTCTACCATAACGCGTTTGCGATGGACC
>Ga0265295_1005139_pt1 | contig 16997 bp, 15 predicted proteins | sample Munlansysbiofilm_FD_192503 | JGI IMG/M metagenome (GOLD analysis project Ga0265295, IMG submission 192503) | Leachate microbial communities from a municipal landfill in Southern Ontario, Canada - Methane capture system biofilm | ecosystem: Engineered > Solid waste > Landfill > Unclassified ...
GCATGCCTTAATTTTTCTGTTTCAGAATAATACGGGAGATACTTTACAGCTAATGGTCTGGGGCCTATAAAACTCATATCGCCTTTTAATATATTAAATAATTGTGGCAGTTCGTCAATACTTGTTTTTCGTATAAAAGAGCCTAGTGGAGTTATACGTTTTTGGTCGGGTAATAGATTGCCAGCTGAGTCTGTTTCATTTGTCATTGACCTAAACTTGTATAGTTTAAAAAGATGCTCATTTTTTCCTGGCCTTTCTTGAACAAATACCGCTGGTTTTCCAATTTTTATTAATATTTTGATATAAATAAATAGTATAAATGGAAGAAGAATTAACAGCAAAACTAAAGCAGCAGAATAATCAAATATATTTTTGATTATAATATAGTGATTTTTAATTTCTTTCATTTTTAAGATGTTCATTTATAATGTAAGGCCTTTTACCCGAGGGTAAAGCAGGAATATCATCAACAAATTCAATTTCTAGTATAGAGTCTAAACCCACTAAACTTTGTAATTTTGATTTCACATCTGTTTCTAAATTATTATTTGGTTTTGCCTGTATTTTCATAACATACTTATTTGCATTTTTTTGAATAAATTGAAAAAAAACCACATCGTTAAAAGGCCACATTATGTCGTTTATGGCAACCCATGATACTAATTCTCCGTTTGTATCTGTTACATTTTCGACAATACGTCCTTCTATTTGTGAGAGGCAAGGGCCTTTCCTACCACAAGAGCATTCTGCTTGACTGAATGCTGCTAAATCACCGATATCATATCGAATTAATGGCATACCATAATTAAACAGATCAGTGATGACAACTCTCCCAATTTCACCAACTTTTACAGGTTCATCTTTAGTGGGGTGTAAAATTTCAACAAAATAACTTGATGTGTTCAAGTGGAAAGTCTTTTCTTCTGGGCATTCATGTGCTATTATACCTGTTTCGAGTGAACTGTATCTACTTAAAACGGGGCAACCAAAAACCTTTTCAGCAATATTTCTGGCTTTTGGGTCAAGCTTTTCTGAACCTGTAATAATCCCTTTTAGTTTAAAATCTTCGGGTTTATCACCTTGTTCGTTACAATAAATTGCAAACTCTTTTAAGCATGATGCATAACCTATATAGATATAGATTTTTTTATCTTTCAATATTTTTCTTTGCCATTCTAACCAGTTAGTATCAATGTTTTTAGGGTTTGATATAATCTCATTTTGAATAAAGAGTTTTAGTTTACTTTTTTTAATACCGACAGCGTTTAATAAATGTTTATCGCCTATTCTATAATTTGCCCAGCCATTATAGTATATAACTTCGGTAGTTCTTCTTCTCTTTTTTCTTTTGTCAAAATAGAACTTAAAAGGAGTTCCTGTTGAACCGCTGGTTGTACCAGAAATTAATTTAGATCTATTGTAATTTTGTGATGTAAATTGCGCAATACTATTTTTTATTGTTTGTTTATTTACAACTGGAAAACTTTTGATGTCAATGGTTTCAGCATTTTTATAATAAGGGACAGTTTTTTTTGCATGTTTAAGAATTAGGTCAAGCCTTGATTTTGTTGCAGTTTCATTGTAGTTTGAGTGATGGGCATCAATATCATTTAATATATTTTTTATGTTTGATCCTGTTAGCAAGTCATAAATACGAAGAAACCTATTTCTAAAGTTGCTGGATTTTTTCATTTTATCGAGATTTAGTTTTTTTTACGCATAAAAAACAACCAGGGCAAAGGGAATGAATTATGCAATGCTTTCCAAAAGGATAAAAACATTAAAAAATAGGTTAAGCAAAAGGCATAAGCAATGCCAATAGGGCCGAAAATTCTACTGAATAGAATATTGAGAACTAGCATGATTATCATGTTAACAAACGATATTTTAGTTATCTGTTTTTGCTTCTCAAGTTTAATTAGTATTGGGGTTATAAAGATAATTAATCCGTTAAATAGATATCCAATAGTGAACCAAGGTATGAAAACTTTAGCATCGTAATACAAACTTGTTGTGAAAATTTTTAGGATAGTTCCAGAAAAGAGATTAACAAATATAACCCCTCCCAATAAAACCATTGTTAGTAAATAAAACATTTTAGCTAGGTGGGTTCTATTTATGTTTTTGGGTTTAGAAAATATTTCATAAAGATAGGGTGCCCACGACAAGCCAATGGTCATATATAGTAGTTTAATTGCAAAGGAAACTTGAAACCCAACTGAATAAATTCCAAGCAACTCCTTAGTAAAATACAATTGCATAAAGAAAATGCCAATTTGACTAATGATAATTGCCTGGAAAGAGTTTGGTAATAGATAAATAAGTAAGTTTAATGTTTTCTTTATAATTTTTTTGGAAAGTGTAAAATTAATGTATCCATTTTTCCGCAAATAGTAAATAGCAATAAAGGAGGAGATGATAAATGAAAGAAAAACACCCCATAACCTGCCTTGCCAACCCCACATTAGTAAAACAACAAAGGCAAGCGAGAGCAAAATATTGAAGCTAATATTCGCTATTTTATGATAGCTAAACGTAAGAGCTTTCTTTTGATTTCTAAGTACAGTTAGGGTAATGTTGTATATAATAAAGAAAAATGAGCACCAAGGAATAATTAAAAACCAAAAAAGAGGTAAATCAACATAAGGAAGTAAAATAGGTGATAAAATGTAAAGTAAAAGGAAGAGAGTAAACGATAAGGTAAATACAATGAAAATAGAATTGCCAATTATTTGAGCTATATACTCTTTCGGTTTATCAAAAAAATGCTTTGACAGCACAGCAGGAATAGATGTTCCTGCTATGCTGTTCGAGATAGCCAGATAAAAGTTAAATAGTGCAATGTTTGCATATTCTGCTGGTTCTAAATACCTTGTGAGGATTGGTAAGAATAGAAGTGGCAGGGCACTGTGTATAAATGTTGTTACAAAGTACCCACCATGATTACGAACAAGTTTTATTATAATGGCGGTTCTGGCCTTTATAAAATCAGGTAACTTCATTATCTGTACTTATTTGTTCTGTTTTCTTTTCGGAGAGGGCAATTAAAACTAAAGCTATAATCAAATAGTCATAATGTGTAAGGAAAAAAACTCTGTCTGTAGATGCCCTGATTAAAAGAGCCACTATAATAATAAAATAAAACTTGTTTTTTTTAAGGAATACTAGTATGGCATAAAATAAAGTAGCAACTATTGGGAAAAATAAAAAACCAGCCTTATGATGCAGTTCGATAAAAGAGTTATGGGGATTATTATTCCATATTGAATAAATGCCATTACCAGAATAATTATATCCAAAAAGAAGTGTGAAAATATTCAGATTATCAAAATATGAGTTTCGCAATAATTCTCTTGCGTTATCTTTAAAGCCCAGTGCATTTAATCTACTAAAGTAATCAATAGAATAATAAATATTAACTATTTGATTCCAATTTATGAGCAAATAGATAATGAGAGGGATGATTAATACAGATAGGCCAATTACTTTCTTCTTAACACTTAATCTTTTATACTTTAGTGCAATTAGGCAAACAAATAGAAATAGTGAAACAATTATTCCAGATCTGCCTATGGCTAGAATAGAAATTGTTAGTGTAATTATTGCAATCCATATATTAATAATATTATTTTGTCTCCAATCAATTAAATAGATTGTAGAAACATTTGTCAACAAAATGACGGATATATAGTTTCTACTGGTATCAGGAAAAATTTCGTTAAGATCTCTTCCTGAGATGAATGATAGTAGGACATATGCTGATATTACTATAAATGGAATGTAAATAAATTTTGTTTTAAATTTATTGTTAACTAAAAAGTAAGCAAAAGATGCTGAGGAAAACAGATAGATTATGTAGTAGTTTATTATACCACTAATTATTTGAATACAGCATATAAGTATTGAGAATATAAACCAAAATAGTATCGTATTAACTGATACTTTAATTTTTAATTTTTCTGTTTGAGAATATAGTAAAGATGAAAAGCTAACAGCTAAAATTAAAAATGTTATTATTGGTTTATAGGCTTGGCTTACTACATAAAAACCAAATAATAATAGAAGGAAACTAGTTAAAAAAAGAGTATTTATATACTCCCGTAAGGTTTGTATATCAGCTTTAGTGGTATATGATAGTTTAAATGATAGTTGCATTAAGAGTTACTTTTTCCGTCTTTTTGTAAACGCGAAAATATCTTTTCGATTTCTCTAGGTATAATTTCTTCATTAAATTTGCCCTCAATTTCTTTTGATGTTAAATGAGAATAGATAAAATTCTCGCGAATTGTACTTTCAATACATGTTATTTCAGGTGTTAATTCCAAATTATCATCAATGGAGTATGATGATTTACCAAAGAAAACCGCTAAACGTTTTATTCTTGCTGAAAAGTTGTTAACAAAATCCATAACCTTCGAATGGATAAACAGAATAGGCTTATTGAATAAAATAGCGTACATATTGCTTTTACTATTATGTGCGATTACATAATTAGCATATTTTACAAGTACTGCCGTTTTGTTTTTAATTATATTTCTACCATTAAAAGTATCCAAATCATAACTTGAAGAGGGATGTGCTGCAATAATTACTTCCATCCCGTATTTTTTTTCTAATTTGTCGAATAGGTTATTTAATTTTGTCTGGTATTCTTTTGCAATTAGGGAGCAATTAGGCACAAGTTTTTTTAATTCTGGGTGAAGGGGGTAAAATATATCTAAAAAAAGAATATATGGTTTGTCTGTATAAGCGCTATCTATGTTATTGCTTAACCCTTTGTAAGCCTCAAAATCAGGATTGTTTATATTATGTGTTCTAATTGGAATGTTTGCTGAAGTGAAATACGAATTAAACCTATTTGTTTTTCTGATTTTTATGTAAAGCGAATAGATAATATTTCTAAAGTTTTTTAAGACGTATATGTAGACCTGTGGGTTTAAAAGAATATTTCTATCGCTTGCTTTTAATGTAAATGGTGAAAACATCATTGGATAAATATTTAAACAGCTTAAATGAATACCACTTTCTGTTAACAGTTTGAATACTCTTCTATTATACCATGTTTCGGCAAATTGGACAAAGATTAATGTTTCGTTTTTTTTTAGTTTGATTAATTCTTGTTGAAGTTCGTCAAAACTTTTTATTTGCTTGTAATATTCTTCGATTAACTCCTCATCAAATCTGTTCTCATTTCCAATTATGTGACCTATATCCCAATATTCCACATTGTATCCATAGTTAATTAAAGTATGGATATGAAAATTATTTTTTAATCTTGGAATTAAAGGATTTTTGTGAATGAAAATTATTTTCTTCATAGAGTATAAATTATCCATTTGGAAGTTAAAAAGGTAACTGTATAATAACTATTCAGATATAAGCTTACGTTAATCTTTTTTATCATTATAGTTTTCCGCAATTCTCCAATCCAGCATACTATCAATATCGTGAGAACTCATTTCATCCATCACATATTTCTTAACTTTCTTGAACTTATTTAAAGGTGATTTTTTTAGCGATTCCACATTAACAATATATATTGCTCCATTATATTCCCATACTTTGGGGCACTCTTGTCTTGTAACGAAGTCCGATTCTTTTGATTTATTTAAAAAACCATCCTTATTTTCTTCAAACAATAAGAAGTATGGATTTGAACTTGTTTCTTTCACCGATACTACCATGTCTAAATCTGTTGTATATAATTCCAACGCTTCTTTAATATGGGCTGCAGTTCTAAAAGGTGAAGTTGGTTGCAGCATTATTATTGTGTCAGGTTCATACCCTTTATTATTATAATAAGAAAGAGTGTGTAAAAGAACATCGTAACTACCAGCTGTATCTGTTGCAAGTTCTGCAGGTCTCATGAAAGGAACTTTCAAACCTATATTTTCAACAACTTCTTTAATTTTAAAATCATCAGTTGAAACGCATATATGTTCATCCTTAAAAACTTCTCTTGCAGCTTCAATAGTATATTGAATCATTGGTTTACCATTAAGTTCTTTAATGTTCTTATGCGGTACTCCTTTAGAACCTCCTCTTGCAGGTATTACAACTAATGGTTTCATAAATTTAAAACTTTATATGTTTAATATCTTCCTGCGCTTTTCTATAATCATCGTGGTTACCAATATCTAACCAGTAACCATTAATTGGGTATGTAATTAGTTTTAAATTCATTTCTAGAATTCGTTCCATTAAGTCAGTAATATCATAAAATTCATCTTCAGGAATCATTTGTAAGATGTTCTTTTTGATAATATAAATACCAGCATTTGAATAATAGGTATATTTTGGTTTCTCTTTTAGCGAAACAACCTCATTGTCACCGTTTGCTTCTAATACAGCATAAGGAACATCTACATGGTACGAGGTTGCTGCTACTGCCATATCGGCCTCTGAGTTTATAAAGGTTTTATAGAAGTCTTTGAAATCAATATTGGTTAACAAATCGCTATTCATTACGATTATATCATCGTGTTTGAATTCTTTTACTAAAAGAATAGATCCGATAGTTCCTAATGGCTTGTCTTCACGGATATATTGAATATTTAAATCTTTGTTTTTTCCATCGCCAAAAGCATCGACTAATTGATTGCCCAAGTAATTGATACTTAATGTAATGTTTTTTATCCCTACCTGTTTTAGTTTATCTATATTGTATTCTATAATTGGTTTCCCCCCAACTTTTAGTAAGGGCTTAGGTATTTTCTCAGTTAAAGGAAGCAGTCGTTTGCCTTTTCCTCCTGCCATTATTATTGCGTCCGCAGGAATAATAGTAGTTTGTTCTCTAAAATTGATAATATCTACAATTTTGTTTTCGGTATTAAGGATAGGTACTATTTTAAAATTTCTTTGTTTATACTCCTCAAGTTTGTCTACTGCAAATTCACCTTCTACTATATAAGAGGGATTGGGTTGAATAAACTCAAGTAAACTGTTTTCAAACCCCAGTCCTTTAATGAAGCCTCTTCTTAAGTCCCCATCTGTGAGTGAGCCAACTAATACATTGTTTTTATTGGTTACAAATAGTATTGCATCTGATCCTAATATGTCTAATTTTATTAGGGCGTCTCGTATAGATTTATCTTGCGAGATTGTATGTTTATTTACATTACTCATGAGTTGAACTTAGAAATGTCTATATTATAAAAAGATTTATTATTTATGTCGTCCCAATTAGTACTTTCCAGAATACTGATGATTCTATTTGCTGTACCCCCATTACCATAAGGATTTTTTACTTTTGCCACCTTTTGCTTAAAAACCTTATCCTGGCTGAGCATTATTGCCTCTTTAATCTGTTTTTTATGCACATCGCAATTAATTACAGAGTTTGTCTGCATGCGTCCTTTTTGCCGATTCCCAATGTTAATAGTTGCGACTTTAAGAGTAGGAGCTTCAACAATACCGCTTGAACTATTCCCAATCATTGCATCGCACTCTTTTACCAAAGATAAAAACCGAAGAATTCCAAGTGAAGCAAATGCTTTTGCCTTATCGGGATAATTATTTGCAAATTCATCAATCATTGTATTAATAATACGCCCATCGGTGTCGGCATTTGATTTTGTGAATATGAAAAAACTATCTTCCTGCTCCTTTATTGCATCCAACAAAATAGAAAACTGATCTTTAGAAGACATACTCCCCAACGTTTCTGGATGAAATGTAACCTGGTAATTAAATTTTTGAAACTTGAAACCTAGTTCAAATTCCAATTCATTTCGTGATAATAAATTTAGGGTATGGATATTGTCCAATCCTATAGCACCTACGTTAAATACATTTTTAGGGTTTTCACCCAATTGTATTACCCTATTTCTATATTGTTCTGTGGAAGTGAAGTGCAGGTAACTTAACTTTGTAATAGCATGCCTGAAGGCATCATCATAGGCCCCCTCGGTAATTTCCCCTCCGTGTAAGTGAATAATCGGTATTCTGAATACAGATGCTGACGATGCTATAGCAAGCATTTCGTACCGATCACCCAGAATAACAAGTGCATTTGGCTTTAATCTGTCAAATGCATCGGCATAAGCTATCATACCTACACCCATAGATTTAACAATGCCTTTGGCGGTATCTGACGATAAAAGCATTTCTACTTTATCATCAATGGTAAACCCATCTTTTTCAATATCTTTATATGTTAAGCCAAATTCAGTAGATAAATGTGCACCAGTTACCAGTACCTGTAAGTTTAAAACTTTACTTTGTTTTAATAATTTCATTAATGGTTTTAATAAACCATACTCAGCACGGGTAGCGGTAACAACGCAAATGTTTGTCATTTTACAACTCTATTAATTGGTCTTCACTATAATCTTTATTAGCAGTTTTTCCTATCACATTATACCATTGCATAGGGCTTATGCCGATTCCTGGCCTTTTAGTGGTTAAATTTTCATCGGTAAAAATGTCCCCTTTTTTTATTGCCTTGTTTGCAACAATACTTTTGCGGGCAATTGCGATATTTTTTAACTCTGAAGGCGACGGTTCCTTAACTCCACTACCGCTTATGGCTTTTTCAATATTTCTTATAGCGCTAACCATTGCTTTTAGTTCAGCTGGCTCAAGAGAAGCCTTATGATCAGGACCATCCATATTTCTGTCAAGTGTAAAATGTTTCTCAATTACTGTAGCACCTAAAGCAACAGCAGCAATGGGTACTTCAATTCCAAGTGTATGGTCGGAGTATCCGATTGGAGTACCAAACTTTTCTCCAATAGTTAACATAGCTTTTAAGTTAACATCTTGCATTGGTGTAGGATATTCTGTGTTGCAGTGTAGAATTGTTATGTTTTTCTTTTCAATCCCCTGATTTATAAAAACATTTAAAGCATCTCCGATATCTTTTATTGTGCACATTCCTGTTGAAAGTATCACTTTCTCAAACAATAAAGCGGCTTTCTCCAAATATGGTAGATTTGTAACTTCACCAGACGGTATTTTCACGGTCCTCAATCCGATATCATATAAATATTGTAAAGAGTCTAAATCGAATGCTGTGGAGAAAAATTGAATATTCTTTGAACTACAATATCTAATCAATTTATGATGATCACTTTCAGATAGTTCCAGCTTTTGAACCATCTCAAGTTGAGACTCTGAACTGTTATTTGTATTTTCAACTTGATAGGCTGCTTTAGTTGCATTTTTAGAAACAACTTTACTGCTCTTAAAAGTTTGGAACTTTACATAATCAACATTTGCTTCTACTGCGACATCAATCAATTGAAAAGCTTTTTCTAAACTTCCATTATGATTTACTCCTGCTTCTGCTATAATAATTACTTTTCTTTTCTTCATATGTTTTAATAATGCAACTATCTAAAATACATATACTTATTTCACTGAAAACACTAAACCTATTTGCTCCTATTCTTATCTGATTATTACTTTTGCAGGGCTTCCTACATAAGTCATTCCATCTTTAGTTTCTTTTATGACTAAGCTATTAGCACCAACTGTTACATCACTTCCTATTTTCTGTTGTTGTATAACAATTGCGCCAACCCCAAAGTAGTTTCTATCTTTTATTGAAACTTCTCCAGATAAGTTTACATTGGGCATAAAAGAATTATAATTACCAATTGTAGTATCATGTCCAACTGTTATATTCACATTAAGTATATTGAAGTCACCAATATGAACATTAGTACTTAACCAACCACCCCTACAAATTATATTCCCCTTACCAAGCGAAACATTATCTTTGTCTAGATAATCTAAATCAGGTGATATAATATTTGGAAATTCAATTTTGGGATTATTGACACTTTTATATATTTTCTCTTTTATCTTAGGTGATGCAATGGCTAACACAATAGAAAGATTATCAGGATATTTATTTATCTCATCGTCACCACCAAGAACTATACCATATTCATTCATAGTTCCTTTTTCAAAATCAGGATCAAAGAATCCAATTAATTCCCATTGTGGTTGTTTTTCATTTATCTTTTTTATCAAGCCAGCAACTTCTCTTCCAAATCCACCAGCTCCGCATATAGCAATCTTTTTCATATTCTTTTGCTTTTATCTAACACTACTAGGTATATTTACAATTCTACTCTCTAAATACTCAGCATTCAACTGCTGATCTCTTTGACAATGCGCATACATTGGCAAGCGATACATCAATTGCTAAATAGGTCTTGTCATTACATTGTTCGCATTTGTTTCTTTCAAAAACAAATCACGTTCTTCTCTATTTTCTAACTCCACACACATTAACCAATAGTTGGATTTTGTATTAGATAGTTCAGTTCTAAAGTTAATACCCTTTTCACTGAAGAATTTTTTATACATTAATGCTAATTCTCTCTTGTTTCCAAGAATAGTATCTAAGTATTCTAATTGAAAAGGATTCGATTCAGTTGTTTTAATGTCGCAATAATGAGTTAAATCTATACCCATTTCAATCGCAGCATTTGCTACAACATATGCATGTCCAGAATATCCTATAATTGCAACTTCATGAATCATTGTATGACTTATTTTACAATTCCTTTTTAATAACTTTTATAAATATATTTTGAACAGTTTATGACTTAATTTTTAATGATTACTAGTTAGTGCTCACCTTTTGGTAAATCATTAGTGTCAAGACGAGGGATAGTAAATTGATTATAGTTTTCTTTAATATTTATTGTGTTTACATCTGTAGTAAAAGCACATTTAAAACCATTTGACTTTAAAATATTTATCGTATCGTTATTATGAGATCCGTATGGATAACAATAAGAATAGTAATCTTCATCTACCCCTAAAGCACTTAAGAAATTTTTAGTTTTTAGTACTTCGCTTGTTTGTGCTTCTTTTGTTAATTTATCCATCCAATAGTGATCATACCCATGGCCTCCTATATGCATTCCATGTTTAAGCATTGTTTTATAATGATATTCATTCATATATAGTTCTCTGCTAAAGGTACTCTCTTCTATGCCTACGAATTTTTCAAACAATTCATTTACAGTTTTCTCTCTTGAGGCTTTGGGTAAAGCATGTTGTAAAAGTCTTTTTATAAAGATTACATCTTTTGAGTCAAACCTAGTGGGTTTTGCTAGTGTTTCATAGTAATGAGAAAAACCGTAAATACCAGGCTCATTTTTTATTTCAAGCAATAAGCCTTTTATCATATCAATAATATCCTTTTCATTAGCAGAAGCAAGAATAAAGTGCACCTTATTAACATCAAGGACCTCATGTTCAGTGATTGCTTTAACAGGTGCAAAAAAAGAACCTTGGATTTGATAATAATCTAAAACAGGGAATACATTTAAGTAATGGTCGATATAAGCATCATCGAATGTTAGCAACACAGCATTACTGGGCAACTGTTTGTTATTGTATATACTATCTATTAAATCTTCCATTTTTATAAAAGAGTAGTTTTTTAATAGATATTTTATTTGACCTATAAAAAGAGAAAAATCAAGACCTTTAATTTTAGGATATCTTGAATTTGAAAGATCTCGGACATAGTGGTACATTACAACTGTAAGTCTGCTCATTATTTAGATATTATATTAGGTCTGTCTTGATCTGCATCTGATAAAGAAAAATACACATCATCAAAATTAATATCTAATTTTTTAGATGAATTTATTAAATAGTTTACATTGGTTAGCCTAGGGGCATAAGAAGTTGGTTCAAAGTATGATATTATATCTATGTTTTTATTTGCCTCATTATAGTTTACTTCTAAAAAGGTAGAGTCTAATAATGTTTTCTCTAGTCTTCGAGTAGTTGTAAAAAACTCGGCTCCACAACAACTATTTTTTTTACCCCACGCCAACACGCCTTTAATTAATCTGTTTAGGCGTGAGTCTGATGAGTAGTCCCATACCGAAGAATCTTCTGGAATAATTTCAAGAAACCTAAGGGTTTTTGTTTTTAGTTGATTTCTATTTTCATCATAAATATCACAAATTCTGACTACTATTAAACCTCCTGTACCAACTCCTCCAAAATAATAATAATCATATATTGGGCTATTATTAAATCTCCATTCCCAAAAATTATCGTTTTTATTTAAAGCTAAAATACCCTTATTGTAAGTGCTCTCTTTCCATATTTTTGAGAATTCTTTAGCGTTAAAAGGTATTGGGAACTCCATATACTCTTCTTTTTGGGCATTATTTATTTTTAAAGTCGTTTTGGAAGATACAAGCAAATTATTATACTCATTAGTTAGTGGTTTTAGGTATCTAAACATGTTACTTAGAACATTGTATCCACTCTTTTTATAAATAGGTGCAGACGTCCCTAAATTGGAAGCAATGGCCAGAAAACCTTTGTAAAATTCAGCTGTATACTTTTGTAGCATCAATCCTAATTTTAAACCTCTATACTCAGGAATAACTAAAAACAAAGAACCTACACTGCAAGTTTCGTAATAATAACTATTGTTTTGAGGTATCTGTAGTTCGATAGGGAATACTCCTCTAAAGCCAATTAGTTTATCTTCATCAAACAGTAAAGGGAAATGCATCCCTTTTAGTTTGCCAAAACCCTCGTATTGCCATAATAATAACTTCTCTGATTTTAAAAGTATATGATTTTCATTCCAATAATCATTTATTAACTTTTTTAAAGAACTCATATATTTTGGTTCAAATTGCTTTATATGAAAATTGTTTTCGTCAACAATGTTTCCCATAATTTTTAAATAGTTAATTAATACTTTTGATCTAGTTAACCTTTCAGAGTTTTACATAACCAGTGGTATACCAATTGGTTATAAAATTAAAATACTCTTTTATTTGAGGCGATAATGCTATGTTTTGTGTAAAAAAGTAGAATGCACTTTTAAAATCGCCACACTATTTTTATCTAACACTACTAGGTATATTTACAATCCTCTCTTCTAAATACTCAGCATTCTTTTGTTCGTCTCTTTGACAATGTGTGTACATTGGTAAACGGTACATCAATTGCCAAATGGGGCGTGTCATTACTTTATTTGCATTCGTTTCTTTTAAAAACAGATCACGTTCTTTTTTGTTTTCTAACTCAACGCACATTAACCAATAGTTAACCTTTGTGTTAGGTAGTTCTATTCTAAAATTAATTCCGTGCTCATTAAAGAAATTCCTATACAATGATGCAATTTCTCTTTTGTTTGCAAGTATTTCATCTAGCTGTTCAAGCTGAGCACAGGCTAATGCTGCATTTAGGTTTGGCATTCGGAAATTATAACCCAACTCATCGTGATAGAATTCGTAAGGGTGCGGTTTCTTAGCAGTTGTTGTTAGATGTTTCCCTTTCAATCCTAACTCAACATCATTGGTTACAATAGCACCACCGCCTCCGCAAGTAACAGTTTTGTTACCATTAAAAGAGAATATGCCTAGTTTACCAAAACTGCCTGTATGTTTTCCTTTGTATTTGCTACCTAATGATTCTGCAGCATCTTCTACAATTGGAATATCCCATTCATCACACAAAGTTATCAACTCATCTAAATGAACAGGGAAACCAAATGTATGCATAGGCAGACAAGCTGCAATTCTTTTCCCACTTTTCTTATTGTAACATCCATCTTCTCTCTTTTCTCCAAATTCATCTAAAAGTGATCCCATTGCTTTTGGAGACAGTCCCATTGTATCTAAATCCACATCTATAAATATAGGCGAAGCTCCACTATATGCAATTGCATTGGCAGTAGCTACAAATGTAAGAGCTTGGGTAATTACCTCTTCGTTTTCTTTTACACCTGCCAATCGCAATGCTACTTGAAGAGCTGAAGTTCCATTTACAGTTGCAACAGCTTTAGCTGTGCCAGTAATATTTTGCATCATCTTTTCAAACTGATCAACATAAGCACCAACAGATGATACAAAGGTTGAGTCGATTGTATCTAAGAGATATTTTTTTTCATTCCCTCTGAAAACAGGGGCATGAAGAGGGATGAGTTCTTTTGTATTAAATGAGCTTTGTATAAAGTCTATTATTGATTGAATGTTATTCATATTACATCTTTGAATCTAAATATTTACCTGTTTCCTTATGTCCAAAATCTGGTAACATAGTAAAAAACAAATCCAAAATATTTTGTTTGGTCCAACTTTTATTAGATTTCATTCGCTCAATCTCTTTTGTGAACAGTTCTAATTTCTCGTCTTCAACATTAAACTGATTTTTTATAACACCCAAGTTATTGAAACAATCCATATCCAATGTTTCGTTTTCAGTATAGAACTCTTCAAAATCTTTTTCCCCCGTTGTATCACTCTCTGTAAACAGACAAGGCCATTTACCTTTTGCAGGCAATGTTTTGATTAATTCTCTAGCCTCGTCTTCATTCTTACAAAGCTGAGGTTCATATCCTAAATTCGTTAGGTACTTAGTAGCAATATCTGCAAAGGTAATTAGATGTAGCGATTCGCTCAGTTTTGGGAAGAATACATCTCTATTTTCTCCAAATATACAAGACATTAAACAAAGTTCACCAGACTCTTTGGGTGTAACAAAATAACGTTTGATATCATTGGGTGCAACAATGGGTTGTTTTTTCTGAATTCGTTGATTGAAACCATGCAATAGTGAACCATCGGAAAATGCTACGTTGGCAAAACGAGCAGTAGATATAGATATATCTTTGCTTTTTCGCATTAAGAACATTTCCATTATTCGTTTTGAAGCACCCATCATATTAACAGGATTGGCTGCTTTGTCAGTAGATACGCAAAAGTACTTTTTCACTCCCTTATCTATAGACTGCTGAATGGTTTTGTCTGTATTGAAGATGTTTACATCTATCATACGCATCAATGTGTAGGGATCTTTTTCAGACCGCACATGTTTTAATGCAGATAAATTTAACACATAATCATATTTACCATCAGTTTCAATGAAGGCATCATATTCTACAGATGCAACATCTAGGGCAAATGTTTGGAAGTCCCCATCGATATAGCCAAAAGAACTTCTAATATCACGTACCAGTTCAACCATATTGTTTTCACTGATGTCTACTACATGAAGTTTTTTGGGTTGTCGCTTGAAGATTTCTTTTGTTACTGCTTGTCCAATTGACCCTGCTCCGCCAATAACAAGGAAGCGAGATTGTGAAACAATCTTACTTAATTTTTCTTTATTTGAGTTTATATCCTTAGAGAAAAGTTCTTTCTCTCTACCTATGAGTTTTAAAATATCCATATTAATTGGCGTGGTTTTTAATATTATCTTTTACCTGTTATGATATATGTAAAAAGTAAAGGCTTTTTGCCTTAGTGTTGTATTTTTTACTTCTCTTGTATTTGGATTTTAATGTTTTTCCAGATAAATTTACTTATAACATACCCTATTCCAATAAGCCCACCTAAGAATGCAAACACAATTAGTATTAACGATCGCCTTGGCTTACTCCTTTCAATAGGTACCTTTACAGGCTCAAGCATTTTGATAACCGGTGTTTCCTCTTGCACCTTAATTTTTGCCTGTTCTAGCTGCTGTGCCAGCCCATTAAAAACGTTAAATGCAAGCGTGTATTTATTATTTAAGCGCTCCTCCTCAGTACGAGCAGCAGCAGATTGTACGTTACGGTTTGCATCGCGGAAAATGGCCAGTTCCTTTTGGGTGTGGAGGTACTCCTTTTCATTCTCTTTATAGCGTTCTGTAATGAAGTGAAGGTCTGCTTTTGCCTTTTCAATTCGGTATTCTGTAATATAATCAGAAAGGTAATTCACCGAGAACTCTGCAATTTGGGCTGTGATATAGGGGTTGCCAAATTCTGTGGATATGCTAATTACGCCGTTTTTTTGATCTATGCTGGCATTAATTCTATCCATTAACCCTTCAATTGTTTCAAATTGCTCTTTTGTAATTTGTATAAAATGTTTTTGTCCGGGAATGTTCCCTTTTTCTTCATCTTTATTATTACCACGGATCCAGCCTAATACTGTCCATGGTAGTTTTATGGTATATTTTGAAATTATCTCAAGTAATGAACTTTTAGTATACTCATTTAGATACTCAAAAACCGTAATGTCAAGAGTTTCATCGTTGGTTTTGTAGGTAACCTTATGGTCGAGCAACTCTAGGTAGAATGGGGTACTTTTTAGCACATCGGGGTAGAGCATGGGGCCAATGGCATCGGCACCTTCGCCTAAAGGCATAGCAAAACCTCCTAGTCCGCTAAACTGGCGGAGTAGGGCAGAGGCTCCTCCAGTGGAACTTTTCGATTCGGGCAGCATACGTACCTCCACCTTATACTGCTTGGGGCTGGTAATGGCAATAACAAGACCAAGGGCTATAAACGCCCCTGTAATTTTTAGTATAAGTTTACGGTTATCCCACAGATGGCGGATTAGCTCTATTAGATCTATTTCGTCGGAGGAATTTGATTTTGAGACTTGATTATTCATGTTATTGGCGTTTGGCTATTGGCTATTGGCGATTGGCTTTTGGCGATTGGCTTTTGGCTTTTGGCGATTGGCTTTTGGCGATTGGCTTTTGGCTATTGGCTATTGGCTGTTGCCTGTTGCCTGTCTCGTAAACCGACGTTTTTTGGAGGTTGACGAGAGCTGTTGGCTGTTGGCTGTTAGCGATTGGCTATTGGCTTTTGGCTTTTGGCTTTTGGCTTTTGGCTTTTGGCTGTTGGCAGTTGGCTGTTGGCTTTTGGCTTTTGGCTGTTGGTTGTTGGCTATTGGCTGTTGGTTGTTGGCAGTTGGCTAAGAGTCAAAGGCTGCTTTTTGCTAACGGCTAAGAGCCAAAGGCTAAAGGCTGTTTTTTGCTAACGGCTAACGGCCAAAAGCAAATAGCTGTCTTTTGCTAACGGCTAAAAGCCAAAAGCTAATAGCTGTCTTTTGCTAACGGCTAAAAGCCAACAGCCAAAGGCTGTCCCCACAGCTTCGCCCCGTCAGTCACATATACTTTTGACTGATTGTTGGGGTTAATGTATTGTTTTACAGTTATTTATTGTCTATTCTTTACTGTAAGCAATGTTTTCAACAAATGGAAAACAAAAGTAACACAATTTACTG
>Ga0265295_1005140_pt1 | contig 16995 bp, 15 predicted proteins | sample Munlansysbiofilm_FD_192503 | JGI IMG/M metagenome (GOLD analysis project Ga0265295, IMG submission 192503) | Leachate microbial communities from a municipal landfill in Southern Ontario, Canada - Methane capture system biofilm | ecosystem: Engineered > Solid waste > Landfill > Unclassified ...
CGCTTAGCCAAGTGCAAACCATGATTCAGCTAGCACGTAAAGCGGGTAAAAGGGTGTTGGTTGATCCTAAAGGGCATGACTTTTCTATTTACCGCCAAGCCAGTGTTTTAACACCTAACCTTAGTGAATTTGAAGCGGTGGTAGGTGAATGTAAAGACGAAACAGAGTTAGAGCAAAAGGGTGAAGTATTGCGAAGCGAGTTAGAGTTAGAAGCCTTATTAATTACCCGTAGCGAAAAGGGTATGACACTTATCCGAGAAAACCTTGCTCCTATACACTTACCAACCCATGCTCAAGAAATTTATGATGTAACCGGTGCTGGTGACACTGTTATAGCGGTACTCGGTTTGGCCTTAGCTTCGGGGCATGATTTCCCAGAAGCAATGATGTTAGCTAATTTGGCTGCAGGTTTAGTAGTTGCTAAGCCTGGCACTGCTACCGTTAGTATGGGTGAAATCTATACAGCATTACACAGTGATACGCTGTTAGAATATGGTGTATTACCAGCAGAACACTTAGCTAAGCTTGTCACTATGGCAAAAAATAAAGGTGAAAAAGTTGTTTTCACCAATGGCTGTTTCGATTTGCTTCATGCAGGCCATGTTGCCTACCTAGAAGAAGCAGCAAAGTTAGGTGATCGACTTATTGTAGCGGTTAACTCCGATGCTTCGGTGAGCCGCTTAAAAGGCCCTTCACGCCCCATTAATGCCTTAGACAGACGTATGCGTGTTTTGGCTGGCTTGCAATCAGTGGATTGGGTAGTACCTTTTGAAGAAGATACTCCAGCAGAAATTATTGCTCAATTAATGCCTAATGTTCTAGTTAAAGGTGGTGATTACCAAGTAGAAGACATAGCTGGTGCAGATACCGTTTTAGCGGCCGGTGGTGAAGTCAAAGTGCTGAGTTTTGTCGATGGTGTATCTACAACGGCGATGGTGCGCTCTATTTTGGATAAAAACTAACCTAGGTAATAACCAATGCTCTCCCTGTCACGTTTAGCCTATACAGCTTTATTAACTTTACTTTCACCTTGGGCTAAAAAGCGTATGGCGCGTGAGAAGGTCAATGAGTTTTCAGAGCGCCAACGTGCAGGGCATTTGTCGCCTTTTGAAAAGCCAGTAATTTGGGCGCATTGTGCCTCTATGGGAGAGGTGTTGGCGGCAGAACCTTTACTCAAAGCCTTGCAAGAGCGTCACCCGACCAAGCAGCTGGTAGTTACTACTATGACTGCTACAGGTGCAGCCCAAGTTAGGCAGCGTTTACCTGAAGCAAGGCATTACCTAATACCACTAGACCTACCTTGGAATACCCAGCGATTTGTTAAAACCTTAAAGCCTTTAGTAGGCATTATTTTTGAAACCGAAATTTGGCCCAACCTGATTCATTCCTGCCACCAAGCCGGTGTGCCGCTTATTATTGCCAATGGTCGTTTATCACCCAAGGCATTTACTGCCTATAAAAAAATACGCCCTTTAATGGCGGATGCTTTAAAAAAAGTCACTTATTTAGCAGCTAAGTCTGATGAAGATGCCGAACGCTTTATTGCTTTAGGTTTTCCACACGGCGGAGTGGAAGTCACGGGCAGTATTAAGTATGACTTGCAATTACCTAGTGATTTTCAGCAACAACTAGCAGCGTTAAAAGAAAAGTTAACCATCGGTGAGCGGCCTGTTTGGATAGCCGCTAGTACCCACGAAGGAGAAGATGCGCCTTTATTGACAGCACACCAGCAAGCATTAGCCCAGCAACCTAATGCATTATTAATACTCGTACCCCGCCACCCACAGCGCTTTGATGCCGTAGCTAAATTAATTACAGATAAAGGTTTAAGCCTAGCAAGGCGCAGTTTAGAAGAACCTATTGCAGCAACAACCCAAGTTTATTTGGGTGATACGCTAGGTGAAATGCTATTACTTTATGCCTTGGCAGACTTAGCCTTTGTCGCAGGTAGCTTAGAACCCATAGGTGGGCATAATCTATTAGAACCTGCCGCCGTGGGTGTGCCGGTGATTACTGGGCCACATTTACAAAACTTTAGTGAAGTAGCCGATATACTGCGCCAAGCCGATAGCTTAAAAGAAGTAAAAAGTGCTGAAGAATTGCCTTTATTGCTCGAACAACTTTGGGCAGATAAAGCAGCTTGTCAGGTAATGACAAATGCAGCGCTAGCCGTAGTTGAAGCTAACAAGGGCGCTATGAATAAACAGCTAACCCTTGTTGAAAGCCTGTTGCCTTGATTAATAGCTATTATTTGCTTGCTACTATTTTTTTGGATAAACCAAACGCTCAACACCTTCAGAGCTACCCAAGAGCAAAACATCGGCTTGGCGATGAGCAAAAATGCCATTACAAACCACGCCAGTAATGTTGTTAATCATGCTTTCAAGCTTAATTGGGTCATCTAACATAAAGTTGTAGCAGTCGATAATCCAGTTGCCATTATCCGTTGTTACGCCCTGTCGCCATTGTGGATCGGCACCAATTTTTACTAGTTCACGCCCAACATGGCTACGCGCCATAGGAAGCACTTCAACGGGTAAAGGGAAGTTACCTAAAATATCCACTTTTTTACTGGCATCAGCAATACAAATAAAAGTATCACTGCAAGCGGCTACAATTTTTTCACGCGTTAAAGCTGCACCACCGCCTTTAATCATTTGTAGGCGGCCATTCACTTCATCAGCACCATCAATATAAAAAGGTAACTGGCCGGCTGAGTTTAAATCAACAACTCGAATGCCGTGAGCTTCTAGGCGTTTAGCGCTGGCTTCAGAACTGGCCACCGCACCATCAAAGTCTTGTTTTAATTTAGCTAGTTCATCAATAAAAAAATTAGCGGTAGAGCCAGTGCCAATACCAATAATCATGTCTTTTTCTAATTGATGACGAATTTCATCAAGTGCAGCCTTGGCAACAGCCTGCTTCATTTCATTTTGGTTCATTTTTAGGTACCTAGGTTAGCGAGTCGTTAATTGTTGTGCAGTATAACAAGAAGCCAAGCACAAAAATCGCCAGACAAGTTTACTAGACGCAAGCGCAGCAAAGCGACACAATGGTGCGTTATTCAATTCTAAGGTTATTAGTGGAAAGCCCTATCATGCTTGAGCATTACGTAAAGAAGATTCTACAGGCACGTGTTTATGATGTTGCCCTAGAAACCCCGCTATCTGAAGCACGTTTTATGTCTAAGCGCCTGAATAATCAGGTGTGGATTAAGCGTGAAGACTTACAACCAGTCTATTCTTTTAAAATACGTGGTGCTTACAACAAAATGGCTCAGCTAACAGAAGCTGAAAAAGCCAAAGGTGTTATTGCTGCCTCTGCTGGTAATCATGCTCAGGGCTTGGCTATGGCGGCTAAGGTGATGGGTGTTAAAGCCGTTATTGTTATGCCGCGCATTACCCCCGATATTAAAGTGCAGGCAGTAAGAGCCAGAGGTGCAAGGGTTATTTTAAAAGGCGATGCTTTTGATGAAGCCTTAGAGCATGCGCTAGAACTAATTAAAGAACATGGTTATACCTATGTTCCACCCTACGATGATCCAGATGTTATTGCTGGCCAGGGTACCATCGCTATGGAAATATTGCGCCAACACCCAGACCCTATTCATGCCATTTTTGTACCCGTGGGTGGTGGTGGCTTAATTGCAGGTATCGCTGCCTATGTAAAATACCTGCGCCCAGAAATTAAAATTATTGGTGTAGAAGCAGAAGATGCCGCCTGTTTAAAAGCCGCCTTAGATAAAGGTAAGCGAGTTATCTTAGATCAGGTAGGTATTTTTGCTGAAGGAGTAGCGGTAGCTCAAATCGGTAAAGAACCTTTTAAAATTTGTAAAAATTACGTTGATCAAGTTATTACCATTAATACCGATGAAATGTGCGCAGCAGTTAAAGATATATTTGAAGATACCCGTGGGGTTGCCGAGCCTTCAGGAGCCTTGTCTTTAGCTGGCTTAAAAAAATACGTTGAAGAAACAGGCATTACCGCTAGTAACCTTATTTGTATTAATTCAGGTGCTAATACCAACTTTGAGCGCTTACAACATATAGCCGAGCGCACCGAGCTAGGTGAAAAACGTGAAGCCATTTTAGCGGTTGGAATTCCAGAGCGCCCCGGTAGCTTTAAAAACTTTTGCAAAATTATTGGCCGTCGCCGTATGGTCACTGAGTTTAACTACCGCTATGCCGACCCAGACAATGCACAGGTTTATGTGGGGGTTCAAGTAAAACAGGGTGGCGAAGACAGATTAGAACTTATTCTGCTGTTAAAGGAAGCCGGTTATCCAGTAGTAGATTTAACTGATAACGAGCTAGCCAAGCTGCATATTCGCCACCTAGGTGGTGGGCGCACGCCTTCAGACTGTAATGAAGAAATTTATCGTTTTGAGTTTCCAGAACGCCCAGGTGCATTGCTGAACTTTCTTAACAACCTTGGTCAAGATTGGAACATTTCACTTTTTCATTATCGTAATCATGGTGCTGCCTACGGCCGTGTTTTAGTGGGCTTACAAGTACCCAATGGTGATAGGCCAAATGTAGAGGCTTACCTAGATAAAATTAGTTACCGCTATTGGCGCGAAAGTGACAACCCAGCTTACCAGCTATTTTTACGCTAACTGGGATCTAGCTCACAAATTAACCTAAGAAGGTGTAAAAAATACATTAGTACACTTGTTCTAGGGTTATAAAAGTAATAAATTAGATTAACCTTGTAATCACAAGGGTTTTCTAGCTAGAAGCCTGACTTAGCTAGTTTTTATTTTGTAAAAATATTGTCATGCTTAAATAAATGCATATTTAAGTTAAGCTGGAAGGTAGTACTATGAAAAAGAAACCTGACTTAATGCTGGTGTTAGCACTAGTGTTTATTCTAGGCCTGTTAGTGACTGGTTACGCACAAAGCTTCTTTTTGAGTTAAGTTGGGTAAACTTGGGAAGGAGTTACTATTCCCGTTAAAGGAACATCCCAAGGTTCAAGAGGAAGTTGCTCTACCTTTTGGCACTCATGTGCCAACCCTATAAGTTTGGGTCGTTTAAATTCATTAGGCCTTATTGCCAAAGTACGGTCGTAAAAACCTCCTCCCATACCTAGCCTACCACCTTGTGAGTCGAAGCCAACTAAAGGCATCAGTAGCAAATCTAATGCTTGCACCCTGCAGCTATTTGCTCGCTTTAGACCATAACCCTTTAAACGGGGTTCTAAAATACCAAAGCGGTTTTTCTCTAGTGGTGTTTGGGGTGTAAAACGAATAAATAATAAGTGGTTGGTATTGAGAGGGTGCAAAACAGGCAAATAAACCTTTTTACCCATACCCTGTGCCATAAGTGCAATAGGTAAGGGGTCGACTTCACCATCGGCAGCCATGTATACGGCTAAACTTGAAGCCTTAATAAACCAAGGTTGTTGTCTCACTAGCTGACAGACTTGGCGGCTAGCTAGCTTTTGTTGGTGTGCAGTAAGCTGGCGGCGCTTTTGTCTTAAATGGCGACGCAAAGAGGAACGATTAATAAGGGAAGAAGGCTGCATAGTAGGTCTTGTATAGGCCCCAAGGTGCCGCTGTCGTCGTATTCCTTGAACCGTAAAGTTCAAGGTGGAAGTGACCGATTTACCTAAGGCTTTCCGCTACTAGGCGGACCTGCACACGAGTAAAGTCAGAGATACTCCCAGTTGGTACAACATAGGCTCGAGGACTTGGACAACTGGCCAACACCCCAGGGTTGCCTTTAGTCTAACAAATAATAAAAGCTTTATGGGACTTTTCGTGACTCAACAAGAGTATCGAGTTCTGCTATTGCTGAATCCATCTTATGGTTAAGCTGAACTATCTTGGCATCCTTGCTAAGGTTAGCTTCATCTAAATTCAAAAACTCATGAGTAATATTTAGCGCAGCAATAATGGCTAGGCGTTCTAAGCTAAGTACCTTACCAGCATGGCGTATATCAGCCATTTTTTTATTTAAATATTGGGCGGCACGCAAAAGACTGTCTTGCTCGTCTTTTGAGCAAGCAATCAAGTATTTGCGATCCAGCAGGGTAATTTCAGTGGTATTCTTGTCACTGCTCATACATCTGGCTCCAACGCCCTTATAAAGCAATAAAACACTATAATGCGACCCTAGTAATTGGTCAATTGTCGCACTGCTAGTAACTATACGCTACTTCTGTAAAATCTATTAATTATTTGAAAAGATGAGAAAATTTTATGTCGTCTGAAAAGGCTCAAGTTCCTACTGTTGATTTTGATGAGCTGGCAGACTTATGTTTGCGCCATCGCTGTTTTCAATCGCCCTCACTTTTTCATGGGGTTTTGGCTGGTCAGCTTTGTGGACAAGAACGCTTTCAGCGTGAGCAGTGGTTAGTTCTTTTTGCTCAACTACTGGGTAATGAAACAACTCAATTAGAAGGTTTAGACAAGCAACTAGCACTAAAGCTATTAGACCAAACCCTAGAGCAGTTGAGTGCTAGCAATTTAGATTTTGAACCTTTGTTGCCAGATGAGTTATATGAACTAGAAGAACGCTTTGAAGCTTTAGTTAAGTGGGCACAAGGTTTTCTAAAGTCACTAAAAGCTGCCAAGCTAGAAGTCACTGAACTATCCGCAGAGGCACAAGAAGGTTTGCAAGATTTAGAAAGGCTTGTCGCCCTAGATAAAGAAAACTTGCCTGCTGATGAAGAAAATGAAAAAGATTTAACAGCCATTACTGAGTTTGTCCGTATGGTTATTATGCTGCTCTATACTGAACTACACCCAGGTCAGCCTCAGGTAGAGCAAACTAAAAACCCAAGAAACCTGCACTAAGTTATTGCTGGAGCAACAATGAAACACCTTCCTGTAGAAACCTTTATTAAGCGTCGTCAGCAACTTATGGATAGCCTGCCTGACAAGGCCTTGTTGCTAGTACCTTCAGCAACCTTAGTCACCAGAAGTCGAGATACGGAGCACCCTTTTCGGCAAGACAGTGATTTTTGGTATTTAACAGGCTTTAATGAACCCGATGCTTTGTTGGTGCTTATGAAGGGTTCTACTTTAGGAGAGCAGCTACTATTTAACCAACCTAAAGATAAAATAATGGAAACCTGGACAGGTGTTCGTCTTGGTCAAGAAGCAGCAGTTATTCAACTAGGTTTTGATAAGGCTTTTACCCTGGCAGAAATAGATGCCCAGTTACCAAATCTATTAGTGGAAGCTAGCGAAGTTTGGATGCCTATTGAAGATGAAGCCCTTTATTCACGTTATCTCGCTTGGCGTCAGCAAGCAAGAGCAAGGTTTAGAAAACAAGCTAGCCTACCCAATAGAATAACTGACTTGAGTCAGCAATTAGGTGAAATGCGCCTAATCAAAACCCCAGAAGAAATAGAATTAATGAAAGAGGCGGCACGCATTTCTGCAGAGGCTCATAATCGTGCAATGCAAGTTTGCCGTCCAGGTATGTATGAATACCAGCTACAAGCAGAGTTAGAACACGAATTTAAAATGCAAGGCGCTAGTGGGCCAGCTTATGGCAGCATTGTTGGTTCAGGTGAAAACGCTTGTGTGCTGCACTATGTTGAAAATAAAGATGTAATGCAGAAGGGTGACCTAGTATTAATTGATGCAGGTGCTGAGTACCAAGGTTATGCCGGTGATATTACCCGCACTTTTCCAGTAAGTGGTGTGTTTTCTTTGCAGCAAAAACAACTTTACAACCTAGTGTTAAAAGCTAATCAACTGGCCATTAGTTTAACTAAACCGGGTGTTACCCTTGAGGAACTGCATCAGGCTAGTGTGCACTGTTTAGTGACTGGCCTAGTTGAACTAGGCTTGTTAAAAGGTGAGGTACCACACTTAATAGAAGCTGAAGCCTATAAAACCTTTTATATGCACGGTACAAGTCACTGGTTAGGCTTAGATGTGCATGATGTAGGGCTTTACCGGCAAGAAGGCCAAGCACGTTTATTAGAGCCAGGTATGGTGTTTACTATAGAGCCAGGCTTATACATTGCGCCTGATCAACAAGGTATAGATCCACTTTGGTGCGGCATAGGTATACGTATAGAAGACGATGTTTTAGTCACCGAAACTGGTTGTGAAGTTTTAACCAGCGCTGTTCCAAAAACCATTGAGGGCATAGAAGGCCTGATGAAGGGTGAAGTTCATGCAGCAACAAGAATATGACCTAGCAATTGTAGGTGGTGGTTTGGTGGGCGCAAGCCTAGCTTTGGCGCTACAGCCTTTAGCAGAAAAGCTTAACTGGAAAATCTGTCTAATAGAAAACCAACCCCCAAGGGGTGAACCCAGCATTAAAGACTGGCAGCCAAGTTTTGATGCACGTTCAACCGCTATCTCTTGGGGTACTAGGTTAATTTATGAACAACTGGGTTTATGGCAAGACTTAAAAGAGCATGCCAACCCCATAGAACACATTCAAATTACTGATCGAGGTTTTTTAGGATCAAGCCAACTACACAACACTGAACAACAGGTTGCTGCCTTGGGTTATGTAGTACCTAACCTTTGGTTGGGTAAAGTTTTGTGGCAAGGTTTGGTGGCAGCAAAAAATACGCAAGTTTTAGCGCCAGCAATAATAAAAGCGGTTAAATTCCCTCATCCCAAACAAGCCTTGCTGGAAGGTGAGTTAAATAATGAACCGATAAGTTTAAAAGCCAAACTAGTTATTTTGGCTGATGGTGGTCGCTCTGGAATCAAGCAGCAGCTAGGTATAGCTGATGACGTGCATGATTATGAACAAACAGCCATTATCGCCAATGTACGTATGTCTAAGCCGCACCAAGGTTGGGCTTATGAGCGTTTTGCAACCGATGGACCCATGGCGTTATTGCCCCTAGCTGGGCGTGATATGGCTTTAGTTTGGACGCGCACTAACGAACAAGCCGCAACCGATGCTGTATTGGGCGATGCTGAATTTCTACAAGCCATTCAAAAAAGCTTTGGTAATAGGGCTGGGCGTTTTCAAAAGGTGGGTGAGCGCTTTGCCTACCCCTTAAAAAAAGTACGCTCTAAAGAACAGGTAAGACAAAACTTGGTTTTGCTGGGTAACACAGCACATTACCTTCATCCAGTTGCAGGGCAAGGCTACAACCTTGCTATAAGAGGCGTTATAACTCTGGCAGAAGCGCTTGCTAAGGGTGCTCAGCAGTCAAGAGAACAAGGCCTAGCTTTTCATCCAGGTGATCTGCCCTTACTGGAAAAGTGGCAAGCAGCAAGGCAAGGTGATCAAGCAGGCGTTATAGGTTTTAGTCATGGCTTAATAACACTTTTTGCCAACAACACCCCACTTTTAGGTCATGCACGTGCAGCGGGTCTAATCGGACTGAATTTAACAGCCCCCCTCAGACGTTGGATAACCGCTAAGGCTATGGGAGTTTAAGATGCAGCAACCAAAAGCAACTAAAAGCTATGATGTTGTGATAGTTGGCGGCGGCATGGCTGGTTTAGCACTTGCCGCGGGTTTGGCAGCAACAAACCTAAAGTTAGCACTAGTAGAAGCGGCAGAACAACCACCTAATTGGCAAGCTAGCATTTTTAATACGCGGGTTAGCGCCTTATCAGAAACCAGTCGCCAGCTCTTAGAGAGTTTAGGTGCTTGGTCTGCTATGGAAAAGCGACGAGTAAATCCCTACCAAGGTATGCATGTTTGGGATGGTGAAGGCACAGCAGAGGTTGCTTTTGATGCAGCAGAAGCAGGTGTTTCTAATTTGGGATATTTAGTTGAAAATGCTGTAACACAGCTGGGTTTATTAGAAGCCGTCGCCAATCAGGCTAACCTAGATTGGTATCGAGGCGTAGAAGCTACCGAGTTAAGTGAGCCAGCCAGTGCTCAGGGTAAGCGAAGCTTAGTATTAAATGATGGACGTTGTTTAGAAGCCGCACTGATTGTAGGTGCTGATGGTGCCAATTCAAAAATACGCCAACTAGCCAACTTTAAAACAAGAGAGTGGAACTATGGCCATCATGCTTTAGTCACCAGTGTGCGTATGGAAAAATCTCACGGCAATACTGCTTGGCAAAACTTTACTGAAAAAGGGGTTTTGGCTTTTCTACCCTTAAACTTAGAGGGCGATAACCATTGGTGCTCTATCGTTTGGTCTACTCACCCAGAAGAAGCCGCAGAATTATTAGCATTAGATGAGCAGGCTTTTAACCAACAACTAACTCAAGCTTTTGAAGGACGTTTGGGTAAGGTGGAATTAAGCCAAACACGCCAAGTTGTGCCTTTACGTCAGCGCCATGCTATTGATTATGTAAAACCAGGTTTGGCACTCATTGCTGATGCCGCACATACCATTCACCCTTTAGCTGGGCAGGGTATTAACCTAGGTTTTGCTGATACTGCTGCTCTAACACAGGTTATCAAACAAGCTGCAGCAGACAACAAACCCTTGGGTAGTTTAATGGTATTAAATACTTATCAGCGCCAGCGCAAGCCAGATAACCTAGCCATGATGGCGCTAATGGAAAGCTTTAAACGCTTATTTGCAACGCAAAAGCTTCCTGTACTTTTATTGCGTAACCTAGGTATGAAGTTAGTGAATGCTAATCCTTGGATAAAGCGCCAGTTAATTGCTCAGGCGTTAGGTTTACGCCCCTTAGCTAAATAAGTTAGCTAAGGGGTGAAGGTTGGTGTTGGTTTAAGGCAGGGCTTAATGGCGGCTTTTAAAAATCACTAATCCACGTAGAAGGTTTAAAGCTTCATTCAAAGGGTAGTCTTCTGCTGTGTCTAGGCGAGCAGTAATTTTTTTACTACTAGAAGGTTTAAACTCATTGTTGATGTGTCCATCTAGGTCAGCTTCTTTTGTTGCTTGATAAGCCTCTAGCGGTGTAATGCGTGCATTGACTACTTCTATATCTGGTTGAATGCCTTCAGCCTGAATTGATCGACCATTGGGTGTGTAATAAAGCGCAGTGGTCATTTTTAATGCTCTATCATTGTTCATGGGCAACACCGTTTGTACTGAACCCTTACCAAAACTAGCAGTACCCATAACTAAAGCTCGTTGGTGGTCTTGCAAGGCACCGGCAACAATTTCTGAAGCTGAAGCTGAACCACCATTAATTAAAACCACCAGTGGAACACCATCTAAGCTATCGCCTGGGTTGGCTTCAAAGCGCATTTGCGTATCGGGCAAGCGACCCTTGGTATAAACAATTAAGCCACTGTCTAAGAATACATCAACAACGTCTGCCGCTGCCTGTAATACACCGCCTGGGTTGTTGCGTAAATCTAAAATTAAACCTTCTAAAGGCCCTTTATTTTCTTTAGCCAGTCTTGCTAGCCCTTCTTGCACCTCTTCACCGCTACGGTTTTGAAACTGACTAATTCTAAGGTAGCCAAATCCGGGTTCAAGTATTTTTTCTTTCACACTGGTAATACGAATTAACCCTCGCTCTAACTCTACTTTAAGGGGTTGGCTAAGTGTTTCACGTTGAATGGTGAGCTCTATTTTAGTGCCTGGTTCACCACGCATTAACTCCATGGCTTTATCAACCGACATTTCGCGAGTCGGCGTGTCATTAATGCGAATAATTAAATCATGTGGCTGTAACCCTGCTCGAGAAGCTGGGGTGTCATCAATAGGACTAATAACTTTTATATAGCCTTCTTCTATACCTATTTCGATGCCTAACCCACCAAACTCGCCCTGTGTTGATTCTATAAGGTCACGAAAGGCCTCAGGCTCTAGGTAGGAAGAGTGAGGGTCTAGGCCAGATAACATGCCTTTAATTGCATTTTCTAATAATTCCCGGTCAGCTACTTCGTGCACATAAGCCTGTTTAATACGCTCGTAGACTTCTGCAAAACTACGTAGCTCATCCAGTGGCAGGTCATATTCTGGGTCGAGAGGATAATCTAAATTAGAGTGATTATCGGCAAAGGTGGCTGGCGCTAAAACAGTAAAGCTTAACAATAAAGCAACACCTAGCCACCGTAGAGTGGGATTAGGTGTTTTGTGACTAGGTGTTAAAAAATACATAAAAATACCTGCTATAAAAATTAAAAGTTAGCGGCCTGCTATCCAGCTTATGGGGTCGAGTGGTTGCCCATCACTTCTTATTTCAAAATAAAGGCCGTTGTTTTGTTGGCCGCCAGTAGACCCCGCTGTAGCAATAACTTCACCACCATGCACCCAGTCACCGGGCTGCTTGTTAAGTGTTTGATTATAACCGTAGAGGCTCATATAACCCTCGCCATGGTCAATAATTAACATAAAACCAAAGCCCCTTAACCAGTCAGCAAATACAACCCTTCCACCGTGAATAGAACGTACTGCATCCCCTTCACGGGCTTGAATTAACATGCCGTGACTCGTTAAGCGGTTGTTGTATTGTTTGCTACCGTAGGCACTAAGTACACGACCTTTAATTGGCCAGGGTAACTTGCCACGCATTTGTGGAAAGGGGCTAGCGTCTCTGGGGGGTGGAAGCTTAATGATTGCTTCAGTTACGGCTTCTAAGAGTTGTTCTAAGCGTTTTTGGTCAGCGAGTAATTTTTTTAATTCATCACCCCGACCAGCAATTTCTTGGCTAAGTTGCTTTACAACAGCTTGGCGCTTCTTTTGTTCAGCTAGTAGTTCGCTGCGTCGGTTTTGTAAACTGCGCCTAACCTGCTCAAGTGTTTTGCCACGGGTAATTATCTCTGACTGAACAACACTAAGCTGACGTGCTGTACCTAGGTATTCCTCTATCTGTTCGGTTCTTTTTTTGTTGATATAGTCGTAATACCTTAACAGTCTAGCCACCCTGTCTGGCTCTTGCTGATTAAGTAGCACCTTTAGGTATTCTTGTCTGCCCATGGCGTAGGCAGAACGTATTTGTTGGCGCAAATAGCCAGCCTGCTGGTCAAGCTGTGTTTGCAAACTGCGCTGTTCACTGCGTAAGCGCATAAGTCTTTGTTCAAGTTCTGCTGCTTCATTACTGTTTTCAGCTATACGGGAAACCAGCTGGCCTATTTGCACCTCTGTTTCACGTAAGCGATTTTCTAGTTGAGAGTGCTCGCCACGCGCTTCTGTTAGCCAGCCTTGCAGTTTACTAATGTCTTTTCGTAAGGCTTTAAGTTGCTGTTCGCTAACCTCCTCTTGAGCAGAAGGGTTAGCAGCTAAGGCTAGATTAGCTGCCAGCAGGCTTACTAGTAAGGTGGCTACTAAGGCAAAACGGAGCATAACTAATCCCTGTTCTCTGCTGGCTGCATCAATTAACCTTCCGTCTTATCAAATTCAACTAGCGCACGGCCAGTCATTTCTTCTGGCTGCTCTAACCCCATGGCTTTAAGCATTGTAGGTGCTAGATCAGATAAGCGGCCACCATCTAAAAGGCGAGCTTTGCGATTTTTTGGTGGCACATAAATAAGAGGAACAGGAAAGGTGGTGTGGGCTGTTTGTGCTTGCCCAGTGGTTTCATCAAGCATTTGCTCAGCATTACCATGATCAGCAGTAATAAAGGCTTGTCCATTAACGGCTTGAAGGGCTTCAACTACTCGCCCAACACAAACATCTAGGGTTTCTATGGCTTTTACTGTGGCATCAAAATCACCCGTATGGCCAACCATATCACCATTAGCATAGTTGCAAATAATGGCATCATAGTCACCAGAATGAATGGCCGCGACCAGTTTATCGGTTACTTCCGGTGCACTCATCTCAGGTTGTAAATCGTAGGTAGCAACTTGAGGGGAAGAAACTAACACGCGTGTTTCACCTGCAAAAGGTTCTTCTCTACCACCAGAGAAAAAGAAAGTAACATGAGCATACTTTTCAGTTTCTGCAATGCGTAGCTGGGTTTTACCTAAGTTGGCTAGGTATTCACCCAAGGTATTGGTTAGGTTAGCAGGTGGAAAAGCAGCAGGTGCATCTATGTCTTCTGCATATTGAGTAAGCATAACAAAGCTGCTTAAGCGTGGCCAAGCACGGCGGGCAAAGCCTTTAAAGTTAGCTTCGGTAAAGGCACGAGTAATTTCTCTGGCGCGGTCGGCACGGAAATTCATAAAAACAACAGCATCGCCATCTTCTATTTGGCAGGGTAGACCTATAGCTGTGGCTTTAACAAACTCATCATTTTCATCACGGTTATAGGCTGCTTCTAAGCCAGCAATTGCAGAGTCGGCATTAAACTCAGCCTGACCAAGGGTTAAAAGGTTGTAAGCTTGTTCAACCCTATCCCAGCGGTTATCGCGGTCCATAGCATAGTAGCGGCCAATTAAGCTTGCGACTCTACCTACACCCAGTTCTTTAAATTTACGGTCTGCTGCTTCAATAGACGCTTTGGCGCTGCGTGGCGGGGTATCACGACCATCTAAGAAAGCATGTAAGAAAACTTGTTTGGCGCCACGTTTAACAGCCAATTCTGCCATGGCAAATAAATGATCTTCATGACTATGCACACCGCCAGGGGATAAAAGCCCCATAAGATGTACAGCACCTTTTTTTGCAACAGCGTCATCAATAGCAGCAGTTAAAGTAGGGTTAGAAAAAAAGCTGCCATCTTTAATAGCTTGAGTAACACGGGTGAAGTCTTGGTAAACAATGCGCCCAGCACCTAGGTTCATGTGTCCTACTTCAGAGTTACCCATTTGTCCTTCAGGAAGGCCAACATGCATGCCATCGGTATGAATTTGGCTGCTAGGTAATTCTGCACGAAGGCGATCCATAACAGGTGTCTTGGCGTGGAAAATTGCATTATTGTCGCTGGCTGGGTTATCACCGTAACCATCAAGAATAATTAGGGCAGTAGGAAAGCGTTGAGAACTCATAAGATTATTGGATCACTCTTTAGGTCTGAATAGGCGCGGGCCAGAAGAATTAATGAAGCTATAATAGCGCTACCGGCCTTAAATCTCCATCTTACGGATGCCTTGATTGTTACTCTGGTGTATCCTAAACCACAAAATTTTTGTAACAAAAAAGAGATAGATAATGTTAGAGCAAATTATTGAATTTAGTATTAACAACCCCATGCTAGTAAGTGCCTTTGTTATTCTCTTAGCTTTGATTGCTTTTAACGAGAGCCGTACCGCAGGCAATAGCGTAGGTGTTGCAGAAGCGGTGCGCCTAATGAACCGTGAAGAAGCAATTACGCTTGATATTCGTGATCGAAAAAACTTTACGCAAGGGCATATAGCTGGCTCTATTAATATTCCAACAGCTAATCTTGATAGCCGCCTACAAGAATTGGACAAGCATAAAGAAAAGAAAATATTAGTGGTTTGCAACACAGGTTCGTCTGCAGGTATTGCAATTGCCAAGTTACAAAAAGCGGGCTTTGAACAGGTCTTACGTCTTAAAGGCGGTATTATGCAGTGGCAGAGTGACTCTATGCCGGTGGTTAAAAAGTAACACAGGTTAAAAATCAAAAATAAGGAAACTAAAATAATGAGTGAAGCACCACAAACCCAATTTGCTCTACAGCGTCTTTACCTAAGCGATGTATCTTTTGAAGCGCCTAACAGCCCTGAAGTTTTTATGGTTAAAGACCAGCCGCATGTAGATGTAAAGCTAGATACCAGCAATCGCCAAATTAACGAAGAGCTTTATGAAGTAACAGTGAAAATTACTGCTCAGGTTACCTTTGGCGAAAAAACAGCTTTCTTGGCTGAAATAGAACAGAGCGGTGCTTTTCAAATTGCTGGCATAGAAGGTGATAACTTAGAACATGCACTCGGTGCGTTCAGTCCTAACATTCTTTTCCCCTATGCAAGAGAAGCGATAGATAACCTAGTAGTTAAAGGTGGTTTTCCTCCTTTAATGATTGCACCGGTTAACTTTGAAGCTATCTTTGCTGAGCGCAAACAGCGTGAAGCACAAACAACCCAGTAAGAACTAGCGTGCGGCGCTTTTATTCATCTCAACCCCTGGCTGGACAGTCTCAAATAGAGCTAGAAGGTCAGGTGGTGCGTCACATGATACAAGTGCTAAGAATGCAGCCAGGAGAACAGTTGCATCTGTTTGATGGGCTACACTGTTATTTAGCACAGCTTATAGAAGGCAATAAAAACCGAGCTTTATTAGCCTTGTTAGCCCCCGTTGAGTCTGCAGCCCCTTCACCTTTAACCACCCATCTTGGTCAAGCCATTTCTAAAGGCGATAAGATGGAGTGGATCATTCAAAAAGCTACCGAGCTAGGTGTTACTGAGATTACCCCGCTTTATACCCAACTAGGCGATGTGAGATTAAAAGGTGAGCGCGAGCAAAAAAAATTACACCAATGGCAGCAAATTGCCATTAGTGCCTGTGAACAAAGTGGCCGGAATGATTTACCCATTATTCACCCGCCTCAAGAGTTAAGAAACTGGTTAGCAGAACGGCAAGAAGCAATGAAACTCTTGTTGCATCCACATGGTCAAAGTGGCGAGCTAGCTGTTAATGAAGTTACCAGCGTTGCCTTATTGATAGGCCCAGAAGGCGGTTTAACTGAAGCCGAAGCCGATTTAGCTAAACAGCAAGGTTTTACCGGTCTGCGTTTAGGGCCAAGAATTTTAAGAACAGAAACAGCCCCCCTTGCCGCACTAACCTTAGTACAGCACTGGTGGGGTGATTTCAAATAATGACTAAACCCTGAGCCAGTGTGGGAGGCAAAATGACTAAGCAAGTAGTGGTTGGTGTAGTAATGGATCCAATAGCGGATATTACCTACAAAAAAGATACCACTCTGGCGCTCTTGTTAGCTGCTAAAAAGCGTGGATGGAAACTTAAATACATGGAAATGGGCGACCTGTATTTGCAGCAAGGCAAAGCCTGGGCGCGTATGGCCGATTTAGATGTTTTTGCTGACCCTAATAAATGGCACACCCTAGGCGAAGCTAAAGCCACTTCTATGGCAGAGCTAGATGTATTGTTAATGCGCAAAGACCCGCCCTTTGACAACAACTTTTTAACGTCTACTTGGTTATTAGAAGCCGCCGAGCGTGAAGGTGTGCTAGTGGTTAACAAGCCGCAAAGCCTGCGTGACTGTAATGAAAAACTTTTTGCACAAGAGTTTCCAGAGTGCTGTCCACCTACCTTGGTT
>Ga0265295_1005141_pt1 | contig 16989 bp, 14 predicted proteins | sample Munlansysbiofilm_FD_192503 | JGI IMG/M metagenome (GOLD analysis project Ga0265295, IMG submission 192503) | Leachate microbial communities from a municipal landfill in Southern Ontario, Canada - Methane capture system biofilm | ecosystem: Engineered > Solid waste > Landfill > Unclassified ...
GATAATTCTGGCTGCTTGTGTTGCGCCTGAACCAACCGCGACACCAAGCGCGGTGCCAACATTAACAGCGACAGCCTCTGCAACTGCAACAAGCAGTCCAACGCCCAGCCCAAGTCCGACAGCAACACCTGAGCCTCCGACGCCAACACCAACACAAAGTGCGCAGGAAATAGCGGAAGAAAGAATCCATCAAGCCAGTTTGAAATATTTGGCGGAAAATTTTGAAGAATCGGTTGCAGTTGCCCGCGAAATCAACTTTACCGAAGGTGATACCGAACATCCTAATAATATGTGCGGACCTTTGGCGGCAGCAATCATGCGTGATGGTGGCTATTTGCCTCCTGAATCTGAGCCAAAAGAAATGTGGTTGCTTTGTGCCCGTACGAGAGAAGATAACGAAGCCTGTCATGGCACTCGCGATTTAGAACGAAAATTTTTCTCAAAAGATGATTACGATTATGTTCGGGTTGAAGAAAGTGTTGGAAAATATGACTGGAAAGCGAATCCACTTCAAGTGGGAGATTGGCTTTACCTCTATGTGATGAAGGGGATTTCTAACTTTGAGGGTTTTGACCATATGCTTGTGGTTTCTCGCATTGATGAACGAGGCCGAGCCTATTCGGTTACCAATATCAACCATGGTGAGGGCTTTGTGATTCGTGAAGAATTGCTTTACGACCCAAACCGTCCGGGCACGGGATTGTTTTATGAATTAACCAATGACGATTTACGTCAGGAGCTGGGCATGACCGGAACCTGGGGCTTTTTATTGGTTAGGGCGAAAAACCTACGTTTATACAATTAGGGCAGAATAGTATATACACATATTGTATTTATAGTTGCTTATTGTTTCCATTAGTATTATTATTAGATAATCACAAAATCAACAACATATACCTTTGGAGGAAGAATGAGAAAAGAAGATTTTATTTGGGAACTTTGGTATCTGACCAGAGAAATGCAGAAGAGCCGAATGGGGATTTGCGCTGAATTTTGCAAGAAATACGATTTGACCCAACAGCAGGTTCGCATTTTGCTGCAGATCAGATCTAATGAATCCACTACTTTGACCGAATTGGCTGAAGAGCTGGATATTAACCCTGGAAACCTTAGCAAAACCTGTAAAATGCTCGAAGAAAAAGGTTTTATTGCCCGCACCCGCCATGCTGAAGACAAACGTGTCTGGACGATTATTTTGGATAAACTCGGTGTCGAATCCACCGATGAAATTTCCGAACACATTCGTGAGATGTTTGAAGTCTTCTCTAACCATCACACTGATGAGGAACTGGAACGCTTGCTCGGTTTGCTGAGGGAATATACCGATTATTATAACGAATCGTTGAAGAAAAAATAAGTTCGAACGAAAAGTGCTGCCCGTGCTAAAATAGAGCTATGGCAGACGCAGAAGGCGAAGATTTTCGCCCATCACCAATTTCTGGTTCTTGGTATCCCAGTGATGCCAGTGAATTAAGCGAAGAGCTCAAGGGGTACCTTGACAAGGCTGAGCTTCCTGCTTTTAGTGGGAAGCTCAGAGCCTTAATATTGCCCCATGCCGGCTATTATTACTCCGGACAAACTGCCGCCTTTGCGCTTAAGGCAATCCGGGGCAAGAGTTATCATCGTGTCATTATTCTTTCTCCCTCCCATCAGGCGTATCAGGGAAACTTGATTACCAGCGGGCACAGGGCTTATCGCACCCCGCTTGGCTTGGTGCCGGTCGATCGCGCTACATTGGAAATCCTGGCTGAAAAATTGGCTTGGGAAGGACTGTCGCTCAATCCGGTTCGTTTTGACCGCGAACATTCCATTGAGATCCAATTGCCTTTCTTGCAGGAACTTTTGACAGGTGACTTCAAGTTGATTCCAATCAGCATGATGGATCAATCTGTTTCAACTGTAAAAATTTTGGCGTCCATTTTAGCTGAATTGCTCGGCTCTTTTCCGGAAGGCGAGGAAACCCTGCTGATTGCTTCAAGCGATCTTTCTCATTATCACAACCAGAATCAGGCGAACAGGCTTGACCACCGTTTGATTGAGAGCTTGAAGAACTTCGATTTAATTGATTTCTATAAAAATGTTACTACTCAAAGAGTGGAAGCCTGTGGTTATGGCGCGATTGCCTGTATTCGTTTGACCGCTCAAAAACTTGGAGCAAACCAGTTTAGTGTCGCCGATTATCGTACTTCGGGTGACATCAGCGGTGATAGAAAGGCCGTGGTCGGTTATCTTTCTGCTATTATTTCTAAAGGTGAAAGCGATGAAAAATAAGTTTTGGCAAAAATCGATTTTGATTGTTGTGCTCGCTATCTTCTTGGGCAACAGCCTGGCTTGTACGCCCATCTATGAAGGCAGACCAACCGCTTTTCCAACTGAAGCAGCCACCAATACAATTGAGCCCAGCCCAACTTACACACTAACCCCGGCACCGACCGCGACCCTCACGCCAACCCCAACGCTCACCCCCACTCCGACTATTGAGCCCAGCCCAACGGCAACCTTCACACCGACGCTTATCCCAACCCAGCTTGCGGGATTGCCGGTTTTAAGCGACGGCAGCCGGGTTGTTGACTGGGATTACGTCTACGTTACAGGCAAGGAAAATCAGGAAGACGGCACGCTAATTAGCCTTTCAGCGATGGTCTCTTTTCAATTGATGGACCGTGGTATTCACAGTGAGGTGATTAATGTCCTCGGTGATGAGGTTACCGTTTTTTATCTGCGCGTTCGGCACGAATTTAATGACCTTGTATCCGAAGTGAAACTCGTGCTGACCGGTGTTTATGGATCGGGTTTGGATATAAGAAGTTTACCGGCCGATGGTTCGACTTACATCAGCTACCATGCCCGTGGGGCGACAGATCTCTTTGAACCCTGGAAGTTGCATCAGGAGTGGTCACTTCCGGTTAGTCAGCGCGAACCGCTTTTCAGCACTATGCGACTGGCTGATTTGGAAGATTATCTGCGCAGTTTACCCGAGAATGTTATTCTTTTAGCTGACCATCCCATCATTTTGCCTCGCGATGACTGGAATCAAATTTATCTCGACATGGACCGCCTGAGTGCTTCAGCTGCCCGCTATTCGCCCTTCTTCGCTTTTAACGATTTAAATCAGATGACCGGACAAACCACCATGGCGACACTTTGGCAAAATCATTTGTTAAGCGGAGCTGATATTCCGGCTGATCAGCATAATAAAATGGTTTATTCCGCAGAATATTTGGTTTTTGTTACACCTTAATTCCAGTAAGATGATGAAAGCTTTCGCAGAAATCAGCATCAACATCAGCCAAATTGAGCAAAGTTATCATTACGCTATCCCTGCCGAAATGCAAGGCAGGCTCAGGGTGGGAAATTTAGTTCTCGTGCCCTTCGGCAAGCAACAAGTTCAGGGCGTGGTTTTGGCATTGTTGGATCAGCCGGAAGTCAGCGAAACAAAAGAAATCCTGGAATTGCTTTCACCCGAAACGCTTTTAGCTGAAGAACAGCTCAAGTTAGCGGAATGGATGGCAAATCACTATTTCGCACCGCTCGGAGCTTGTCTTAAGCTGATGATTCCAATCGGCTTATCGCGCAAAGCGGATCTGTCGCTTGCATTGCTTGGAGACTTGCCTTCAGATCTAACGGGCTTGGGAAATGGGCAGCAACGTCTGCTCAAGTTATTGAAAAACCGCGGTGAATTAAGGGGAGCGCAGATTGATCGGGCTCTGCCACATGTAAATTGGCGCAAAGGGCTGGAAGATATCCAGAAAAAAGGCTTGATCAGAAGCACAAACGTCTTATCCCCAGCTCGGGTTTCATCAAAGACTTTGAGGACAGCTGCACTTTCGGTTAGTCCTGCTTCTGTTAGTTCTCTTGAAAGTGAACGTTTTGGAAGCAAGCAGTCTACCCAGGAAAGACGCCAGAAAATTGTGGAATTGTTAGCAAAAAAAGCCTTTCCGCTCGATTTTTCCTGGATATATGCCGAAACCGGTGCTTCTTATTCCGACCTGACATATCTGGCAGAAGCCGGACTGATTCATTTCAACGAAACCGAAACCTGGCGCGATCCTCTGGCTGAGCTTGAGGTTGATGAGGACCAGCCACCGGAATTTACCGTTGACCAAAGGAAGGTTTGGGAGCAGCTTAGCGAAGAATGGCAAAAGAGCAGAGCTCGGACGCTGCTATTGCATGGTGTAACCGGTTCAGGTAAGACCGAAATTTACATGAAAGCAGTTCAGAAGGCACTGAATGAGGGAAAGCAGGCTTTGGTTTTGGTCCCCGAAATTTCGATGACCGCCCAAACCGTTCGTCGCTATATGGCGCGTTTTCCTAATCAGGTCGGACTCTATCATTCCAAACTCTCTGAAGGGGAACGCTATGACACCTGGCGCAGAGCAAGGCAAGGCGATTTGCGGGTGATTGTTGGCAGTCGTAGTGCCCTTTTTGTGCCTCTGCCCAAGCTGGCTTTGATTGTTGTTGATGAATGCGATAACAGTTCTTATGATGAAAGCGAACGTCTACCGTATTACCAGGCAGTGCCAACAGCAGAAGCTTTGGCAGAAATTAGTAAGGCAAATTTGATCCTTGGCAGTGCCACACCGAGCATTGAACAATATTTTAAGGCGCAAAGAGGGGATTGGGCTTTGCTCGAATTACCCAGACGGGTTTTGGCACACCGGCATAGGCTTGAAGAACAAGCTACATCGCTCAAATTTGACTTGCCTGATCTTTCTGCTGCGGATGATTTGCTTACTTTCGACCTCCCCAAAGTAGAAATTGTGGATATGCGTAAAGAGTTGTTCAGTGGCAATACCGGTGTTTTGTCACGCTCATTAGAAAACAAACTTGAGAAAATTTTAAGTAAAAATCAACAGGCAATTCTCTTTCTCAATCGTCGGGGACAAGCTACCTATGTCTTTTGCCGTGATTGCGGGCAGAGCCTGCGCTGTCCGAATGACGGGCAAAGCCTGATTTGGCATGGCGAAAAGAGCGGTTTGCTCTGCCATCTTTGTGGTTATACACGCAAAATGCCCCAAAAATGCCCCGAATGTGGAAGCAAGCAAATCCGACAGCTTGGTTTAGGCACAGCGAAGCTTGAAGAAATCGTTAAAAAGCGTTTCCCCGAGGCGCGAATTTTGCGCTGGGATGCCGATACGACCAGGAACAAAGGCGACCATGAGTTGATTTTGTCTCATTTTAGTGCTCATCGGGCTGACATCCTGATAGGCACGCAGATGCTGGCGAAGGGTTTGGATTTGCCTTTGGTAACCCTGGTTGGCATTGTTTTGGCAGAGGTTGGACTAAACCTGCCGGATTATCGCGCCGCCGAACGCTCTTTCCAGGTATTGACCCAGGTCAGCGGACGTGCCGGACGAAGTCCCCTTGGCGGGGAAGTTGTTATGCAAACTTACCAACCGGAAAACTCTGTCATTCAGGCCGCCTCACGACACGACTTTGAGACTTTCTATAAAGAAGAACTGGAAAATCGACGCTTGTACGGCTATCCCCCCTTTAACAGACTAATTCGACTGGAATTTCGTCATCTTTCTGAAGAAAAAGCAGAAAAAGAAGCCCGCAAAATGGCAAGGCTAATTGAGGAAACTATTCAGGAAAGCAATCTCAAACAAAGTGATTTTATTGGGCCCGTTCCAGCCTATTATGCTCGAAGGCATGGGCTTTGGCGTTGGCAAATTATCTTACGCGGACCCGAGGTTGAAAAAATACTCCCCAGTCTTCCTCTGAAAGATTGGCTGATTGAAGTTGACCCAAATAGCTTGCTTTAGGCTTCAGGAGAGTTCCGCCTTAATAAGAGACCATTTGATTAATCAAGCGGTTCGATAGCGAGAATATAGCGGCTTTGCGTCCAATAACCGGCTTTTGGGTCGGTGCGTTCGTCCAGGGCTGCTCTGCCGCAAAAGTTAATCAAAAGCGCATTTTTACTCAGCCGATCAAAACCACTTTCAGGATATTTTTCCGCCAGCCAGGGCACCAGTTCCATTGTTTTTCCGGATAGCTCATCAACTGCAGTCGCCGGGACGCGAACAGCAGCCACAACTTTGCCGCTTTTGGCAAAATCACCTTCGGACAAAGTGACTAAGCTTCCCCGCAAGCAGTCATTCAGGCGCATTTCGATTATTTTTAGCTCTTGCACTTCGTTGAGAGCGTCGGTCTCGATGAAATATTGCAAATCAGTCGCCGGGGAGCGTTCGTTCCAAAAATCCCAGCCGGAGTGAATCCATAAGCCATCGTAGCCGAGATGTTCCCAGCCGACAGCAATGTTTTTGCCGATATCAAATTCGTTATCCTCAAAAACGCTTTCGTGCCAGGCTGAAATTTGGATTGGCGGAATGGAAACAGCGACACCGCCATCACATTTTGATTCAAAACGAAAGCCAACTTCGCCGTTGAGCAGGTCTAATCCGCTGAAATTCATAAAGTATGCTTCCTTTGGGAGCGAGTCAGCGGCGGAATCCGGATTTTGCACGTCGGGTGGACTTTGATTTTCTTGAGGTTTCTCTTCTATAATGCTTGAGCGGCTTGAATAGACCGGAAGGATTTCCAGAATGGGTGAATTTTTATAGCGCAAGGCTTTGCCGATGATGATGCCCGCCAGCAAGCTGAAAACTAAGCCGAGTATCAGGAAGAAAGGTTTCGCTTTTACCTGTCTATTCATGCCAATCGTCTTTCTATTATTTTCGTTTGAGCTGAACAAAGTTGAAGAAATAAAAGCCGAAGCTAATTAGCGCTAAAAAGGCAAAAATCACACCAGCACCGATATAGGTTTGTGGGTTTCCGGGAGCGCCGATTGTTGGCGGGGTGGCAGGTGTGCTTGTGACGGTCGCCGTGTTAGTTGGTGTGCTGCTAGGTGTGTTGGTAGGGGTGTTGGTAGGGGTGTTGGTTGGCGTGTTAGTCGGCGTATTGGTAGGCGTGTTAGTCGGCGTGTTGGTAGGAGTGTTGGTAGGCGTGTTAGTCGGCGTATTGGTAGGCGTATTGGTAGGCGTGCTGGTAGAAGTGGAAGTTGGGGTTGGTGTATCAGCAATGAAAGGTGTAATTGAGGGGAAGCCTCCCTTCTCTGAAAATTCCTCTGGTTCCTCGCTTGTGTTTTGGGTTTCAGGTTTGTTTTCGGAATCCTTTGAGGCTTGGGCTGTTTTCACAAGCTGCTTCCCGACAAATCCGCCCAAGAGGATGACGGCAATAAAGAACAAAACCATACCGATTAATAATAGCTTGCCGTTCTTATCTTTTTTCATCTACCGAATCCTTAACCTTTTCATTGTAATCGTGCAAAATACTAATTGCGATAATATAGGTGCAAGGGTTGTGCCAAGAGAGGTCGTAATTAAAAATCCGTTTTTGCCTCTTAGAGTCAGATCTTCGGATTTAAAATTAAAAACACGACATGCCATGAATCCACCCACTGATTTGGCTAATTGAAAAGAGTGAGGGCTATCAGACCCAAGCTTAGTGCTTGCTTTGTTCCTTTTTTTGACTTTTCTCTCTGATGATATAATTCGGAAAGGAAAATTATCCAGGAGAATGTTATGAAAACAAGAACCAAAATTTTATCTTCTTTTATCCTGTTTTTACTTTTGTGCAGTCTGAGCTTTGTGGCTTCTGATACTAATATCGTAAAAGCGCAATATCAAACACCGACTCCTGATGAAAACGGAAGAATCATCTACGAGGTTCAGGAAGGTGAATTTTGTTCAACGATTCAAGAGCGAACCGGTGTGTCGATTGAAGAAATCATCCGTTTAAATGGTTTGACGGATGCCTGCACTATTTTTGCCGGAGATAAGCTGGTGATTGGTCAGGTTGAAGTTACCGCCATGCCCCCAACCGCAACGGCAACAACCCCAGCCGACCAAGTTACACCGACCCTGACCCCAATGCCAGGTTTAGCAGAGATTTGCATTGTCCTCTTCCATGATATGGACGGTAACGGAATGCGCACCACAGGCGAAGACTATCTCTATGGCGGAGAGGTCAGTATTAATGACCGAACCGGTGCTGTTTCGCTTACAGGTACAACGGTTGCCGGAGACCCCGACCTGGTGACGCCTTTCTGTTTTACGGATTTGCCGTCCGGAAGTTACAACATTTCAATTGCTATCCCAGACGATTTCAACCCGACAACCGTAACCAATTATCCGCTTGATGTTCGGGCAGGTGAAGCTGCCACAATCGACTTCGGGGCGCAATTGGCTGAACAACCGGGCGCCGATACCGCAAGCGATACTGTCAGTCGCGTTCCGATTTTGGGGATTGTTGGCTTGATTGTCATGTTAGCCGGAGTTGGCTTGGGTATTTATATGTGGCGTTCTAATAAGGCTGAGTAATTTGCCTTTTTGTTATAAACTGCAAAAGCCAGTCACAAAGACTGGCTTTTTTCATGACTTGTAAGATGAATTGTCTTGAAAACTATCTTTCGACCCGCTCTTCGCGCCAGACATCAGTAGGCCGGCTTGTGCTTTTCAAGCCGGCAAGATCCTAGCAAATTATTAAGCCGGATTCAAAAACAGAATCCGGCCTACAGTTAAGTCAGGAATTATCCAAACCTAAATTTTCTTTTCAATCTCATCCAATGCTAAGGCGATGAAATCTTCAACGCTCATGGCGCCGGGGTAATCTCCCCTGAGTTTCTCAATTTAGTGTCCTGAAAACATTTCTTTTCCTCGTTGAAAACAGATTGTTTCAGCAAAATGAGAAACTTAGGTATGAATTGTCTTGAAAACTATCTTTCGACTCGCTCTTCGCGCCAGACATCACCCTCGTTATGATAGCCGGCTTGCTCCCAGAAACCGGGCCGGTCACTTGCGCTAAACTCCAGTCCGCGCAGCCATTTGGCACCTTTCCAAAAATAGACATCCTTCAAACCCTCATGACCGGGGATTGCGCCACAAACTCCGCGCAAAGGCGCACCATGCTCAATGGAAAGCAATTCACCCTCATAATGGGTCGCAAAAAGAAAGTTGTCGGCACTGATTACCTCCAGAGGCAAATTTGCGCTATAGCCAAATTCGGCATGCTGGATGACAAACCGTGCTTTTTCAGTCGGTTTGATTAAGCCTGAATCGAAGAGTGTGCGCAAACTGACCCCTTCCCAACTGGTGTCCAATTTGCTCCATTTCGTGACACAATGGATATCCATGGTCAATTTGGTCTTGGGCAAGGCATTGAATTCGTCCCAGCTCAAGCTGAGCGGCTTTTCGACTTCTCCCCAAACTTTGAAGCTCCAGTTTTTGAGATCCAGCTTGGGAATTGGTCCATAATGCAAAACCGGGAAGCGGCTGGTCAGATATTGACCGGGCGGAATACGTTTTTGAGTTTCGGGATTCAATTGTCCAAACATCATCGCTCCTAAAGACTTAGACTTTCACCGGATTGCAAAACCACAACAGTTGTTTCTGTTTCTGCCTCAACTCGTGCTTTCCATGCATCGGCATCCTGGTTTATCAGCGGGAAAGTATTGTAGTGCACAGGGATAACCACTTTCGGTTTGAGCAATTTGACCGCTCTCAGGGCATCATCAGGTCCCATTGTGAAGTTGTCGCCAATCGGTAAAATTGCCAAATCGAGCCCTTCTTCACCAATCAGAGCCATATCGCCAAAGAGACCGGTATCTCCGGCAAAATAAATTTTCTTTTCGTCCGGGGTGGTTAAGAGGAAGCCGGTCGGATTCCCACCATTGCTGCCATCGGGAAGCATCGAGCCATGCAGTGCAAGGGTCAGCTTTAGATAGCCAAAGGGGTAGTGAAAGCCGCCTCCAATATGCTGGGCATGGGTTTTTAGTTCCCGGGCTTCCAGCCATTGGCAAATTTCAAAATTGCTGATGCAAAGAGCACCACTTCTTTTGGCAATTTCGAGACAATCGCCCATATGGTCGCTGTGCCCATGGCTTATCAAGATGTAATCCGGCGACAAATCTTCCGCTTTCGCCATTGTTGCCGGGTTGTTTGTGAAGAAGGGATCAATCAATAATTGATAGTTGTTCACACTAAGACCATGCGTGGCGTGACCGTAAAATGTGTATGTTGTTTCCATAATTGTCCTCCTTCCTTATTATAGCGGTAAGGAAGGAGCTTACATTCCAAATGTGAAGGCTCTTTGCCTGCCAGGATTTTTAATCAAGACTGAATTTCAAATGCAAGTCAGTCCATTCTTCAATGATTAGTGAAGACAAGTAAAATTCGACCGGTCCACTTAATTTCTGTGAAGAGTTGTTATAAAAATACCGGTATTCTTCAGGGTCAGGAGGGATTAATCCATTCCTCGATTCACCGGAGCAGCTACCTCCTCCGACCCTGTTTATGCAAAGTGCTAAGGGTCCAACTGCCTGGGGACTCTGCATTACGAAGCGAAAACGGACGGAATCTTCTCGAACCTGGAGAATTTCAATTCCCAAAATATGGATATCATAAGGACCGAACTTATACCATTGGTCTATGGTGATAAAATCACCAGCTTGGTATTCTTGAGGAAATTCAACGGTTAGAAAAGTCTTTAATCGTGACTCTCCGTCAACCATATAAAAATCAGAGTCAGTAATCAAGGCCATGTTGATACGTGAAATATGTAATGTGTAGCTGCGATTCCCCGGAAGGGATGGTTTGAATTTAAGTTGAATCTCGTCAGGCGGGAAATTGGTGTTTGAGTGGGAATTATCACAATAAACTACCGCGTAATCCACGGGATAGCCAAAGCCCTGATCATCAGTCAACTGCCAAAACGTGGTTGATTTCATTAGATAGAAAGATTCGGGTAAATTGACTTTAACGGTGAGTTCCGTTTCTTTGGCTGGTAATTGCTTGATTTTGATAATTTCAGCGCTAAGTCCTTCCGATCCGATAGCGTTAAAGGGAGCTTCTCCGCTTAAATTGATGAAGTTTGGTTCGACTTCCGGAGTTTGCTTTTCGTCATCAATTACCTCAACGACCAAGCTGGTTTTCCAGGCTTGTTCAAAAGGATTTTCTTTGAACGGTAGATCAGGAATGAAAAGTTGAATTTCTTCACCGTCAAACTTTCCAATCGCCGGAAAGTACATTTCTAAAACAAAGTCCGTTGTATCGTTTCCATACGCAAAGCTGGAACCTATGGAATCGATTCTTTTCCCGTCCGGCAGGATAATATAAGCTTGCTCAAAATGCCGGGGAGCTCCATCTTCGAAACTTGACGGGTCGAAGCCACGGACATCGACCACAATTTTGAGCTCCTTCTCAGTACTAATAGCTGATAGCAGGCTGAGTTTGAGCGTTTCTTCGGGACTTTCTTCTTCAGAATCAGCCACAGGGGATAAAATTTGATCCTCTAATTGACTAATTGGCCGATAATTTGGGATTAGCCAAGCGCGAATCTGTGCGAAGACTTCTTTTGGTCCGAGGGCAAGAAAGATAATCGTCAAAACGCCCAGAACAGCCAGGGAAAATTTAAGCCTGAAGCTTTGCTTTCTCTTTGATTGCTCATTTTTTCTTTCAACAGCCCGCCATATTTGAGCTTTTTTCTGATCGTTCAAGGAATAATCGAACATTCTTTCAAGGTTCAATTCAAGTTTGTCAAAGTTTTTAGTCATCTAAAACCTCCATTTGGGAACGAAGTGAGCCGATGATTTTATTGTGCGCTTTACGAACGGCATCTTCTTTTTTGCCAAGAAATTTTGATATCTCCAAAAAAGTGAGCCTTGCGTTATAGCGCAAGACCAAAATCTCTAATTGCTCAGGGGTCAGTTGTTTGAGTTTGGATTTCAAGAGGAGTTTATCTTCCACCTCGAATTCAAACTCTTCGTTTGGAAGAGGAAGTTCAGAAAGCTCCAGCCAATGATTATCACGATTTCGATAATGATCAAAAGTCAAGTTTCGGGCGATGGTCAGCAGCCAGGCAAGAAAATTACCTTCTTCTCTATAGCGATTTAGATGATTGATTGCCTTGGTGAAAACTTCTGCGGTTATATCTTCTGCATCCTGATGGGAACGTATTCTCGAGAGGACATAGTAGTAAACATTGTCGACATAGTCCAAATAAAGCGGATAAAAAGCAGCCGGGTCCTTTTTGGAGGCTAAAATAACGCCCTTTATTTTCTCTGCCTGTGCCGCTTTGTCCTCAAAATTGTCCATAAACGCTCCAATCGTTTTTCTTCCTGTTGTAAAGATAACGGAGGAGGAAGTGAAAAGCGGAAAATGTCGGCAAGAAGTCGAACCAGAGCTTAAAGGATCTCAAGTTTTGCCAATGAGGCAATCAGGGCTTTCAATCCAAAACCTTCAAAATAAACTTCAACCGTTTCGTCGCCTTGTTCGAGTTTGCTGCTTTTAACCACGCCTCTGCCATAGGTGCCATGGCGGACTTGCATCCCGCTTTTATATTTGGTAGCTTTTGGGGTGTCGAGCGGAATCCGGGCATTATTCCGGAAGCCGGATGGGCTTTCCCAACGTGAAGTCTCTCGGTCGCCATTCCAGCTAAAACTTTGGCTGCGTGGTTGGGCATAGATATCTTCATTGATCAAATATTCGGGGATATCCTTCAAAAAGCGCGAAGCGACCATGTCTTCATAAGTACCATAAGGGCTGCGACGACGCAAAGCACGGCTTAGCGTCAGCTTCTTACGGGCACGGGTTATGCCAACATAGAACAAACGGCGTTCTTCTGCCAACTCTTCAGGCTCATCACGAGAACGGCTGTGCGGTAAGACCATTTCGTCCAGCCCGACGATATAGACCCGTTCAAACTCCAGCCCTTTGGCGGCATGTAAAGTGAGCATGGTGGGGGCATCCAAATCTTCCGGCAGCGTATCCTGGTCGGCAACCAATGCCATTGATTCCAAAAACTCCTGAAGCCCTCTGGTATCGTATTCCAAAACGACCAAACGCAGCTCTAAAAGGTTCTCCCAGCGATCCTGCCCTTCTTCGCTTTTATCGCGAATGTGGTTTTCAAAATCGGTATCCGCCAAAATCCGGTCATAAAGCGTGCTTAGGCTGTTTTCTTGGGCAATGCTGCGCCAGTTTGTAAGCATTTTGGCAAAGCCAAGCAATTTATCAGCACTTTTACCCAGTTGTGCCACAGCTGAACTGTTTGGATTTAGCAGGTTAAGCAGCGTTTCTCCGGCACTAAAACCGCTTCTTTGGGCAAGGTTGACCAGGTTTTGCACAGTTTTTTCGCCAATTCCACGCGGGGGCAGGTTGATAACCCGGCGCAGGCTGACTTCGTCCATCGGGTTATAAACCAGGCGCATAAAGGCAATCATATCGCGCACTTCTTTGCGTCCATAAAATCGTTGGGCACCAACCAAGCGATAATTTAGCCCTTCTCGCCTGAAAGCTTCTTCTAAAATTCGGCTTTGCGCGTTCATGCGGTACATAATGGCGTAATCGCCCGGATTTCGTCCGGCTTTAATGCCGCTGACGATGTCGGCAACAATCAATTCGGCCTCATGACGGTCATCTTCGGCAACAATCAGGCGTAATTTATCGCCCGTGTCCGAACGGGTGAAAAGCTTCTTTTGCGTCCGGTTGGCATTGTGATTAATCACTGCCATAGCACTGTCTAAAATAATTTGGGTGGAACGATAATTTTGTTCGAGCAAAATTACGTTGGCATTTTTGAAATCGGATTTGAAGCGGTTGATATTGCGATAATCGGCACCGCGCCAGCGATAAATCGACTGGTCTTCATCACCGACGACATAAAGATTTTTATGCTGACTGGCGAGATGGCGCAAAATTGCATATTGTGAATAGTTTGTATCCTGAAATTCATCGACCAATATGTGTTCAAATTTGTGCGCATAGGTGTCGCGAACAACCGGGAAATTATCGAAAAGGTAGTTGGTATAAACCAGCATGTCGTCGAAATCCATGGCGTTGTTTTGAATCAGACGTTGCTGATAGAGCATGTAAATCCGTTTGGTTTGCTCTTCGCGGAAATCTTTTGCCGGAAAGTTTTCGGGGGAAATGAGATCGTTTTTAGCGTTCGAAATTGCCGCAAGCAGAGAGTTGGGCTTATAAAGCTTTTCGTCAAGGTTGTTATCGCGCAAAATTTGTTTTATTAAGGATGTCTGATCGTCCGTGTCGAAAATCACAAAATTTTTGTTGACCGGTAAAAGGTCAGCTTCGCGGCGTAAAATCCGGCCGCAAATGGAATGAAAAGTACCCAACCAGATGCCTTCGGCATGGTCGCCAATCAATTGCGTAACGCGATCGCCCATTTGCCCGGCAGCTTTATTGGTAAAAGTTACCGACAAAATATTCCAGGCAGGAACGTTTAGGACGCTAATCAGGTAAGCAATTCGATAGGTTAAAACGCGCGTTTTGCCCGAACCGGGTCCTGCCAAAACGAGGGTGGGTCCGGGAGGGGCAGCAACTGCGAGTTGTTGTTGGGGGTTGAGCTTTTCGAGTAAATCTTCCATAGTTCTGGAATTGTACCAAAGCCAGGCAAGCCCTCAGAAAATTTAAGGAACTTAGAAGATTACAATTTTCAAAATTCCAATGCCCAAGCCTGCCAGGATCAAGACATAAGGCTGAGCTTCGGTAAGGAAGAGGACAGCCAAACCGGCAAACAATGCCAGCCAGGTCCAGATATCGACCAAGGCGTTTTGTCCGAGGCTGATACAAACAAAAAGAATCATAGCGACAACAGCCGGATTGATTCCTTTGAGGAAACTGCTGGTCAGATGATTTTCGCGTAGTTTTTTTACCAGAGGAGCGGTGATCGCAACGATAATAAAGGAGGGCAAAAAGACCCCGAGGGTCGCCGCAATCCCTCCGCCAAAACCGCCGGCAATGTAGCCGACAAATGTGCTGGCAGAGAGCACCGGACCCGGGGTTATTTGACCGAGGGCGATGGCATCGGTTAGTTGTTGGGAGGTCAGCCAGCCAAAACGGTTGACAACGTCTTCTTCGATTAGGGCAAATAAGACCAATGAAGAGCCAAAAAGAACCGAACCTGTCCGCAAGAAATAAAGAAAGATGCTTGAGAAGGTCGCCTGAACTTTTTCAACGGCCTGGACAAGGAAAGGGCTCAATCCGGGGATAGGGAGCAATGACATCAGAAGTTGCGTCGGAGGCATGCCATTCTTGGGTTTTTCTAAAACATGGTGCAAGAGGACGCCTACCAAACCGCCACCGATCAGGATCAGCGCTTCGTTCACTCCCAGAAGTTTTGCGCCAATCGCTAAAACAAATATGAGGATTTGCTTCCAGCCTTTTAAACTGGTTTTGCCAAGGCTGAATGTGGTTTCGAGGACAATCGCCAAAACGAGTGGATTGAGAAAATAAAACAGACCCTCAATTTGGGGCAGGCTGCCATAAGCCATGTAAAAATAAGCTATCACCAGGCTGATCAGAAAGGCGGGAGCGATAAAACCCAAGCCGGCAACCAAAAGTCCCGGATAGCCGGCACGAATATAACCGATGTGATAACAGGTTTCGCTGGCATTTGGACCCGGAATCAAATTGGCAGCCGAGAGAAGGTCAAGGAAAACCTCTTCGCTAATCCACTTTTTCTTACGGACGAATTCGCGTTCCATCATGGCGATGTGAGCGGTTGGTGCCCCAAAACTGGTCATCCCGATTTTCAAAGTAGCCAGGAAGAGCTCTATTAGGCGCGTTCTAAGCGGAGGGATTTTTTCAGTTTCCTGAGCGGCATCGGGCCTATGGATTTCTTCCATTAATTAACCTGTAAAATTGGCAGTTTCAGTAGCAGGTTTTCAATCACCAAACGCGGGTTGAGGTTTGCATCCAAATCTGTCAATGCCTTTTCATGATTTTTGAGGATAATTTCAATTTGCCGGCTTTCAAGCGCAAGCGCAGTTTGATTTATCTGAGTTTCATGGTCAATATTAACAAGGGGAATGTCGGCTTTTTCGTGGCGAATCAGGCAATCGCGCCAAAAGGTCAGCCAGGTCGCAATGAGAAAGGCGTAGCTTTCGCGATTGCTGGTTTTTCGTTGGTGGAGGCGTTCCACAAATTGCAAACGCTCCCTGCGCCGACTGTTGAGTAAATCGTTAAGGTTATCCAAGGCATCATCGTATGTTTCTAAAACGTCCGGATTTGCCAGATAATTCAAAGCCGTGCCGACCCGTCCGCCGGAAAGATGAGCCAGCCGTTTGGCAGCAGCCGGAGGGATGCCTTTTTCATTAATTAAGAAGTTTTCGACCGTAATAATTGAAGAAGGGCGCAAACGAAGCAGCTCACAACGAGAGGAGATGGTTTCGAGCAAGCTTTCTTTCGCATCTGCGGTCAAAATCATGAGGGCACGGGAAGGCGGTTCTTCCAGAGATTTGAGCAAAGCGTTGGAAGCACCGATTGTTGCGCGTTGAAAATCGGGAATCAGGACAGTGCGAAAGCGTGATTGATAGGGAGCCAAAGCCAGGCTTTGCTGCATTTGGCGGATTTGATCGATTTTGAGGTCTTTGCTTCCTTCAGCAACCCGTAAAATGGTTAAATCGGGATAACGTTCTTCGTTGATTTGTCGGCAAGCCAGACATTGGTCACAAAACTCGCCTTCGGCTGGCGGGTTTTGGCAATTGAGGGCTTTAACGAAAGCCAAAGCCAACCTTTCACGCCCAACACCATCCGGGCCGGTGAGAAGATAAGCATGACGCGTCTTATCACTTTGGCAGTGGTTTTTGAGGAAACGAATCGCTGTTTCATGACCGAGAATTGACCAATCCATGGGCAAGATTTTACCATGAAGCTTGAGAAGTCGCCCCCGCTTTTGGACCACAAGTGATAAAGTGATTTCTGTTGATTTTTATTCGAAAATGGGCTCTGGAGAATACCAATTGTTGAATTTTCCTTGCCCTAATGTTGAGTTGCCGTTAAAATCAAATCATCATCTAAGCTCGGTTCCATTTAAGGAGGTTTTTCATGAAATCACGTCTTTCTCGCAGTATTCTTCTCATACTTATCCTATCTCTTGCTCTGCAAACCATCACCCTTCCTGCCCTGGCTCAATCAGAACCAAATGAAAGCCAGGCTGAAATTGAAACCCTGGTTGTTCAAAAAGAAATAGAGCGAC
>Ga0265295_1005142_pt1 | contig 16987 bp, 4 predicted proteins | sample Munlansysbiofilm_FD_192503 | JGI IMG/M metagenome (GOLD analysis project Ga0265295, IMG submission 192503) | Leachate microbial communities from a municipal landfill in Southern Ontario, Canada - Methane capture system biofilm | ecosystem: Engineered > Solid waste > Landfill > Unclassified ...
TCATTCGGGTATCGCTTGGAAATATTGGTAGTAATAGTTGTCCCATGACCGCTAAGGTAAGGATTATTAATTTACGGCAAAGGTTCTGTTAAATGCTGATTATCAGACATAGGTCTTGGATGTCTGAGCATTAATTTCCCCGGACAACAATGCTTACAAATTTAGTTTTTCTAAATCAGCTTGTCCCGATTCATCGGGAGGGTTAAACCCAGCTAAGCCATTAGTTCGCAGAGCTCCTAATGTCTAATCTGGGTTGAATAAGGATGTGGTTATTATTGCCCAAACTGCCTACGGCTATACCAACGACAGGGAGAAAGCCTTACTGGCTGGCTGCAACGATTACATCTCGAAGCCTATCAATAGGGAGCTGCTGATGGATAAGATTGCAAGGCAATTTAGGGAACAACAGAGATAGACAAACAGGCTAGAAGGTTGGGCAAGGAATTGCTCTATACCGCTTACGAACGTTGGTTTTAAAGGTGTAGTTAACCGAGATCTCATGCGAACCGCCCGAGCCAAATCCTAAGCGCGAAACGGTAAAGTCGTAGCTATACCCAAAGCTTATCTTTTCGAGACGATACCCCAATAAAAACGCAACGGCATCGGTTCCTGGGTACTCCTTTACCAGTGGAATTCCTCGGTACCACACGCCAAAAAGGAAAGGCTGACGATACCAATACACACCCAAATCGAGCTGGACGGATTCATCCTGCGATTTCAAGTTAAAAGCCGTGGTAATGCTCTCCTCGATGGGGCGCATGATAAACCCCCTAAGGATAAACCGAGCACCCCCATAAACAGATATTTTGTACGGAGTTCGCGCATCGTCGCCGTAGAAAGTACGCTCGGGGCGTAGCATATGGTCCCAAGTGGCGCCAAGCCATATATTATCGGAGTATGCGAGTATTGATGTTGACACATCGATATCGCGCACCGTGGGGTTCCCTGGCGCTTGGATTGATGATGGAGGTATTGGGGTAGAGGTAAGCTGATCGCCAAAGATCAATCTTGAGTAATCGATCGATTGCTGAACGTAGTAAAACCCTATCCCTGGCCTGATATGATAATCGGGATGTGGGGTGAGGTCATAGCTATACATTATACCGGCCATAGTTGTTCCCATACGCCCATCGCCAGCAATGTCGCCCACCAAAAGCAAGCCCAACCCACTTTTAAAGTTGATGAAGTTATGATCGTACGATACGCTATAGGTTTGGAAAGTGCCGGGGATCATGGACCACTGGTTACGATAGTTGGCCACCACGCGCTGACCGGGAATACCCCCGGCATACGAGGGTGCCAAGTACAGTGGACTGGCGTAAAACTGGGTAAACTGTGGATCCTGCGAGTGTGCAGCAAATCCAGAAAAGGCCAAAAGCAATATGGCGAAAAAGCGTTTCAGTGATCTCAATTTTATACGTTAAACTGAAAAAATACAATAATTATTGTTATCTGCTATTAATTATCATTTTGATGCTGCCAATTTAGCTGCCCTTGGAACTTCGACCCTTCGACAAGCTCAGGGCACCGCCCTTCGACAAGCTCAGGGCACCGCCCTTCGACAAGCTCAGGGCATCGCAGGCTCAGTGACTGCTGCTCAGCGTACCACTTGTCTAACTGCTCAGGGTTTAGCAATTGGTCACTTCGACTCTTCGACACGCTCAGGGCACCGCAGGCTCAGTGACCCGAAATCCGTCTCGTTAGCCTCCAGAAAGCATCGGCTTCCGAGACAAGCTGAGACACAGTCACGGCAAAAAGCGCCTTTTTCAGGAGGCAAGCAATCACTCAATCACTCAATCATTCAACCTGTCCGCCCACTGGCGAATCATTCAGTCAATCACTTACATTGACGCTGCCATTTTACCTGCCTCTGGCAGGTTTACCTATCCTTTGATAGGGACACAGGTCAATCAGTCAATCAGTCAATCAATCAACCAGTCAATCAGTCAATCAGTCAATCAATCAATCAATCAATCAATCAGTCAATCAATCAATCAATCACAATAATTAATGCTTACAGCCTACCTGCCCTAATCCCGTGGTCAGGCGAGCCGGCAAAGGCAGGGTCAATCTCAATCAATCAATCAACCAACCAACCAACCAATCAACCAATCAATCAACCAATCAACCAATCAATCAACCTGTCCGCTCTACCCTGCCTACCGCAGGCAGGCTGTCGGTAGACAGGCCACTGGCGGATCACTCAATCAAACCTCACAAAACTTTAAACTCTAAACTTTAAACTTTAGGCACTCCATGAACTTTATGAACTCTAAACTTTAAACTCTATATGCAATCATCCAACCACGCCATGATTGCCTACCTCAACAACGTAACATTACCGCGCACATCGAACAGCTCGCCATTGGAGAATTTCCCCACGGCACGCCACACGTATACATCCTGATTGGCCAGCTTACCTTTGTAATAGCCATCCCAACCAATCTTAATATCGTTACTCTCAAATATCTGCTCGCCCCACCGGTTAAATATCATCAACCTATACTCAATAACTCCATCGGCAACGGGGTGGAACACCTCATTTTTATAATCTACATCATCGTAATAACCTCCGTTTGGCCCCAGCTTGCTAGGCATAAAGGCGTTGGGAAACTGTATCATACCCTCGCCCTCAACCCAAACTGCTGGGAATCGAGAATCGTAATCGATACACTCATGAATCAGCAGGTTTCCATCATCGTCCTTATGCTCATACTCGGCAAAAGCCATAAGGCTAACCCTGTACTCTCCCAGCTCATCGTAAATGTGAACCGGATCCTTCTCGCTCGACTTGGGGGTTCCATCGCCAAAGTCCCAAACGTACTTATTGGCATTCTCCGATAGGTTAAAGAAATGGACCTTGGCATTGGGTAACAGAACCCGCTCGGGCATTGCCTCGAATTTGGCCACGGGGTTTTCAAACACCCTAAAGGTACGATAGTAATTCTTCACTCCACCATCTCCGTAAACCCTTAGGCCTATATTATAGTAACCAGGTTCGGTAATGGTTATGGTTGGTTCAAACTCGGTTGAGAATGGCTCATCGGCATTATTCAAGTACCACTCAAATGCTGTAGCTTGGCTTTCGGTTAGGTAGAATTTGGAATCGTTAAAGAACTTTATCACCAGCGGTGAGCATGAGCGGTAGTTATCGGCCCTAAATATGGAGATTGGCTCGGGGGGCAGCAAGGTTAACTTTTGGGCTACAAAATCGCTACACCTCTCATTCTCGATAGAGAGGGTAACCTCGTACCTGAAATCATCATCTCTAAATCCCCAATGCTCGTAGGGATGCTCCACCGAAGGTTCCATACTAGTACTGGTGTAGCCATCGCCAAATGTCCAGCTATGAGCCCAGGTTGCAGGCATACCTCCTGGCCGCGACTGATTACGGAACTCGAATGATGGAAGCGTACCATCCTGCGGAAATACCTGGTGAGGAGGAATAATGGCAAAATCGGCAATGGGTGCTGCATAAACCGTTAACGGAAGTATTTCGGTATGCTCGCAGTCGTACTCCGACATCACCGTAAGCGATACATCAAATACTCTATCCACAGTACCACTATTTACAAAGCGATAGCTAGGAGCGAACGACGATGAAGTAATTCCGCCATCATCGAAATCCCAGTAGTAACGCCATGCATTACGGGAGCTATTCACAAAATCGACCTCGAATGGATTACATAACGCATGGTTCCCATCGTCGGTATCGAAGATTGAGGTTACCTCGGGGAAAACCTGAATGGTTTGGTACGTAATGTCATCGCAACCATCCTCGGTTTCAACGTATAGCGACATGGTGTACGATTCGATGTAGTCGTTAAAGTTACGGAACTCATGGGGCAGGTTCCCATCATTGGTGGTAGGCCCAACAACCGGAGAGCCATCGCCATAATCGTACGTAAACTCTAGGGTTGATCCTCTATTCTTCCCGATGGACTGGTTAATTATCTCGAGGTTAAAGGGCGAGCACTCCATATACTCGGTTAGCTCAATAAGCGCCTGGGGCTTTGGCCAAACGGTAACTGTGAAAGGAATAAAGTCGGTACACCCATGGTCTGACACTGCAGTTAATCGTCCGTTATACGACTGATTGGCAACCAGCGATGAGTTTTGGTACTCCTGGGTAGGACTCTGATTATTGGTGGTAACACCTATCCCCAGATCCCAAGTGTATTTCCCGTTGCCAGTTCCACCAAATACATTGGAGGTGTTATCAAAATTGATATTTAGCGGATGACAGCCCTCCAGCGTGGCATCGAAACTGGGATAAACATGAGGGAATACGCTAACAGCTTGTGTTGCCGACTTAGCACAACCTCCCCCAACGGTGTAAACCGAAGTGTTTAATGATGTAACTAGATCAATTACAGGGTTCTGAATTGAGAGCACATCACCTGCACCCAATGGGTTGGTAAAGGTAATTACACCCGGCTGAGCCGCTGTGGATGCTGCGGTTGAAACAGTTGAACCATTTCCAGCAAAATTCCACTGGTAGGTATAAGTACTTGATACGGATGTATTGTTTAGCGTAACATTTAACGGAGTACAGCCCTCAATTCTATCGACAGCAAATGACGATTCTACCCAAGGGTATACGGTTACCGTTTTCGATATGGTTTTACTACACCCCAACGGATTGGTAACAATAAGTTCAATTGGATACTCAACAGATTGGTTCTTGTTTCTATGGGTATAAACTTTATCTGCGGGCTCTGAATCAACCGACCCAGTACTGTCTCCCAGCTTCCACTCGAAAGTACCACCCTCGCCAGGGAGTACACCTGTACTATTATTAGTAAATTCAACTGTAAGCGGGTTACACCCCTCAAAACTACTTAGTTCAAAGTTGGCAATTACATTAGGGTAAACCGTCACGGAGTTACCCGCAATCTTGGCACTACAGGTTCGGTTAATTCCTTTATAATCCCATTCCGTTTCTGCAACAAAGTCTACGTCATAAACAACCAGATTATTGTCACTATTGTTTACTAAATTGACAATCCCTCCCGAAGATGTTGTCAGTACACCATCATCTAAAGGTGAAGGTTTAAATGTCCAAAGGAAATTGGTATTTGCATCAACATGCGTTGTTCCCACATTGCTTGACGCATTGGTAAGAGTAAGATCCACATCGCCATCGCAGATATCGCCAATGGTGAAGCTTTGGGCAGCTACAACCCGAGGGAAAATGTAAATGGTTTCCTCTGCTGGCGTTACGTTGGTACAGCCAATGGTACTATAGGCTCTAACCGAAACGGGAATATCTAAAGGATTGGTTCCGTGGGCTGTGAAGCTGCGGTTAAAATCGGCAGTGGAGCTGGTCACCCACTTATCGGTTCCGAATGACCACTCGTAGTAGTGGATGCTTGACCCAGCCGTTGAGGTGTTGGTGAAGGTAAACTCCTCATCGCCACAATTCTCGTTTGGATCCAAACGTGTAATAGAAAAACTAGCATTAACCTGAGGAAATACCTCGAAGAGATAGTCGTAATCGCTTACACATCCGTACTCATTCAAAATATTCAGCGAGATATGTTTACTTTCCACAATTGCAGTATTGTTGTTATACGTTACCGTATGATCTTGCCCTGATGATGATACTGAACTTTCAATATCCCAATCCCATGTATACGTTGAGCCTGCAGTTGTTACACTCTCATTCACCACATCCAGCACAAGGGGTGTACACTCTTCAGTTACAGAGGCATTGAATCGAGCCAGCGGATTAGGGTTAACCGTTATGATTCCGTCATGCTCGCCCACACAGCCATCGGCACTGGTAGCAGTTAGCTTAATATCATATGTTTTTTGCGCTGTATGGCTGGTATTGGTTAGCGATGGGGTGAAACTCTGCGCGCTGGAGCTGGTTACCATTGTGGCTCCATCGAATACCTGCCAATGGATATTGGTTACGCTGGGCGAAGCAGCAGCAAACAGGTTGGAATTATTGGTAAGATTTATATCTGCTGGAGCGCAACGCTCAGTTAAATCACCTGTCCAGCGTGCTTGAACCTCTGGGTAGATGGTAACCGACTTCGAACTATTCACAGCCGTACAACCACCCAGTCCGGTTGCGGTAAGTACTATTGGGTACGATTGGCTAACCCCCGATTTATTCTCCGTAATAGCTGTGAAAGTTGGATTTGTGCCAGTGCGTGTCTGAGTATTAAAACTCCATGAGTAGCTTACATTGGCAATGCTAGGTGCACTAACCTCCAGATTAAATGGGTTGGTTGCGCTTACGCAGCTAGCCACCGTTGCAATATCGAAATTGGCCTTTACCTCGGGGTGAACAGTGTAGGTATTTGTTACAGGACTAGATGGACAATTGAAAGTATTATTGGCCACCAGCGTTACCGGATAAGGTTTGTTGGCAGTGGTTGTATTGGGAAAAACCACATCCTGAGGGTTGGCCACCGTTCTGTCGCCCAGCTCACCAAAGTTCCAAGTATAGATAGTTGCATTCTGGTAGGTTCCAGTAAAATCGCCAGTTACTGGTGCACAAAGGGCATCGCCTGGTGCAATGGAATTCCCAAGCGCATCCTCAAAGCTAGCAGTAAAACTTGCTGTGGCACGAGGATAAACAATTATATTTCTAACATCAGTAGTGTGTTCACACCCTGCAGAGTTGCGTGCTGTTAAAGTTACCGGGATGGTTCTAACAGTGTTGTCGACATTATTGTTAGTGAAGGAAGCAGGAATAGCCGCTGCATTAGCATAGGTTGTTCCATCTACATTCCATTCAAATATGGATGAACCCGCCGAGGAGTTATTGGTAAAGGTAACTGCCAATGGAGTACAGCCCTCCTGGGTTGAAAGGGTGAAGCTGGCCTCGACAAAAGGTTGAACCACCACATCAACAGCCCCCCAGGTATTTGAACACCCCCAATCGTTGGTTGCAACATACGAAACCTGACGTGTAACAGCCACAGCTGTGTTATTAGTCAGTTCAAAAGTACCTGTAGATGAAGCAGGAACAGCGGCTGGACTTCCCACCACCGAGTTTGCATCTACATACCAGGTATATGTATCGGTATTAATTATACCATCGGCATGATAAGTTACCTCTACAGGCGAGCAAATTGTGCTACTAGGAGTAACGCTAAATGTGTTTAATCCAGGATTGGGATAAACCCTAAACTCCTGACTATATGTTTTTACACATCCACTAGCATTGGTAACCTCAAGATCGAGGCGGTAAACCTCTTCAAGGTTATCAGTTCGGTTGTTGACAAGCAAAGTGCTGGCAGAAGAAATATCTGGAGGGCTCCCTGTTATCGATGAGCCAACCTCAACATCGGGTGCACCTAAACGGTACAATTTCCATGAAAAGCCATCGGCAGGAACTCCTTTGCTCGTATTGCTAAAATTAGTAACCTGCAAGGGCGAACACCCTGTTACAGGATTGGCTGTAAAGCTAGCCTCGAGGTATGGGGGAACCGTAACCAAAACATTATCGGTAGCAGAACAAACATTCCACTTATCGGTAATGGTTACCTCTGGGAAGTAATCAATAGAATTGTATGGAGGAGCTGTGTTATTATATGTATTTGTTGCATTCTGTGTAGGAGCAGAATTACCGTCGCCAAAATCCCACTTGTAGGTTGCGCCATCGAAATTACCAGAAGGAGTGCCAGTTAAATTAACAGTTAAGGGTTGACAATTGGGGTCAGATACAATCGTTCTGGCTGCGCTTATATCGATATAGGGGTAAACCCTAATAATCTTTGTAACCTCTTGGAAACAGAATTCCTGATCGTCGGCAGTTCGAAGCTTGATATGGTACTCGAGTATTTGATCCGTATTATTTTCAAGCGTTAGGATCGCAGTTCTGGCATCATCTGGAGTACTATCATCCCCATCCTTGAACTGATAGGAAGTTCCTGTCTCACCCAGCTGCCAGCTCCACCAACGCTTGGCATCACCCGTGGATGTGCTGGTAAAATTGAATGTATATCTCGGTGTGCCACCTAATGGTGGAGGGATAGCACAAGCTGTATAAAAGTCGGAATCGAACGAGGCTGTAACTGGTCCCCCCACCTGCAGGTTTACCTGCCTGATTGCAGATGTATTACACGCCCCACTAATGGTTACTGTATAGTTTATTGATGACTCAATATTATAGGCCATGGGGGTTTCACTAGTTGGGTCATCCAAATAGGTGGCAGGAGACCATTCGTACTTTGTTCCACCACTGGCGTAAAGGCTTAGGGTTTGCCCCGAGCATATTCGCCCTCCATCAGAACCCGTTTCAATCACCAGTGTTTCGGGGTTAAACTCATTGTAATCGGAAAAATAGCCGTAGAAACAGCCCGTTCCTGCGCCACCGTTCACAATGCCCAGGTGGAAAATATCCTTGGTATTCCGCATGAAATGGGTTCCTACAGCTGCGTTGGCTTGACTTATTGGCCCAAAACGAGCTACGCTCCAATCTGTCCCATCTACATCCTCAAAGTCAAGTGGATCAAAAATATCATCACGTACCACTCCATTAAATTCAAATCCATCCTCGGCACCCTTTCGAACCATTATAACCACATAAAATTCTTCAGTTGAAGTTCTTGCAAAAGCAACGCGGGGCACTCCGGTACACTTCTCAATTGGAGGTAAAATTGCTGCACCCACCTCGCAACCAAAACCACCAATATGCATTACGTACACCGGTTTATCGGCAACTATATGGTAATAGGCAGTGCCTGCTGGCAATGCTTGATAGTACTGTACACGAGCATTGTGAGTTACATCTGCCACCTCAGTACCAGCTGGGTCATAGATCTTTATATTTGTATTATCCTCTACTGGTAAGATAAATAGATTATCTTGATCATTAAGACCTGTTCGAATAGCTATATACTCCCTTCCAATTAAATCCATAAAAGTCGAAGTATTTTTGTCCCAAACCTTGGTGGGGATAAGCTGATCCCCAGAAACGTCTCTACATCCATAGCTAAGGTGGGCGTGCGAATCATCCTTAAGGGTTACAGCAATAGGGTTGGAACTTTCAATTTTGGTTCCAGCCAAACGATCAGCAGCTGCGGTACTTCGATTAAACGGGAAAAGCGAAAAGGTTTGCCCCCTATCAAGGGTAACAGTAAAAGTTGAACCAGCTGGAGTAGCAGCTATGTTAGTTTGTGGCCCATACCCGTAGCTTGCTCCCTTCCCTGGGGGTAGGGTAAAAGTTACAACGGTGCCATCCTCAGTGGCCACAATATCAATAGCAGAGATTGGTTGGGGTGTATAGGTGCCATTAAATCCTTGATTTTGAAATGGAGTAAAGAACTCCGTACCCAATCCATTTCTACCCTTAAGCGCCCAAATATCCTTGTTGTTCCTATTATTCACCTCGTAGTAGGCAGTAATGGGCGCAGTGGAGGTTATATGGAGACCAAAGTTATTAATACCATCTGGCGTTAACGCTTTATTCTCTAACTGATTTATATCAATTGCACCCGCTACTGGAGGGTTACAAAGGTTAACTATCCAACAATTCAAATCTACCACTTGGAAATCATATGGAGCTAACTCAACAATAATATCGGGGAAAACCAGAGGATCACCCGCAGGCATACTTATGGTTACAGTTGCCGCAAAATTGCTTGACGAAAACTTAAGAGAAGCTGGAACTCCTCCAACAGGAGTAGTTGCGTGATTATGTCCAATTGTTATATCAGGCACAACAAACCAGAACTCGGTATCGGTTTGGGCCAAGGCACCACCAAACGACAATGCCGTAAGTGTAATGCCCAACAAACCCGTCCTTAATGACTGGGGTAGTTTCTTTAAAAAAGTTATTATAAGTACCATAGAATTTAGGAAAAAGCTAAAACAAATATAGTTTTTAATTCATTAATACGTATGATTCACCATAAAAGATATACCGTTTGTCAAAATATTGCTTAATTTTGAACAAGTTTAAACTAACAGCTGTAACTTTTTTAGTTACCATTATTGAAACCATATCAAAAACTAAACTCTGCTATTTAAATTTTCGTATAGTGGATGAGTGGTTTTAAATATTCTCGGCTTTTAGGACTATATCAAACGGTTTGAAGCTTAAGGTTTAAGGTTTAAGGTTTAAGGTTTAAGGTTTAAGGTTTAAGGTTTAAGGTTTAAGGTTTAAGGTTTAAGGTTTAAGGTTTAAGGCCATTGGAATTAGAATTATTGACTCTTTTTTACTCTGGAAGAATTAAAACTAGCTCTATGAACCCGTTAGAGTTAATACTGTTTATATCATTTATAAATATTTCGTTCCTACACTATTAACCGTTGTACCGGAAATTGCTCAGATTATGAAAACAAATAATAGAAGGGTAATCAGTTGGCTCCTTAACAGTACACTAACCATACTCCTGTCGTTAAGCGCAGCTGGTCAGGAATTTGAGGAACTATTTTACGAAGGATTTGAGAATGATGGAAAAATACCCTCGGGTTGGACCCAGCAGTATGTGGTTGGAAGCCGAACCTGGCGTTTCGAGAATGGAGGATACGCCCCATCGGGAGCCCCCACCTTTAGGCATCCGTCAAATGCGTATGCTGGTAGCTACAATGCACTATTTCAAGACGAAAGTATTGGGCCAATACGCCGATTGGTAACACCTGCCATAAACCTGATTCCCAATGGAGCTGTTACTATAAAACCAACACTAACCTTTTGGCATGCCCAGGATGCATGGGGTGGATCAAATGACGAGCTAAAAATTTACTACCGGAGGTCGAGTTCCGATGGATGGGTGCTAATTGAGCATTACACCTCAACAGCAACCAACTGGACGCTAAGAGAGATTCTGCTCCCCGATGATGCCAAAACGGAAACCTGCCAATTAGCTTTCGAAGGAATATCGAACTGGGGATGGGGTGTTTGCTTAGATGAGATTAGGGTAGAAGAGCGAGGTAGGCTCGATCGGAAGGTAGAATATTTTGAGATGAAACAGAAATCGGGCGCCATGCCCTCTGGGTCCACCATAAATCCGTTTGGCCATATTTTGGCTTTAGTGTCGGGCAATAATCTCGAGATTCCGCTTAATTCCATAACTATCAATTATACTGGTACCAGCATTGCAGATATCGATCAGGTAAACGTTTACCATACTCGAGACTCGCTGTTCTCCGTAAGATCTAAAATTCCAGCCGAAATTAGCATCTCGGGAAACGAGATTACTATAACCGCTCCTACATTTAACCTGCAAACCGGGAACAACTATATATGGTTTGCTTTTGATATTAATTCCGAGGCAAAGCATGGAAATACTGTCGATTTCAGCTTAGCCGCCAACGCAGCCATATTAGGCGATAACACATTCCCGTCAACTGCCATAAACCCAATCAATTCTGCAACTATTCATGAATCTTTAAAGTTCACAAATTTTAGTGACGACAACACTTGGACAAGAACAGATCTATGGGAAATTGGTGAACCCCAAGGGTTAGGTATATACGACCCCAATTTCGCTTATTCGGGGAGCAATGTTTTGGCCACAAACCTAACAGGCAACTACTCCCCTAGCATTGAAGCCGATGTACCCGAAACTGCAACAACCCAGCCCATAAATGCAAAATTCTATCAAAACCTCACCGTTAGGTATAGGCGCTGGTTAAATATTGAGTATTTCGACAAAACTAGTGTTAAAGTCAGTAACGACGAGGGAGCAACATGGACAAACATTTTCCAGAATAATACTGGCATTCTCGACAGAACATGGCAACCCATATCAATAGTCATTAACCAATGGGCTACAAGAAAAGAAAATGTCCGCATAATGTTCTCCATGGATACAACAAACCAGTTTACTGAGTATGGTGGCTGGAATATCGACAACTTTGCCATTACCGGCGAGTTTATCCATAGCGATGTGGGGATAACCAATTTGATAACACCTGTTCAAACCTGTGGCCTAACCAACGCCGAGGAGGTTAAGGTAACCCTTCGCAACTTTGGTGGGGCAACGGTGAACACGCCCTTCGATGTGGGCTACTCCCTTAACGGTGGAGCTACCTGGGTAAAAGAGGAATATAACCTACCCCTCGAGAGCGAAGCCGACCCCGAGGGGATTTATGAATTGGAATACAACTTTACCACACTAGCCGACTTCTCTTCACCTGGTTTAAAAAACCTTAGGTTCAAAACTTTCCTCGAGGGCGATCAGGATACCAAGAATGATGAATTTAGCACCTCTGTCTATGTTTTCCCAACCGTGGCTTATCCGTACCAAACCTCTTTCGAAAGCAATAATGCCTACTGGCATCCCAGCGGGGCCAACAGTAGTTGGATATGGGGAACACCCTCTGGCACGCTTATTAACACAGCATCAAACGGCACAAGGGTTTGGGCCACATCCCTATCGGGCAACTATAACCACAATGAGCAGTCGTACCTGGAGAGCCCTTGTTTTGACCTGACCACAGCAGAAATGCCGGTAATCGCATTCGATTACCTAATGCAAGTTGAACAGGGAGTTGATGGGTTAACGCTGGAGTACTCCATTGATGGTGGTGATACCTGGACCATATTGCCTGCTCACGAAAACTACGCCTACAACTGGTTCGATACACCAGAGGTTACAGCGCTTGGAACTGAAGGTTGGAGCGTAAACAAATCGGAATACGTAACAGCAAAAAATCTACTGCCCAATGAGGCAATTGGGGTAAGCGGCGTAAAATTCCGCTTCGTTTTCGGATCTAATGCCACCACCCGAAGCGAAGGTGTGGCTATTGATATGATTAGGGTTTACGAGCTACCATACGATATGGGCATCACCGAATTAATATCGCCAACCGACGATTGCGAAATTGGAAACAATGCGCCTCTAGAGCTTAAGTTGGAGAATTTTGGCTACCGAACAGTGCCTCAGGATGCCCAGATACCTATTGTTGTTCAGGTAGATGGAGGTGCTATAAAAACCGAAACCATTACCATAACCGCTGATATTACACAGAACAGCGAGTACATCTTTACCACCACTAACACCTTTAACCTGTTTAGCTCAGGGGTACATGAAATAGTTGCCTATACAAACCTTGAGGTTGACGACAATCACGAAAACGATACGCTAACTGCCACTGTAGAGGTTCTAGGTATGCCAGAGTTTACGCTTGGCCCCGATATTGGCGTTGAAGATTTCACAACCCCCGTTACCCTAGATGCTGGCGCAGGCTACACCTCTTACAGCTGGTTCGAACTACCTGATAACGTTACTAGCATCGGATCAGATCAAACCTATGATGTGAATGATGAGGGAGACTTCAGGGTTGTTATAACAAAATTTATCGATGTGGAGTTAACTTGTGTGGCTCAGGATGATATAAGCGTGATGTTGTCCGATAAGGATGTTGGGATAACAAATATTACAAATTTGGAAGATAACTGCGAACACGATTCACCCATAAGCCCTCAAGTTGTAATCCAATCGTTCCGCAATTCACCCTTCGATGGTTTTGAAACCATACCACTTGTTGTAGAGGTTGACGGAGAGATTGTACTCACCGAGGATTACACACCTGTCGATGGTTGGGGTACCTTGGATGAAACTATCCCATTCACCTTCACGGGCACAATTGATTTAAGCGAAGCCAAAACGTATAACATATCTATATACACAAACCTTCCCGATGATTTGGATAGAGGCAACGACGCTGAAACAATAATTGTTACTACCTACGGTATCCCTGAAGTGAAAATATTTGCAAGGGTACATGAAGCCCCTGAAGTTTTCGAAGTATTTAACGAGATTATCACTACTCAAGCCGATACGCTTGTGCTTAAAGCAACTGATGGATTCTCATCATACCAGTGGGAACGCAAAGCACCAGATGAAACCATATGGACTTCGTTATCAACAGGTCAAAGTTACACCCCAATTACTAAACAAACCAATGATTATAGGGTAACAGTGGTAGACCCCAATGGTTGTGGAACACCCGAAACCAACAACGAGGTTGTGCTTGTTAATGCTTACGATTTATCGCTAATTAGCATAAACAACCAAACAGAGGGATTGTGCTATACCAGCGAAACCAGCCCTCTATCAATTACGCTCAAGAATTCGGGCCAGGATGCATACCCTGTTGGTACTGAGATAACGGTTATTGCAAACACGCCATTGGGAAACCAAAATGAAACAATAACGCTTAGTGAACCTATAGCAATTGGTGAGGAACTTATTTACGAATTCCCCGAATACGTTACCCTCCCCATAGGCGAAAGTTACTTAAGCTTTTCAGCAGCAACCGATAAAGATCCAGATACCAGCAACAACGAGCTAAGCATAACAACAACCGTTAGCCCGTCTCCAACAGTTGTCATTGACCCTAGTATATTGTATAAGGTATTTGATCAGTATGAGGTTTATGAAATTGTTCCAACCTACTCCGAGCCATATACCGAGGAGGATATATACACTTACTCCTGGCATGATGGGACAACAGATTCAACTTATCTTGTCTACAGTCCTAGTGACTTTCCCATTTACGAGGTTACTGTTGAGAATAGCTTTGGTTGCACAGCGAGCAGTAGTATGACCATCATTTCTAGCGATCTACAGGTTGCATCGATAGTCTCACCATTTACCGATTGCGGGCTAGCCGACGAAACCCCGGTAACAATTGCCGTAAGGAATAATGGGAATACTGTGTACCCCTCAGGGACAGGCATTGATGTTGATTTATACCTCAACGGATCAATAATTGCTACAGAAACAATTACCCTTACCGAGAACTTCCCTGCTAAAACGACTAAAGAATTTACCCTCGATCAGAAACTCGATCTGGGCGAAATGAATAGCGCCACCGTACAGGTCAATATCAGCTCCGCTGCTGAGGAGGTTGATTACGAGAATAACTCCCGCAACAAATCGGTATATGCGTTGGGATACCCTAGCCCTAATTTGGGAGCCGATAGGGATATTTACGGGTGGAGGGAAGAACTTGACCCTGGTTATTACGATACATATCACTGGCACGACGATAGTAACGAAAGGATATACAACGCAGAAGAAACTGGTACCTACAGCGTAACCGTTACCGACTTCTCGGGTTGCCAGGGCACCGACGAGGTTTCGCTGGTTTTCTATAAAGATGATATTGAGCTGCTGGAGGTACTCGAACCAGCAACTGGCTGTGGATTAACTGAGAATGAAACAATCAGCTTCAGGATTCAAAATAATGGTAACTATCCCATTCCAACAGGGAGAACTATTGATGTTGGATATACTGTTAATGGGCTTGGATTTCCGAATAGTATAACTTTAGCTGAAGATATTGGAGTTGGGGATAGATTTGAAATCACATTACCTCAAACCATTGATCTATCACAACCTAAAGAGCATACCATAGTTTTTTGGATTGATATGGAGAACGATGGTTTTAACGACAACAATAACATCATTCAAATCATCAATTCATACCCAGCATTAAACCTTAGCCTCAACTATGCGAATGGAACAGTATCCAATGTTCCTCTTGTGCTCGATGCTGGCGAGGGTTACACATCATACGCCTGGACATTTAACGGTACAGAGGTATCATCTGAGCAAACCTACACCGCAAGCATTAGTGGCACATATGGTGCGCTTGTCTCTAATAGCAATGGATGTTTGGCCTATAAGGAGGTTGATATCACCATCCTTATGCCCGACTACACCATCAGTGAGCTTATTTTGCCTACCAGCACCTGCGTATTCGGTAATAGCCATGATGTTACGGTTGAGGTTACCAACGTAGGGACCGATGTTTTAGATGCTGGAGAAGAGATAGATATTGAGCTATGGCTTAACGGTACTCTAATTACTACTGAAACATTCGAAATGGCAAGCAACCTTGAGCCTGGCCAAAGCATTGAGATTACCCTTGAACAAAAGCTCAATCTAACTTCGGCTACCGAGCACAATATTGGGGCAAAAGTTATTGCACCAATTGATAGAAACCAAAGCAACGATATGCTTACCGAAACAGTAATTGCCTATGGCAACCCACAGGTGAATTTGGGCGGCGACAGGGCGATTAATACCGGATCGGTTGTTCTCGATGCTGGTGCTGGCTACCAATCGTACGAGTGGCAGGATGGGTCAACCAACCAAACCTTTACCGTAACCGAAACAGGAACCTACAGCGTAACTGTTGTTGATGGCAACGGGTGTATTGGTTCCGATGCCGTAGCAATCACCGTCCTAATTCCAGACTATTCTGTTACTGGCATTGTAGCCCCAGCAACAGGATGCGATCTATCATCAACCGAAACCATTACCCTTGAGATTACCAACGAGGGGACAGACATCCTAAGGGTTGGTGATAAGATGCCTGTTACATTCGAGGTGGACAATCAGGTGGTAGCCACTGAAGAGCATACCGTTACCCAACGGATTGAACCATCCAACAAGGGGCAATTCACCCTAAGCACCAAGGTAGACCTGTCGCAGGTGAAAACCTACGGTTTAAAGGCTACGGTTAGCCATCCTCTAGATAATAACACCAGTAACAACTTCTACAATGCTTCCGTTGAGCACTACCCAAGCCCAACGATCGACCTAGGCGGCGACCAAGAGGTTACCCTTCCCTACACCATCGAATCGGGGGTAAGCGATGTGGACTACCTATGGAGCACGGGTGCCACCTCCCCATCCATTACGGTTGACAACCCAGGCGAGTACTGGCTAACGGTTACAAACAGCTATGGCTGCGAAACATCCGATACCATTACCCTAACCATCTCGTCGGTGCAGGTAATTCCGGGCACCAACACGGTTGTTACCGTGTTCCCCAACCCAGCCGACCAGTGGATTACCGTTAGGGTTGAACCAAGATCACCAGCCAAATTCGTAATTGAGCTAATTTCGCCCAGCGGACAAAGGGTGTACTCACATAACCTTGAGCAGAACCAGCAATTCGACCATAGAATTGATGTGAACAGCTTCGCATCGGGTGTATACATCCTGAGGGTATCGTCGGGTGGTAAGTGGATTACCGTTAGGTTGGTAATTCAACGATAGCC
>Ga0265295_1005144_pt1 | contig 16985 bp, 10 predicted proteins | sample Munlansysbiofilm_FD_192503 | JGI IMG/M metagenome (GOLD analysis project Ga0265295, IMG submission 192503) | Leachate microbial communities from a municipal landfill in Southern Ontario, Canada - Methane capture system biofilm | ecosystem: Engineered > Solid waste > Landfill > Unclassified ...
AGAAGTGAAGCCCATCGTCTCCTTGAAGAAGGAGATGAAGAATAATCTGAAGGCCAACGGAAGCCAGCGCGTTCTCGATGTCTGATCACCGAATACCGCATTCACACCTGATGCGTGCGTAATAGCTACTCTTCTTATCACAAAGGATCTTTTCAAGTTCATCGGGAGCGATGTACCCCTTCTCCAAAGCGATCTTCTCGGGGCAGGATATCTTCCCGCCGGCCTGCTCTATATTGTATACGAAAACGCTCGCCGACAATAACGATTCGTGGGTGCCGGCATCGAACCAAACGGAATCTCCGTCCAGCTGCCTGGCCTTCAACTTCCCGTTCCTTAAATAAATATTATTGAGATCTGTTATCTCTAATTCTCCACGGGGAGATGGCTTCAGCGTCTTAACATGCTCGGAGACGTGGCCGTCATATATGTACAAGCCTACCGCCGCAGTGCTCGATTTCGGGACAGCGGGTTTCTCTTCTATCGATATTACGTTGAAGTTCTCATCAAAATCGATTACTCCGAAACGTTCCGGGTCTGGAACGTCGATCCCGAATACGGTTGCGCCTTCGTTATCCGCTATAGATTCTTTCAAAGATGATTCGATGGTCCTGCTGTGGAAGATGTTGTCCCCGAGTATCAGTATAACGCTGTCTCCGTCAATGAATTCCTCTCCTATTAGGAAGGCATCGGCTATCCCCCGGGGAACGTCCTGAACGGCGTAGCTTATTCTTATGCCGAGGTCGGAACCGTCGCCCAGTAACCTTTTGAATCCTTCTTGGTCACGACGGCTTGTGATTATCAGAATATCCCTGACGCCCGCCTGCAGTAAAGTGGATAGGGGGAAGAAGATCATCGGCCTGTCATAGATTGGTAAAAGACATTTGGGGACAGGTACCGTGGCCGGATAGAGCCTTGTGCCCAGGCCTCCGGCCAGGATTATGCCTTTCATGAATAGCGAACCTTCATTTGGATATTAATCTCTAATCACGTTCATGCTCACGTTATAACTCGGTTTTGACACTTATGTGAAATGACTGATCCGGCATCTGCTGGTGTTGTCGTCCTCAGATACAAAGTCTACATTTTCATTTATGTCAATTCAGGATCAATGAAGATCAATACCTGTCCGGCCACCTTTGGTGCCAAAACAGACCCTTTACGTAACAAAGAAATCAGATTGTGCGTCAAATATTAAGCTCTTTTATGATTTCTACACACATCTTTCTTGTAACATCAGATGAATTTTCATCATTGGCTATCATATTTATTTTTTTGATAAAGGAATCAATTTGTAAACCTCTCTCAATAAATGGCAATTCTTTTGATAAAAATTCAATATACATCTCTGCGAAACGATTGTCGTTTTGATTTTTATAATATTTGGCGATATTGTAATTAGCAGCAATCTTAGTAGGGTTTGGATTTGCAAACAAATGTCTTCCAGAGTTGGAATATTTTTTAATAAAAGAATCAAAAATCACTAAGTCTTCACCCTTCAACTCATTTTTTACTAATCTTTTTGAATAATACAACAATAACTGATCACACCAACCGATATAACGTGGCATTGTTTGCAATAACATGTGATCAAAAGATTTAGATAAATTTTTATTAGATACAGTAACCAACGCCTTATGAAATGAATCCGAATTGACAATGGTCTCAAATATATCTACAATTTCCTCTTTAGAGGTATCGGGGTGCCTTATAATTATTGCTTTTATGAATTCTGACAATGGCGTCGGTTCCTGAATCTTTGTCATGCACCTAATGTTTTTGTTGCAAATGTTTATATCAAAATTTTTTTTGGACCAATGCGCGACTTCATCCACTTCTTCTTCCGTCAATTTTTTAGTAGATAAATTAACAACGTCACTCGTCCGATTTCTAATTTTTACTAAAAAATCTGTTTTGATGGCGTTTCCATTAACGATATTATTAATAACATTACTACTACGAATTGCTTTATGCCAACGAGTGACACAAACAGAATGTCCATCTCCAGCAAACATGCGATCCACATTCAATTCTCTAACTATAAAAGAGGGATTACATATGAAATAGCTATCTATAATGCAAAAATATATTGAGAAAAAGTCCAGGATTATTTTTGGCATTGTTTCAAGTGCCTCTAAATTTAATCTTTCCATAACAAATTTGAGATTAGAATAGCTTATTTTAGAGTAAAAGTCCTTTAAAAACACATTGTTATTTATAAATGGAAATAAAAAGAAGGAAAAATCTGCCATAAATTTTTGACCTATTGAAAGTATGGTAAGATCGAAACAAATGGTTTTTTCAATATCTGATTTATAACCATAAAATGCAAGATCTTTGAACATAAACGGGAGTGAAAGAGATAATTCGTTGACAACAATATGATATTTTAAATCTACACCGAATAAATCGTTACTGACCGGTACTTGCAACTCCAATTGTTTTTCAAGCATCGTAATGTCTGAGATCGAGAAATCTGTACGGCATTTTAAAACAAAAACATCATCAGGAATAATGTCAAGGGCGCGCTTAAGTTGTATCGCCTGTCGCATATACCCAACATGTGAATAAATCCCTATTGATTCTTCCAATTTGGGGGTTTCCACCAAGATAATGTTTGAATTACAAATCAATTCTTTTAGACCATCAATATTACATATGCTGCCTTCCCAAGTAGATAATATAATTCCGTCAATCGTACCACACGACCTCATTTTTAATAACTTATAAATGACAGCATAAACCTCTAACTCATATCTAATGTCACCGCAAATAGCAACCCACACACTCTTTGATTGCATCTCATAGCACCTCTTCTTTTAATCCATTAATTATGAATTCTATATGATCGAGTTTCTTCTGCGCCCAGACGCAGCCGTGATCAACGGCTCTTTTCATCCATTTAGCTGCCTCCCCTAGGTTTTTTTCTACACCTTTTCCTTCATAATATGCATTTCCCATCCTACCCATTGAATAGCCATCACCAGAATCTATTCCGGGTTTTATTGTTTTAATCGCCTCGTCAAACGCTTGTTGGGTGCCAATTTGCCAAAGAATATCAAACATCTCGTTACGGGCCCAGGAAACATTTTTTTCGATGGCTCTTCTCATGTACTCTGTAGCCAAATCCAAATCCTGCGAGACCCCTTTGCCATCACGATACAATCTAGATTGCCAACCATATGCATAACCAACCTCGGCTTTTATCAATGGTCCTAGAACGGCAATCATTTCATCATAGGATTCTGGTGTGCCAATTTGCCAAAGAATATTTAAAAACTCGGCATAGTTGGGATCTCTTTGTAACTTATTGGCACGCCGGAGCCAATCTGCTGCGGAATAAAGATCCCGCTCTACTCCTTGACCGCTGCTATAAAACTTACTAAGGCGGATCATTGCATCAGCATTATTTTCATTAGCTAAGTTAACACAAAACTTGAATGCAAGTTCCGTATTGCCATATTTGATATTATTATCTATTTTGTGTAAAATATTTTTTGTAGATTCGAGATTGTTGGTTCTAATTTCGTGTAATTTAAAACTTGCTTCTAGATATAAAATTTCCAAATCAAGTAATAGGTTCTCTGTTGTCCCCTGAATTATCCTATCTATGACCTTTAGTCCATACCCATAATATTCATTAACATAATGAACTGGTGATGGATCCCAAATGCAATTTGTATCAGAAAGATTATTCAAGGGGCATTTCACAATATAACATCCTGTTCTTTTCATAAATTCGATGTTTAGTTTGTATTCTAAACTGATGTTTTTTTCTAAAGATAGAGATTTTATACATGGTGTATGTGGGGCAATTTTTTCATCGCTGCTAAAATAGTTGTATTTGTCGTATGCTTCTCTCGCTTCAACTAAGATTATGTTGCCGCCATATTTTTTCTTACAAAATTTTACTAGTTTTGAAAAATATGAGTCGTAGTCAAACTCATGAGGGGAAATAAACTCAATATCAAAATCCATGCCCTTAGATTTCAAAAGTTCAAGACCCCAGTCACTCAGACCAGATGCCGTAATGTATTCAGTCCCTCCAATTGAATATTTAATTTTTTTCAGTCCGTATTGAATGTATCTTAAATCTAAAACTAACCACTCAGACTCGCTCTTTTCTAAATTTTTTATAAGCGTCTTATTATAATCGTTTTTAAAGCATTTATGATAAAATGTTGGCTTTTCCTTCCCTAATTCTGAATCAAATACGCTATCATCGATTTCAGGTCCAACGTGATTTGAAAATGCAGATACAAAGGAGCACTCCTGAAAATAATTTTTTATTGTATATTTATTGTCGCCTCCGAGACTAAAAATATCTCTTGATACGCAACAGCCCCATATGTCAAGTTCAATACTGTCTTTTTGAGCCACTCTGTGCCCCCCAGACAAAGATAATAGTGCGGATATTAATGCTCATGCATCTCTCATTTTAAGGTACACTTCCTTTTATTTAACTAATACTTGGTGAAACGACAATTGATTATTACGAATACTGGTATGACTCAGTTGGTGATTCTTAAATTCTAAATTTGAAGTTAGTTGTGTATCTAAGGTTGTTTTTTCGAATTTGAGATAAAAATACATAAGCTGAATAAAATTCTTTGATTCTCTTATTTAACGTTCATCTTATAGGTTCCTAAAAAATAATGTACTCAATTTTGTTGAAAGATCTGGATATTATATGATAAATACTACTAGATTGATTTGCTCAACTTATAGCATGAAAAAATACAGCCTTTTTGGCAATTCCGGTTGCAATATCGAGCTAATAAGTAAAGGTGGAAAAACTTATGTAAGAAAATATTCTGCAAATTTTGAATATAATGATCGATTAAAAAAACAATGCGAAAAACAAAAAGCATTCACTTCTGAATACTTTGACACGCCACATATTTACTCTTCGGGAATGACAAAAAACAACCTATTTTGGTTCGATATGGAATATATTAGTGGCATAACATTATCTAAGTATATTGGCACCGTCCCGCTTTCAGAGATAAAACATATTATTGATATTTTTTCCAAGGTCATACCTGAAAAATACGATTATGATCCTAATGCAAAAGAATTCATATTGGGTAAAATAAAAAGCTTGAAAAGCAAAATGTGCGGAAATCTCGTTTATATCGAATATTTAGAATTCCTTGAAAAATATGATTGGGGTTTTATGATCCAATCTACCTGTCATGGAGATTTTACCTTAGAAAATATGTTAATTTCTGATGAAAAAATCTATCTTATCGATTTCCTCGATTCGTTTTACGATAGTTGGATGATAGACTATGCAAAAATATTGCAAGATGTTGATCTTGGATGGAGTTATAGGTATGCTCCAATTAATGTTAATTTAAAAATACGTTTATTGATTATGAAGAGAATGATACATGAAAGGATAAAAATGTTGAATGATGGTGATAAGATATTAGATACAATATATCATCTACTATTGTTAGGTATACTTAGAATTATACCATATATAAAAGATGATTTCACAGAGAAATTCATATATGAAAAAAGTAAAAATCTGTATAACTTAATTGGAGGAAGAATATGAAAACGTTAATTATTCCCTGCGGCGGAAAATCTTCAAGATTTCCTGATATGAAGCCTAAATACCTACTTACATATCCTGATGGAAAACTAATGATTGAGAAGTCAATATCCGGCCTTCCTCTTAATTTATTTGATCGAATTATTATAACTATTATAAAGGAACATGATCAAAAATATGAATCAGCATTAATACTAAACCAAATATTCGGAAACAACATAGAAATTTGTATTTTAGATGAGTTTACAAAATGTCAGTCAGAAACAGTATATCTTACTGTGAAAAAGATGGAAATAACTGATGAAATTGTTGTGAAAGATTCAGATAATTATGTGGAGGTTTCTAAGATATCTGGGAATTTTGTAGTAGGATTAAATATTGCCGAACAGGAAAAGGATATCAACCGCTTGAAATCGAAAAGTTTTCTTGTCGTGAATGAACAAAACATAATTGTGGACATTATTGAGAAGGAAATTAGTTCGAACTACATTTGTTTAGGTGTTTATGGTTTTGAAAACGTGGAAGATTTTTGTCGTTCATATGAATATCTAATGAACGAAAAAAATGAAGAATCCTTCGAAATTTACCTATCTCACACAATTGCATATATGATTGGGGCGAATAAGGGCGTATTTAGATATGTTCGCTGTAGTGATTTTGAAGATTGGGGGACCCTATATGATTGGGAACTCGTTAGAGATAATATGCGAACTTTTTTTATTGATTTTGATGGGGTAATCGTTAAAAACACTGGAAAATATGGTTCAAGAAACTGGAGTGAGGAATTCGATGTTATACCAAACAATATAAAGCATATTAAAAATCTTTACGATAGAGGAGCTCAAATTGTTATCACAACTTCGCGTGAAAAAGAACATACAAAAAGGATTTATGAATTGTTTAGAAAAAATGGAATTGTGGTACATGAGATCGTAACTAATTGTAACCATTCAAAAAGAATAATTATAAATGATTTCGCACCGACCAATCCTTTTCCTTGTTGCGAGTCTGTTTCTATACCAAGAAACGGGAATTTGAGCGACTATTTGAAATGAGAGAGGCCCGAGTGCTTCAATTTCCTTTTACTCCGATTCGTTTAACACTTTTTTTCTCCGACATATCTGATTTGGATTCCCTATTTTGTTTTATTCGAACATGACTTTGACACCCTCTTGTAGAATTGGCGAGCTTGCATAGCCTCGACTGCAGAGCGCCGCGCAAAATGCAGTCAATCTCGTCTTTCCAGCAACAACGACGAATCAAGACCCACGCCATCCAGATATCTCGAACATCTTCTCCGCCGAACCATCAAATCCGCTGAACGATATCGCATCATCATCGCGAAGGTGTTCCAGCATCACCTCCGGGATACCACAATTCCTGGACGACAAGTTACAATCGTGTATCTACATTCTTCTGAGCGGGTCTTGTTCATAAAGCATTTATATAGCATATATAAAGCAGAGACCTTATATAATTGTAGTTCTTCATCCAAAATTATGGCATCGATTATCCTAACAAGATGTGAATAATTCTGTCTTGATCCCTGAAGCCCCCATCCATCGTCTTTCTTGTGCATTCGGTGGCTTTGTTAATATTTTTCATGACATCTTTGATACAAAAAAGAATCTATTCAGATACCAGAGACGACCTAACATATATCGATAGATCGTTATTAATCCTGAATCAGCATAATTGAGAATGTGGGTCGTATATTTCCAAGATGGCAATAATAGCGAACACCCAATTAATTATCTCAGTATTCGTCAACCCTGAGATAGAAATAATAACAATGTTTTTAAGATGCTAGTACTACAACAGATATCATTAATGACACCAATAATCATATAAACGCAGGAGAGGTCCATACGTGATACACAATGAACGCAAAAACGATGTTAATCTTGTGATATGGTGTTGTGAAAATCATCTGCTCCCAGACGATTCTGTAAAATATAGAAAAGAAATAAACGAACTGAAGAGGAACAACAAGCAAAACATTGCGCTGACTAACGACCCTCACGTTTTGGAAATACTTTCTTCCTCCAATGACCTTTTTATCGATGTGCTAAAACCCAAAGACAAATTATCGTCTATAGATGTAATATCTCAAAAATATATGATACAACCAAAAAGAATCGCAGTAATATATGATAGTAAAGAACCTTTCAAAATCGAGGATTACAATGTCATCAAGACCTCGGAAGTGATGCATCTGCTTGATATTGAACAAAATCAGAATACGTATGCATTGGAGTCTTTAGATGTCCTAAAATATAGAGAGAAAAGATTTGAATCGAGAGAAGAGGCCATTACGTTACTCAGGGAAATAAACAAGAAATATGATTTGCCCTGGGCAAGGCATGAATTGATTGATCTATTGGTACAGAGCAACAACCTTAAAGAGCATTCAGAGGCTTACGAAATATGCAAAGCATCATCAGTAAAAGATCCAGAAATGAAGTTTAAACTGGCGAGGATGTATAAAATGGGAATAGGCACAGATAAGGATATGAAAAATTACATGAGTAATTTGAAAGAATCGATGTTGAGCGGATCCAACAAGGCGAAATATGAATGGATCCGGAACGTAATCACTAATAGGATATCAGATGAATATGAGAATGCGGTAGAATTAATGGACGAATCCGACCCTCAACTCCGAGGATTCCTAGCCAAAATGTATAGTCTCGGATACGGTGTCAAGAAGGATCTAGATAAAGCGATAGAGCTCATGGAATCCTCTGGTGCGGATAGAGTTGGATGGGCAAGAAATGAATTGACCGACCTCCTGATTCAAAGGAATAGAGGTGATGATTTTAAACAAGCCTTCGAAAAATGTAGCGATTTCGCGTCTGAAGGAGACGTGTGGGCCAAAGGCAGACTTGCCCGAATGTACCGTGACGGCATCGGTACTGACAAGGATATGGATAAGGCGAAATCCCTTATGAGCGAAGCCGCTGTTGGCGGCGTTCCGTGGGCCAAGAATGAACTGGCGGAAATATTGAGGGAGCACGTCAAATCTCAAATCCCACAGAGTATAAGTAAACGGCTGTTTAATAGTACCGAGCAGGCGTTCGAAGAAATAGAGTCAATTTATGAAAAGAGCCCGGAATCTGCGAAGAGTATACTAATCGAGATTGAGGAATTGAACAAAATGATAATGAATCCGGACATAAAGGCAAATCTTATCAAACAAAAAGTCATGTCCGATGAAAATTCTGCTAAAGCATTAAATGACCTTATCAATCTCGCTCTCAGCGGTAACAAAACTGCTAGTAAAATGCTTGGAACTCTTTATTATAAAGGTAACAAAGTGGATAAGAATCTAGATTTTGCAATAACTTATACTCGATTATCCTTGAAAGATAAAACCGGTAGGGAAGTGAATAAACTAATCGATCTTCTTATGGAACGAGGCAATGACGAAGATCTAACAGAAGCATTTGAAATCTGTCTAAGATCTTCTCAGGAAGGGGATGCATGGTCCACTGCAAGATTAGGTAGGATGTACAAGATCGGAAAAGGCGTTGAGAAGAATATGGATAAAGCCATAGAATATTTCAGAACTGCATCCGACGCAGGTGTTCCATGGGCAAAGGATGAGCTTAAATGGCTTCTTGGAAGGAGAGGTGCTGAACAAGACGTCAAAGAGTTAAAAAAAATGAAATGATATCGTGACCTCTATATCCGTAATCGTGCCGGTATACAATAAAGCGCAATATATCGGTGAATGTCTAAACACCATTATCGGACAAACGCTCAAAGATGTTGAGATTTTGTGTATCGATGATGGTTCTACAGATGATTCTGTAAAGATAATAAGAGATTATGCGAAGCGCAATAAAAATATAATGTTGATATGTAAAGAAAACACAGGTGTTGGAGAAACACGGAATATCGGTATTGAAAAAGCTACAGGTAAGTATATATGTTTCATAGATCCGGATGATTATTACCCCGATTCAACTATTCTTAAAACTCTTTATGATTTGGCAGAGCAAAAAAAAGTTCAAATATGCGGGGGATCCTTTAGTAGTATCAGAGAGAATCAGATATTTACAGACTATAGTTATCCTTCCGAGGGGTATAAATTTTTAAAAGAAGGTTTTGTTAATTATGTGGACTATCAGTTCGATTATGGTTTCCAGAGATTTATTTATCAAAGAGACTTAATTTTGAAAAATAATATTTGTTTTCCGAATTATATTCGATACCAAGATCCCCCGTTTTTCGTGTCTTGCATGATTTTTGCCGGAATTTTTTATGCAATACCGATGGTAACTTACTGTTATCGAGAAGCTTACAAGAAAATAAATTGGGACCTATCTAAAAAAATAGACAATTTAAACGGAATGTTAGATTGTATAAAAATAGCTGATGCTAACAACCTTTACAAATTAAAAGAAAGGATATTTTTCCGAATTACATCAGATTATTATAAAAACATCATTGTGCGAAACGGCAGTAGATATGAGTTCATTGTTATTTTAGGAATACTTGAAAAAATGAGTCGATATATTGGGGCTGGTTCCAAGTATAATGACAAATTCTCTCAACTATTTTACGAGATTTCAAAGAAAATAAAAAAAGAAGATACGTGTAGGCCGACAATATCTGTTATAATACCTGTATACAATGTCGAAAAATATATCGGTCCGTGTCTGGACAGCGTCCTTACTCAAGAATTGAATGATATTCAGATTATCTGCGTTGATGATGGAACGGAAGACAAAAGTGGAGATATCTGTGAAAGATATGCTAATATCGATTCTCGGGTAACTGTCATTCACAGATTCAATGGTGGGCTGTCACGAGCCAGAAACACCGGTGCAGACTTTGCTGACGGGGAGTACCTCTATTTTCTTGACAGTGACGATATGTTAAAAAATGGAGCTTTACAAAAGATATATGAAGAAATGAAGATGGGAGACTTAGACGCTTTGTTCTTCGATGCTGAAACATTATTTGAATCTGAAACATCTGGTAAATATAAGAGAGATTTCAAAAACACATATTCTGGGAGAATGGGCACAACAGATGTGATTTCTGGCATAAATCTTCTAAACAGAATGATTAAGAATGATGCCTATAGGTCCCCTGTACAATTATCAGCGGTTAGTAAAAAATTTTATGTCTCCAGGGGTTTAGAATGTTACCCTGGCATTTTACACGAAGACAATCTTTACACATTGGAAGTTCTGGTCTATGCGGATCGAGCAAAATATCTTGCAGAAAAACTCTATATACGCAGAATTAGAGAAGATTCGATAATGACCTCGAAAAAATCTTTTAAGAATTTCTACGGATACTTTAAGTGCTACACTAAAATGAATGAAATGATTCAAAAATGTGACGTTTCTGAGACTGTTGAACCGATTTTGTTTATAAAAAATAAAAATAAAAAGTCTGCTAATGTAGTATTTGAGCACTTGTCTATTATTGAAAGGAACAAAATTAATGACTTAAGCATCCAGGACAGGACCCTGATGGCATTAGATCCCCCGTTTGACATTCCTTTTGAATGGAATTGTGTGCCACTTTTAACATTGATAACTATTTCCGAAGAAATAAAACAATACGACCTCCAACAATCAGTATGGGATCTGGAATGCTTTTTTGTTAAGGGTTCTTTCAATTTTCATGAATCTCAAATACATTCAAGGGAAATCAATAATCTGATAAGTAAGATAAGAAGCAAATATGTTATTTTGGTAAATCAGGAAATAAAATCCAAGACATTTGTTGCTAACGTTCTCAAAATTTCTGAAAATATGCAGCCTACACGATTTTCTTTTGTGACCGTGGATGGTGTGCGCGCATTGATTTTCATAAACAATGTGAGCAAAGGCGAATTATTAAAATCCAATCTTTTCGTTGTTGAACAAAAGAAAACTGATACAGATCTACTTTTCCCATTTAAATGGCTAAAGAAAATTACTTTGCGTATAATCCAAAAAATAAAAAAAGATGTTCCAAAAATAGATTTAGGTTACAAATAAAATAGGATTTCTGGATGGTAACCATCCATCGACAATTTAAGAGATCCCCAAACTACACCGTGCAATGAATGATATTGAGGCAATGTTCTGAAACCTAAAGCATTGAATAGGTTGGAACCAGGCTAGATGTACATCCTAGAACGGTCAAAGGATATGTGCTCATAACTCTCTGGCCTGATTCAGTATATTCATGGTCCGTTTCCCTTACCATGAGTTCAAATCGAAGACAGTGAAATCTATGTACGAGGCGCTATTCTCGTTATCAGTTAGTATTTCTATGAAGAAGGACATAGTGAAGAAACCTATTTTCAACTACTTGGAAGTGTGGTGTGGCTTCTTTGGTACAGAAGGGGCTTCGTTCCCGGCACCGAAGATGGCCGGACATCAATAGATTGTTATTGATCCAGAATCGACATAAACAAGAGCACGGACCACAAATCTGAAGACGATAATGATGGCGAACACTGAGTCAATTTTCTCGTGCACGCGTCGACCCTGAGTTTTAATGTGTTTTGAAATTTTTTACAGATGTCGGCATAAACGCCAAAATGCAGAGCCGCATTTTTTTCGGGACCGATTATATTTTTAAATTTGTCAGCATGTTCGTTTGTATAATTTCTCCAATTTTTATGTCTGAAGGATTTATATTTCAACATCCACAAATTTATTTAAAGAATTTTTCATAGTGGATATGACAATTCAGGTGATGCGTTGTTCACAATCAGTTTACTTCAAATTTTTATTTAATAAAGGAGCAAAGGGGTTCCATACCTACGGCTCAAGATAATCTAGATTTCTGATAGCTATGTCTTGCTGTGCCAGCCCCATGCAGTTTTGATAATGTTGTCTATCGATGAATGAATGGGTTCCCAACCCAATATTTCTTTTGCTTTAGAACTATCTGCAACAAGCGAATCCGGATCTCCTGGGCGGCGACCTTCAAAAGACACGTTTATTTTTTTGCCAGTAATATCTTCTACTGCACTTATGAGTTCCAGAACTGTTATTCCCGTTCCAGTTCCTAGATTGAAGCAATCACTTTTTCCCCCCTTAGAAAGGTATTCAACCGCTTTAATATGGGCATCTGCGAGATCTGTAACATGGATATAATCTCTGATGCAAGAACCGTCACGTGTATTGTAATCTGTACCGAATATTGAGAATTTTTTTCTCATGCCCAACGCGTTCTGCAAGAGTATCGGAATTACGTGTGTTTCTGGTTCATGCGTCTCTCCAATCGAGCCGTCTGCATCTGCACCCGCGGCATTGAAGTATCTAAGACTGACATATTTTAACCCATATGCATTTCCATAATCATTCATCATTCGTTCAAATATTAGTTTTGTCCACCCATAAGGATTTACTGGCCATTGTTTTTCATTCTCACTAATGGGAATCTTTTCCGGTATTCCGTATGTGGCGCAAGAAGATGAAAATACAATCTTTCTAACCCCCGAGTCTATTATTGCGTCCAAAAAGGTCTTGCTTTTGATTATGTTGTTCTCATAATATCTTTTTGGGTCTGAAATGGATTCACTAACTTCTATCAAGGATGCAAAATTAATAACAGCATCGATTTCATTAGATTCGAGCAATTCGGTTACGCTTTCAGCATTTCCGATATCTCCGATTATATAATTTACATTTTTCAGAGACATCGTGTACTCATTAAACTGGTTATCTAGTATGGTAACTGCATATCCGTTATCAATCAACTCTTTAACAGTATGGGATCCTATATATCCCGCACCACCTGCGACTAAGATGTTTTTACTTGGCGTCGATGCGTCTTTCATCTAAGTTTATCTCCAAATCAACACTAATTAAAAAGGAGATAGTAAATAAATCAGTATAAACTATTCTAAAGGTTTGTAAAAGAATTGAAAATGCGCACCATCTTGAATATAATGGAGAAATAATTTAGAAAAACTTTGTCTGAAGACGGCCCTTTTCTACCAGAATCTTAAGACGTCTAATTTATTAAGGCAATATGAAGCTATAGAGAAGAAATTATTAATGGGTTAGGTAGTCATTAAAAAATAATTTCTATATACGAACCTATTACTGAAGCAATTAAAGTATTCCTTGGTGATTTATGGAGCATCTTCCTTTGATATCAATAATATTGGTAACTTGTGGCAGACCCATTTCGTTTCTTAAACGATCGTTAAACAGCATAATTTCTCAAACTTATGAAAATTTTCAGGTGACTATTGTTGATTCCAACACGGATTCAAATACCTCGTGTTTGATATCAGAATATATCAATTCTTTAGATCGAATAAAAATGCAGCTTATTAGATTGCCCGGAGCATCTAACAATCTAGCTCGCAACACGGGATTCAAAGCATCTAAAGGAGACTACGTCGCATTCTTAGATGATGATGATGAGTGGGCCCCAGATAAATTAGAAAAACAGGTAAAACTGTTCGAAGAAAATACCTCAATCGTTTATTCAAACTATCATATAATAAATGATAAAGGCAAGAAAGATCTGTTCTTTCCAGATATATTAAAAAAAGATAATCTAAAAGTTGAGATACTAGGAGAAAACGTTATAGGATGCACATCTATGCCCCTGATATCTTCTAAAACGTTCATCGAAGTAGGAGGATTTGATGAATCTTTCAAAGCAAACCAGGATTGGGACCTTTGGATTCGTATTCTACAAAAAAATAACGCAGTGTATTCTTCCACAATTGCAGGCGTCAAACATTACACTCAAGACAGTATAAGCAACAATAAATACAGAAGAATTAGTGGATGGATTCATTTATTTATGAAACATGCTGGAAAATATGCGAAGAACAGAGAACAGCTAACAAAGGCAACGGGTTTCTTCGCAGGAGAGATGCTCAATAAAAAAATATATCTTGTGGGAATGGCCGCCCTTATTTTTCATTTCGTGTCAAAGGGTATACACTCACGAAAAAAAAGAACAACTTAATCCCTATTGTAGACATCCCTTGAATAGACCTTCTGTGAAACATCGATTAGCTCTTTCGAGATGCGATTCGCAACAATAACGTCTGAAATTTTCTTGAATCTGTCAAGATCATTTATAACGTGATAATCGCCATAATAATCATCCTTAAGTGCGGGCTCGTACACTACAATCTTAAAACCTCTGTTCCGGAGCAGCCTTATCACATCAACAATACTTGCTTTGCGATCATTATCAGAGCCTGTTTTCATGTTCAGTCTGAAGGCACCTATAGTTGCATTATCGGTTGATGCCATACTCGCGATTCTGTCCGCAATGAATCTTTTACGACTGTCGTTGGATTCCACTACTGCAGATATGAGAATGTGGGGGATGGTCCCATAGCTTGAACGTAGCTGCATCGTATCCTTTGGGAGACAGTATCCTCCATAACCGAAAGACGGATTGTTATAATAGTCTCCTATTCTAGGATCTAACGACACCCCTCGTATGACGTCTCCCGAATTCAAATTGTTGACTTCGACGAATGAATCCAACTCGTTGAAAAATGCCACTCTCGTCGCTAAATAGGAGTTGGAGAACAGCTTAATTGACTCTGCTTCAGTAGATCCAGTAATCATAACAGCAACATCGTCTTTTAGAGAACTGTTTTTCATGATCTCAGCGAAACGTTCTGCTTCTTTCTTATCTTCTATAGGGGATCCCACAACTATTCGGGATGGGTACAGGTTGTCATAGAGCGCGCGCCCCTCCCTTAAAAACTCGGGCGAGAACAGCAGATTGACTTTGTTTCTCTTTTGGCTGATGCTTGAAGTATACCCTATCGGTACAGTTGATTTTATCACAGCCGTCGCACCTGGACATATGCGTTCGATGTTATCCAGTGCATCCTCTATGGAGCGGGTATCAAAAGAATCTGTTTCGGGATTGTAATCTGTCGGTGTGGCTATTATAAAATAATCGGAATCTTCACAATCCTCGTAGTCCAATGTAGCAATGAGATTCAGATTACCTTCGGACAGACAGCGTTCTATATCTTTATCGGCTATCGGCGATTTGCCGTTATTGATCATGTCAACCTTTTGAGGGATGACGTCCAACGTAACGACCTCATGTTTCCGGGATAGCAATACTGCTAGCGACAAGCCGACATATCCCGCACCTATCACCGATATCTTCATGCTTGGCGTACAGGTATTGCGATTATTAAGCTATGCACAGGGATTGAACTGTTCATGTTTTCTATTTTCAACCTCACATAGATTCAATATTCAAAACACCACAATATCTATGTTGCTCGGATGCAACTATGCGTTTACTTTCTAATAGGTTTGATGTCACTATACAAGTATAAACAATTCAACAAATAATCTTTGAACATTCTGACTTCATCCTAATAAACCAAAGTATAAACATGAGCAATAAGTTCGAATCACCGATGCCACATTCAGTCATCAGAGAAGTCTGACCATGATCTCAAAAAAATCATTCAAAGGATGGGTCTCAGAATTGTACCGTTTTCGGCACATGTTCTTTTCTTTGGTTGTAAAAATTTATTCGGAAAATACAAGAACTCGGCTCTCGGATTCCTTTGGAATTTCATAACTCCGGCGATATCGATCTTGCTCTTCTACATCGTTTTTGAGAACTTTATGGGCCGAGGCATACCGCATTACTGGGCATATCTTTGCATAGGTATGTTCCCCTTCGCATTAATGAGCAATAATCTGATAGGGGGAGCCTCCAATATCACGTCGAACGGCGGCATGATAAAGAAGATGTACTTCCCGAGGGAGATTCTGCCTCTTTCACAGGTAGCATACTCTCATTGTGTTTCTTATTGCGTATTCTATCGTTGGTATACTGATGGTTGTTACTAGATTCCCGTTGAGTACTGGAGGGCTACTGGCACTGCCTGTAATAATACTAACAATGTTTATTTTCTCACTGGGTACAATATTATTAACATCGGCAATATCAGTCTACTCAAGGGATTTCGAATACCTCATTACAGCGTTCGCAAGATTGTTATTTTGGATCACTCCCATATTCTATATGGCAGAATCAAGGACCGGTCTGCTGTATTCGATAATATGGCTCAATCCCCTCACATACTATGTTGAAGGATTACACGATGTATTGTATAGAGGCATAATGCCCAGTTCAGAGATTTTGTTAGTCTGCACGGTGATTTCGCTGGTCATGATATCTGTAGGTATTATCGTCTTTGAGAAACTCAAAGACGGATTCGCAGAGAGGATATAATGAAGGATAATGCGATAGTTTTAAAGAACATATGCAAGAGGTTCACGACCAAAGCAGACGTCAACCATGAGAAAAAGATTTTCAGCAGGAACGTTCGATTCGCTGCTGGAAGCGGGGAATTTCATCAAGGACATTCAGACAAGGAGTGGAAAGAACGTCGGATGTCCCGAAGAGATCGCATTGAAAAACGGGTTCGTGACGAAAGAAGAAGTCATCG
>Ga0265295_1005145_pt1 | contig 16980 bp, 16 predicted proteins | sample Munlansysbiofilm_FD_192503 | JGI IMG/M metagenome (GOLD analysis project Ga0265295, IMG submission 192503) | Leachate microbial communities from a municipal landfill in Southern Ontario, Canada - Methane capture system biofilm | ecosystem: Engineered > Solid waste > Landfill > Unclassified ...
CGTTTGCGATGATCGGAGCGATGGCTCCTTTGGCATTCGGACACGGCGCGGGACACGAATCCAACTCTCCGATGGCATTGGCGATTATCGGCGGACTTTTAAGTTCAACCGTTTTAACGCTTTTGGTCGTTCCTGCGATTTATAAGTTTATGTATCCGCTCGATGCATGGTTGAGGAAATGGTACGAAAAAGGTATTGTTGAATAATAATCCAGCAGTGAAAATACTCAGGCGTTAATAAACGTCACAACCCTTACATGTAAAGGAAAAACCTTTACATGTAAGAATTTATTGATTGCGTTTTCTGTCTTTTTTCGCTTGTTTGGCTTTGGCTTTTGCCTTAGCTTTTTGTGCGTCGCTCGGTTTTGCTTTATCGGAGTTGACCGCGCCGACGTTTTCTTGTTTTTTTTCATACGGAACCGTATGCTTTTGTTGCGTCGCAAGTCCCGCTAGCTTATAACCTTTTTCCATTTTAACGCTGTTATTGAGCAATCCGCCCATCTTTTTCTCCTTCATATTTTACCCATCGGGCGATTTGAGCAATATCTTCGGGCGTGGTTTGACAACACCCTCCGATAATGTTTGCTCCTTTTTGATACCAAGTATACGCCATTTTAGCATGCATTCCGCTTTGAGAGACGCCGTCCCACGTTTTACTGAGCGCATTATACGTTGCTCCGCCGTTGGGATAGACGATAATCGGCTTTTGAGTGACGGCGCGTATCTGCTCGATCAACGCTTCAATGTACTGCGGTGCGGTACAATTAATGCCGATAGCAACGATATTATCGCACGTATCTAAAACCTTGGCACACTCTTGAATCGATTCGCCGCTGTTAATGTGCTTGCCGTCTTTGGCACTAAAGCTTATCCACGCATAGACGTTTGGGCGATTTTTGAGCAAAGAAGCGAGTGCTTTGGCTTCCAAAAGGCACGGAATCGTCTCGCACGCCAGCAAATCGGGTTTGGCTTCGATGAGTGCTTCCATGCGATCGGCATGGAACGCTTCCAACATTTCTTGGCTTAAGCCGTAGTTGCCGCGAAATTCCGATCCGTCCGCCAAATACGCCCCGTATGGTCCAACCGATGCGGCGACCAAAGGTTTTAGACGTCCTTTTCGATTGGCTTCGTCTGCCCAAAACGATGCTACCGTCTCTTGCGCGATACGCACCGAAGATTGAATCAGCCTTTTTGCTTCTTCACGACTCACGCCGCGCTTCATAAACCCCTCAAACGTGGCTTGATAACTGGCACTCGTCACGCAATCGGCCCCCGCTTTGAGGTAATCTTCATGTACCTTGGCGACGGCACGCGGATTGTGCATCAAAAACGTTGCCGACCATAACGGATCGTTGATGTCATAGCCTTGACGTTCCAACTCCGTCCCGAACGCTCCGTCTAAAATCAACACGTTTTGCTTTTTTAAAAAAGGTTCTATCGGATTCATGCGTTTTTGCCTCGATAATTTTTCGTGCATTATACCCTGAGTTTCTTTTTAGCTACAATATGCACGAAGTTTTTTACATGTCAAAAGGAACGCCGTGAACGAAAACAACCTTATGAGCATCCAACAATTTGCCGTTAAACACAAAATGAGCACGTTTGCCGTGATCAAACAAATCAACGCAGGTCACTTGAAAACCGTTAAAAAAGACGACCAAGACTATGTTCTTGATGAAAGTATTTCCCAAACGCCGCCTAGCACTTCCTTACCGCAACCTGCCAAAGAGGAGGAAGAAGAGGGGAAAACAAACGTCGATTACGAAGCAAAATTTCATGAACTTCTTTCCAAATACATCGACCTTCACGAAAAATACACCCGCCTTATCGAGGAAAAATACGATGCGAAGAAATGAATTTGAGGTCCATGACAAACAAGCCGCGATTGCGCTTTTAAACGAATGCGACTACGGTACGCTCTGCTTACTCGATAAAACCGTTCCCTACGGCGTGCCGCTCAATTTTGCATGCTGGGAAGAGGGCATCGTTTTTCACGGTGCGAAAGAGGGCAAAAAGATGGAACTTATCGCACGCAACAACGCAGCGTCGTTTAATGCCGTTGCATGTTATTCGTACATTCCTTCCTATTTTAGCCACACGAGTGCCGCGTGTTCTGCGACGCAATTTTTTGCCAGCGTGAGTATGGGCGGAGAAATCGTCATCATCGACAATGCCGAGCAAAAAGCAAGTGCTTTAAACGCGTTGATGCAAAAACTCCAACCAGAAAAGCGTTACGAAACCATCGACGTTCAAAATCCTATCTACACCAAAATGGTCGAAAAAACGGCGATTTTTAAATTGGAGCCTACGTGGATGACGATGAAACTCAAATTAGGGCAACAGCTTAGCAAGGAAAAAAAAGAAGATTTTATTGCGCAGTTAGAAGAGCGCGGTACGCCTTTGGATCGTATCACCGCTCAAGCCATGCGAGCTGCACTTTAAAACGTACATGTAAGAAACGAGGGCAGAGCGTCTTAACCCTCGTTTTGGCTTAATCGCGATGCAAAATATCGAGCGTTTTTTCGTAAACACCGAGCTTTTGAAGCTCTTCGCCTAGCGTTTGCGTTAAGGTTGCTTGGGATTTTAACTCATTGGAAATCGTATGGCTTTGTTCGGCAAGTTTTTCCATATTGGACGAAAGCGTGCTGCTCTTAGACGAAACATCCATCAATCCGCTGCTCACGCCGCCCATTGTTTTACTGATATTTTCGACCGCTTGAATAATCGTACTGACCGAAGCATTCGTCTCAGAGAGGCTTTTTTGCGTGCGTTCCGCCAGCTTTCTGACTTCATCGGCAACGACGGCAAAACCGCGACCGTGTTCACCCGCACGTGCGGCTTCGATGGCGGCATTGAGCGCAAGCAAATTGGTTTGATCGGCAATATCGGAAATAACGCTTAAAACGACGCGAATATCGCGTACATTGTTGGTTAAATTTTCAATATCGATCACAAGATTGGCGTTATCGACGCTTCCTTTTTCCATACTCGAGGCAAAAAGTCCAAACTCTTGTTCGACATGCCCAAGATTGTCTTCGATCGTATTGATAGAGCCTACCGCTTGGCTGAGAACGTTGCCGATATTTTGAAGTACGGGCATACTGTGCTTCATCTGATCCAACATCGCTTTATAAATGGCTTGAATCATCGTTTGGCGATTAATTTTTCGCTGCAAAAAGTAGCTTTTAAATCCGGCGTATTTTTGCACAAAATTTTCGACGTAGTCGTCTTCAAAAACGCTTTGGTCGAGAGCATAAAAGAAAATAGCACTTAAAGTTTGGTTGATATTGACGCCCAAAAGTTCTCCGAACGTCGAAAATCCGGCGACTGGAACCTCTTTGAAAATGGAAAGACGATGAATTTCCGAGGCATTGCACAAACGCCTTAGGATGCAGTCGTTAAAAATCGCCCCGATAGGTTTTGGTTTATTTCGGCTAAATTGCGCATAGTCTTGTTGCGTCGTCTGCACAAAATCCGTCTTTTCCAACAACAAAAGCTCTTCTCCCGCTTCGATGTCGCAATAAAAATGTATCGTATCGTTGATCGTATCGATGGAAGCGACGGAACGAATATAAATTTCGCCGTTAATTTCGATACCGAAAGTGTAATTGGCAAGTTTAGCGTTCAAAGCATCGACAGAGCATTTAAAATGGTCGCTTAAAGCGGCAACGACGCCGATTCCCGTATGGTTGCGGCGGTCTAAAAAAGTATGAACCGAGCGCGTAAGCGGATTTGCGGATAAAACGCTAAACGAAGTGGACGTTTTTCTAAAATTTTGGCTTTTAAAAACACCGAAACGAAACTGCGGCGATAATTTGATAAAAGTAACGACGGCATGGTGGCGCAAAGTTCGCGTTCCATCATATATGTAGGTATTTTGAAAGTCGAGTTTTCCACCGGCACTCCCTCCGATGAGAAGACAGGGAAACTTACCGACATTGTAAACGGCCTCCATAAAAAAACTTTCACTGGCACTCAATCCGTCGATCAAAGTGTAACCGATAGTATCATCAAAACGCATTTTAAAAGGAATACGAATTTTTTTAATCTCTTCTTCGATACTTTTAATGCGCTCAAGCGTTGATTTTTTACTCGTCCCTATATCTTCGCTTTTTAAGGCAATCGAGGCGACAAAGACATCGCTGACCATTTGCTCCGAAAAAAGCATCAAAACGATATTGTCTCCTTCTCCGGCATTTGCAGAAGAGTACAACGAAGAAGCAGCGGCATTTTGATGAAGCGCGCAACTGCACAATTCTCCTGCCGTCGTGGAAAGTATTAAGGTCGTATTAGGAGGAAGCGTCGCTTTGAGCTTCGAAGCGATCGTATTAAAGTCTAGTGCCGGCGATACAAAGCCTAAAGCCACCTTTGGAACAAACGAGAGTGCATTTAAAGTGCTCGTAATCTCGTTTTCGTGAAAATTGAGCGTAACAAGAGAATCTAAAAGTGCGGAGGGCATTTTTTGAGACGTTGTTTCGGCCGATGAATGTAAAAAACTAAACATGTAAGACTTGCTCCTTTTGTTAACAACGATAGACCGTATACCAATAGTAACGCTAAGTATCTTAAAAATAATCTAAAGCGTTCTGAAGATATATTACATCATATTCGTAGCACGAGAATAGCTTAGTTTGGTGACATACGACTTCTAGATAGCAGTCATTTTTTCACAAAAAGTAAATGCCGTTAACTTTACGTGTCGTAAATTTTTTTTTGGATATAATAGAAATCATATCAAGCGTCTCAATAGAGCCAACGCATGGTAGAAGCCTTACATGTACATTATTACAGTCGCTTTGTAAGGGCGCGTGATAGGACACGGCAAAGTAAAACGTACGGAGTGAAAATGTTATGAAAATGGTGATATGGGTTTTGGTCTCGATTTTTTGTTTGTGCGGTTGTTCTTCTCATCCCGCCGATCCGAGGATTACGATGCAAGCACCTGCGTACGTCGACGAATTGCCATCGCGCGTCAATGAAAATATGGGTTCAAATCCGGGAAGTCTTTTCGGTCAAGGGGAAAATCCTCTCTTTTCCGATCGAAAAGCAATGAACGTTAACGACGTCGTAACGGTAACAATTACGGAAAAAACGGCTCAAACTTCTACCGGGAAAAAAGCATTAACCAAGGAAGGATCGGATGCTTTAAATGCCGGTATTACGACGGCTGCCGGAGGCGGAGTGATGGGAAGCGTATCGAATCAAGTGAATAAATTGGGTAATATCGGTTTTACGGCCGGATCCAATAATTCGTTTACGGGAACGGGAAGCTCAACGCGCAACGAAAGTTTTGCTACGACGATTTCCGCACGTATCATTAAAGTGTTAAATAACGGGAACTACTTTATCGAAGGAAGTAGAGAACTGCTTTTAAACGGAGAAAAGCAGATTATTCAAGTCAGCGGCGTCATTCGACCGTATGACATCGATCAATACAATAATATTGATTCAAAATACATTGCCGATGCCAAAATACTCTACAAAACGGAAGGGGATATCGATCAAACGACGACCAAGCCGTGGGGTAGTAAATTTATGGAAACTATTTGGCCATTTTAAAAGAAGGATTATCATTGCAAGAAACGATTGCACCGAAATTTGCTGAAAAAGAGAAAATTTTTAAAGCAAAAGACATTATTGTTGCGCTGAAGTATTTCGGTGCTAGTTTTGATAAAGTTAAAACCAACAACCCTGAACGTGCACGCGCGCTTGTTTTAGGCTATAAGGCTTGGCGATTGGGGCTTAACGAAGCGCATTTACGTTCATGCATCGATCATAAGGTCGATGATAAAGAAATTTTAAACGTACTAGGTTATAAAGAAAAGAAGAGTATTCGCAGTTGGAGCATTTCGACTAAAATCAAAGAAGCTGATTATAAAATCAAAATCGAAAGACTATGGTGCAAGAAACTAGGTGCTTTGTGCCTTATTGCACACTTAACGCAAAAAGAGTTGATTGATCTAGCGCAAGAAAAATTTCTAGATACGCTAGAGTGTGCCATTCCAAAAGAGTTCTAAGACGTAAACTTCACAAAGCAAAAGAGCTTTGTGAAGTTTCTTAATTCATTTTTACCGCTTTTGCCATATCCCACATCGGCATAAAAATACCTAACGCCATCAAAAGAACCATTCCCGCAATAAATCCCAATAAAATAGGCTCAATATAACTTGCGATGTTGTCGATAATTTGATTAAAGCGCGATTTTAAATACAACGTCACTTTCTCCAACATTTTGTCCAACGTACCGCTTTGCTCACCCGCTTGAATCATCTGAACGAGCATTCCCTCAAAAAGAGCCGTATCTCGAAAAGCTTCGGTAAGCGATATACCGCGTTGTACCGAAACTTTAACGGCGGAAAGCCTTTTTTTAAGATGCGTATTGTCAAGTGTAAGCAATGAAGTGTCCAATGCATCGGCAATCGGAATACCCGCACGAATCAGTTCGGTAAAGACAAGGCAAAAACGGCTCAAGGTTGCATAAAAAATAATGTCGCCGATCAAGTAAGTCTTTAAAATATACCTATCAAATCCTTTCTTAAACTCTTCGTTATTGTTTAAAAGGTATTTGAACAAGATAATCGTACCGATAATACCGGCTAAAAGGTATAAACCGTATTGGTTAATCATCTGTTCCATAAAGAGTAAGATCTTGGTCGGAAGAGGCAAGTCTGCTTTTAGTTTAGAGAAGATGTCTTTAAATTTCGGAACGACGTAAACCATCAAAATCGTAAAGGCGATCGCAATGGCTATCACGACCGTAATAGGATAGCGCATGGCTTTTTTAAATTTTTGCCTGTTTTCTTCGATTTCCTCTAAAATATCGGCAAGTTTTGCCAAAGATTCCGCCATATTACCGGTACTTTCACCTAATTCCACCAAAGCAATCGTTACGTCTCCGACGGTTTCACGATAAGGCATTAATGCCTGCGTTAGGCTCAAACCGGAGTTAAGATCGTCGTTAACGCTTGAAAAAATCTCTTTCAGCGTTTTATCGACCGTTGCCGCCTCAACTTCTTTAACGCTGTCGTGAATTGAAATTCCTGCATTCGTCATAACGCTTAATTGGCGTATCGCGGCAATTAAACTTGTCATTTTGACTTTTTTACGTAAGATCGTATTTAAAAATTGATCTTTAAAGGCACTTAACTGATCTTCTAACGGCGCGGAAGTCTCTTTGACATTGACGATAATGCCCGGAATTTTTATCTTGGCGATCGCAATGGCATCGTGTTTATTGGGAGACTTAATAATCGTTTTACTTTTTTTACCTTTGGAAAGGTAATTCACTTCAAAATATTTCATCCTTTTGCCACCCTTGCAATTTCGTCAAATGTGGTTACACCGTTTGCCGCACGTATAATACCGTCTTGGTACATGTCGATAAAACCTTCTTTGAGTGCCTGTTCTTTTATTTCACTTTTGCTAGCACCTTGTGCAATCATACTTGAAATTTTTTCACTAATGACGAGAATCTCAGAGATCATTTCTCTTCCGAGGTATCCCGTCTGGGCACATTTTTCGCAACCGTTATTTTTGTAAAATTGATACGTCGGCGGTAACATGTCGCGAATCTCATCGTGCGCCGTTTTGGGCAGCGTGTATTTGCTTTTACAATAAGGACAAAGTTTTCGTATGAGTCTTTGAGCTTCGATAGCAATTAAAGAACCGCTAATTAAATAGGACTCAATCCCCATGTCGACCACCCTTGTAACGGCACTGATGGCATCGTTTGTGTGGAGCGTTGAAAAAACAAGGTGACCCGTTAATGCAGCTTGAACGGCAATTCGAAGCGTTTCGGTATCGCGCACCTCGCCGATCATGATAATATCGGGATCTTGTCTCAAGATAGAACGCAACGCCGAAGCAAAGGTGAGATTAGCTTTTTCGTTTACCTGTACTTGTTGCGTTAAATTGAGCTGGTATTCCACCAGATCTTCTACGGTAATAATTTTGGTTTGTACGCTTTTAATCGCATTGAGAGCCGCATAAAGCGTTGTTGTTTTACCGCTTCCCGTAGGTCCCGTAACAAAAATAATACCGTAAGGTGAACGCATTGATTGCGAAAATTTGGCATAATTTTTCGGATGCATTCCTAAATCTTCAATTTTTATCATCACTTTGGACTTGTCTAAAATACGAATAACGATAGACTCGCCGTTAATGGTCGGAAGTGCGGAAATCCTAAAATCATACTCTCTTCCTAAAATGGTTGCCGAAAAACGTCCGTCTTGAGGTTTTCTTTTTTCCGCAATATCCATATTAGAAAGGAGTTTCATACGAGATGCTAAGGGAGGATAAATGTCTTTATCGAAAATAAATGTTTCCGTTAGCATACCGTCGATCCTGCTTCGGACGATACAATTGTTTTCGGTCGGTTCGATATGAATATCACTAGCTCTTGCTAAGATCGAGGTTTTTAAGATAATTTCAATGAGTTTGAGAATACCGGAAGATTCTTGTGGATTTTCGACGGCACTGGAAGTAATCTCTTTTCGAATTTCGCCGATAAGCCCTTTAATACTCTCTCCCAATTCTATTTTAATGAGGTATTTATCGATTTGAACGGGATCGGCAATAATAATTTTTAGAAGCTTACGCGGGAACAGTCGTTGTACGCCTTCTTGCGCATGAATATCCATTGGGTCTTTGAGTGCCACAAAGATATTAATTTCATCTTCACGGATCGGCAAAGCTTGATATTTTTTAAGTTGAGGGAAGGGTAACTTAGAAGCGAGTCGGTAGTCGATATCGATCGAATCTAGATCCAAATACTCATAACTTAAATTTTTTGCCAATGCCTGTAAAAATCTCTCACTTTCTATGGCAAAATTGCTGTTAACGTCTTCAAGAGACAGATATCCCTTTTTAAAAAATTCGATTACTAAGATGAAAAGATCTTCTTTGGTAAAAAAACGATTTTCAAGTAAAATTTCGCCTAAAGCTTTTTGATCGTTTTGTTTTGCTTCATCTTGAATTCTATGAGCCGTATTTTCGTCGATGATACGGTTTTGGATTAAGTATGTTAATAAAGTCGTCGTAATATCACTCATGCTTCTGCACCGCTACCTTTTCATTTCTTTGTGTGTATTATAGAATTTGCTTATAGCGTAAAAACGTTATTGAATCGGTTCTCCCAAGGTAATTTGGTTGAGCAAACTTTGCGCCGCTTGTGATTTTGTGTTTTTTAAATACGTTTTTAGTGCTAAAATAGCATCTTCTTTTTGTCCTAGCTTGAGCTTGGATTTAGCAAACCAAATCCAGCTTTTTTCATTTTCGGCATCAAGATTATTAGCGATTAATGCCCATTTATTGCTCTCAACATAGTTTTTACTTAAATAATACTCTTCTGCCAACATTAAAGCAAAGACGATATTATGTGTCGTATCGAATTTCTCTTTCAAATATGAAATCGAATTGATCTCTTGGCTTTCTATTTTAATAACGCCTTTGGGTTTAGTCTCTTCTAACGGAGGAGGCGGAGGCAATAGCGTAGCGTCGATTTGTTCTTCTTTATTTCGATAAAACGTTTGTTCTTCACTGTTACCGTTACGTTTTAATACCGGCAAATCCAATTCGTTTTCTGCTTTCTTTTTAAGAGGCGGTGTATCGAAGTCTTCGGGCGGTGGAGTATAAGCTTTTTTATCCGATGTGGACGTTTTGTTTAATGTATCCGGGAGGCGTAAGCGCAAAATTTCTTCTTTTGATTGTTCCTGATGCTTATCCGGAATTGTGTTTTCCGTCTTTGTCATATTATTTTCTACTGCAAGAACGGATGTTAATGTACTGCTAGCGTTGTTTTCTTGTATAGTAGTTTCATGCGGTGTTTGAACTTCTTGAGGTTTTGAGGCATCTGAGCGAGAAAGAAAGAAAAATAAAGCGAGCGTGGCGACAACAGAGATGCCTATTAAAATCGTTCCACCGTGGAATAATGTTCTTTTTAATCGGTATTTCGATAGCTTTTTCTCAAGCTCGTTGATTTCAGAATGGCTAAGCATGAATCATTCCTAGGCTAATTCCAGCCATCTCAATATATTTGATATGTAAAGCATTGGCTTTAATTAAAGAGGGTTTATGTTGATCGTAATACTCTAAAATTTCAAAGAGTTTATACATCAATTTGTTGATAGTTCGCAAATTACCTGAGGTAAGGTGTGCAATCAGTTTATAATGTTTTTCTTTGAATAAATTGAGGTACTCAAAACGATTATGAAACAATAATTTTTTTTCGATATAGGTTTTAATTTCATTTAAAGAAGCATTATCGATTTCAATCGTTTCCCAAATACGCGTTTGAAAATAATCTTTAGCAAGAACGTCTTCTTTTTCCGTTTTATGAACCGTAAAAAGAAATTTAAAAAGTCTCGAATCGGCCATTAGGCGGATTTTTTCAATCAGATCCGTCGGATAGAGTTGTGCTTCATCGATTAAAACGGTAATACCTTGTTCGGGAGAAGTGATGTGTTTTCCCACTAAGGCTAAAAACTCATTATAATTGGAAAATTCCGGAGAAGCTTTTCCAAACGTTGCTTCGTATAAAGCTTTAATAAAAACTTTTTCGTCGAAAAAAGGTCTCGGGAAAAAAATAATACGCTTTTTTTGGCGTAAATCATTATAGATTTTTTGCAATAAAAACGTTTTTCCTGTTCCCGGTTTACCGTAAAACAAAATAAGTTTTAAAGGCTTATCCAACGTTTGTATCAATTTATCGTACGTCAGTGCCGCTTTGTCTAAATTAATATAGTCAAATACTTCTCCATCGACAAAGATGGATTTGAGATCACTGTAATGGCTGTTCATAGACTTTTTGACTATACCCGAGATCTTTAAGTGTTGTTTTATCCGTTCCTTTGGCTCCGATAATACGTGGGGTAATAACAAAAACAAGCTCTGTGGTACTAATCGTGTCGGCAGAGTGTTTAAAGGCTTCGCCTAACAAAGGAATACTACTGAGAACTGGGACGTTACTTGCTTCTTTGCCTTTGGTATTGGCTATGAGTCCGCCGAGAATAATCGTACTACCATCTTTAACTTTTACAACTGTTGAAAGTTTTTTCTCGGTCGTGTCCGGAGCAATTTCACGAGGATTGGTTGTTTTTGTATCATCGTCGGAATATTTAAAGTTACTTACGGAAGGGTTGATTCGCAAAATAATTTCATTGTCTTCAGAGATTTCAGGTGTAATGTTAAGCAAGATACCTATAAAAATTGAATAATTGGTATAGGTAGTCGTCAATGTTGATGTCGTTGTTGCCGTATTGGTTGTATCTTCAGGCACACGATAATTAATATTGTCTCCTACAGTGATGAGTGCTTGTTGATTATTCATTGTTAAAACTTTTGGACTGGAAACGACGCGCGTATCTCCATTCGAAGCAAGAAAATCAACGAGACCGGAGATTGAAAAGACGGCATCGTTAACAACGGTTAAGTTATTCATAACGGCACTATTTCCCGTTAGCGAATCGTTGGCACCAACTTGAGCATAAGGCTCCTTATGGTAGGCATTTAAATTATTACTATTATTAAACATCGACGTACTGTTAATGCTAAGTTGGAATTTACTCCAGTCAACGCCTGTTTTATTGCTTGTGCTTAATGCAACGGACAAGATCGAAACATCGATCAGTACTTGTTTATGCAATCGCTCTTTGAGTAAGTCGATATATTCGGCAACACGATTGAGTTGCTTTTTGGTCGCCGTTACGGTAATAATACCTGCACTTGCGTTAATAATAGGCGTTTGTGCAGTATAGGATTCTGCTCCCGTATTTAAAACGGACATAAGCTCACTCGAAATTGTTTTCCAAAAGTCAAAAGATTCGTTAGAAGAAATGGTGTTTTGATTGGTAGTAAGGTTTGCACCGCTTGATGTACCGTTGCTGCCTACTTCTTTGGGCGTAGCATCTACCGAAGCATTGATAACTGCTTTTCCTTCGCGAACGGACGAAATATAATCGACTTTAAAAGATTTTGTTGAGAGTGCCGAAATTTTGAGAAAATTTTTATCATACGTATAGAAAAGATCATTATCGTTCAGCACAATTTGAAAGACTTCGTCTAAAGAGAGATTTTTAATATTGATGCCGTTTAGGTTTTTTGCCAAAATTTTTTCTGCTTCCGTATCTTTAACGACGATACTAAAATCGCATACGTCGGCCAATTCGGTTAGCAATTCTGCACCCGTCGCTTTATTATTGGTTTTGATATTAAAAGTACGATGTTCACACGTTTTTGCCTTATCGACCGCCAAAACGGGAGATAGTAAAAACGCTATAATTGCCATACATGCAATAATATTATTTGGCAAAAATTTTAACATTACTCTCATCTTTCGTCCTTATAAAAAGTTCTTTTTTATCATTGTCGTTTTGTAATAGGGCACTATTACGTGTAATTCTTACCAGTTTATACGCTCCGACATCATCATTCTTTCCATACCATACACCGTTAATTTTTGCTTTTGCCTCAAAGGTGGCTTCGAGCGTAAATGTCTCTATTTTTGATGATGCATTATGTTCCGAGACATTTAAATCGGATGAAAGTGAAACAAAAGGGTTTCCCAATGTATCCAAAAGAAGAATATTCGCACCGATTCTTTTTTCTGCGATCTTCTCAAAAATAGTATCGTACGTTTTGACTTCATCATTTAACGTTAGATTGCTCTTTGCTTCGATCACCTCTACGATCGTACATGTCATGACGATAATTGATAATACTGTTTTCAATATTTCATCCCCCAAACGGCAATGTTCAATTGTCCTTCAATATTTTTCTTTCCTGTACAGTTTAGCTCGTAAATATCGACGACTAATTCACTTTCCTCAATGGCATTCATAAATTTCATTGTGTTGACGAAAGGACCGTTAAAATCAACTTTTAAAGAGAGTATTTGTTCAATTTTTTGTAAGCTAGGTTCATTGATTTTATTTTCAATGACTTTGATGCGTACGGCATATTTTTGGGCCAATTGCGTAATAGAATTTAAAAATTTTGCCCAATTTTCATCGTTAAAAAGAAGATAAGAAAGCTCTTTTAATTTCGTATCAACATAAGCGTTCGTATACGTTGCTTTTTCAAGAAGGATTTTAGAATGCTCGATGTCGGATTTGATTTTAGCAATTAAAAAATTTTCATTGCCGTCTTTTGAAACCGAAGCTAAATACGATTGTTCATCTTTAAGCTTTTTCTCCGTTTCTTGTGCGGTTCGTAATGATTGTTTTAACATGGATTCCGTGATCGGAAAAAGGTAACTATAGACTATAAAACCGACAACGGAAGCCAGCATTAAAAAGATCAGATACGTTTCATTTTTTTTCTTTCCATCAAAAAAAGCATCAATTTTATCAAAGAGTGAATCAAGGCTATTCATCATGCAATCCTATTGAAATGTTGCTGCTATACAATTTACCTGTATCGTCTTGAGCTATTTTATCGGTATTAATTTTGTATTTTTTAAGTTCGGTAAGGTCTTGGATAAATTCCGTAATTTTTTTCTCACTTTTATTTTGAATAGATACCGTAAGTTGTTGGTTTTTAAAAACAATGTTTTCAACTTTACTTCCGCTTTGGTTGGAAAGTTGAAAAATCTCAAGAAGCATGGCGGCTTTCATCGGATAAGAGATTTTTTTACGATAAATTTCCGATAGCAATTTTTTTCTAAATTCAAATTTTGCCGTTTCGTCTTTGAGAAGAACATCCACTTTTTCTTTTTCTATTTTCAATGCCGCAATATCTTGACGAATTTTAGAAGTTTTTTGTAAAAGCTTATTGTACTCATCGGTATTTTGTACCGTTTGTAAACCTAAAAAAGAATGGTAAGCAAATTGATAGGCGGGATAAACAAGACTGACAATTAAACTGGCTGCCAAAATTGCTAAAAGTTGTCCTACCGGTCTGTATTTTAGCGGAGGAGGACGTTTAAAAATCGAAAAGTTAAGACGATCGTCGTGGTTGTCAAAATAAAGTTGTGCACTGAGCATCATCAGAATATGAATTTGATCGATATACCACTCTTTGGAATTGATAGCGATGCTAAAATTGAATTCAAACGATTCCAATCCCAAATAACTTCTTCCATACTCGTCAATTCCTGAAAATGTTCCTATTTCGGAACCTAGAAAAATTTTATCGATATAATCGATATTGTAAGATCGTTTACAAAAAACTAAAACATCGTTGATATAAAGGAATATTTCTCCGAAAAGTTGCATGAGACTTTGTTGGTGTTGGCTGTTGGTTGCACGAAGTCCTTCATTGACGAGTAACTTATAAAAGTCTTCTTCATCGATTCTTTCGCCGATAAGTTCACAAAATTTTTCATTAATTTCTTTTAAAGAATAATGCAAAGATTTAGAATAAATATATTCGCCGCCTTTATAAATGGCTAAAAAAGCGTCGTTTTTTTGAAAATAAACGAAACAGTGCGTACCGTCCGGTTCAAGTAAATTTTTAGAGTATAAGGCTTTGATTAAAAAGGGAGCCGGAGTCATGTAATCGATATAGCGTGTTTTTTCTTTGATCGGGGATAATTTAGCGTCAATTAACGCGGCATCGACGATAAAAACGTTAAATGAGCGATTTTTAGTATCTTTGGAATCCGTTTCGCTATACGTAATCGTATATTCTACGGATGTGTCTAGTGCCAACTCGTCGTAGACTTTTATTTCGATAGCATCTTTAAGATCGCTATCGGGGATATTGCGACTAATATCGATTGTTGCGCTAATCATATCCCGTGCGTAAAGATAAGAGATAAAAAATGCATTTTTATCGCTTTTCTCAAGCTTGTTCAGTTTGATTTCATTTTTCGAATACGCATATGAGACAAGAGATGAAGGGTCGATGGAGACGATTTGCGAACTGTAACGTCTATCCTCTGGTATGGACATTTTTAAAACCCCTTTTATTTTAAAAATTAATCATTGTACAACAATTATATCATAATATGTTATTGATACTTTATTCTACTATATAACCTATTTTCTTCAATAATTCTTTATCTTGGCTCCAGCCTTGTTTCACAACGACGACAAGTTTCAAAAAGAGACGTTTTTGTGACAATTCTTCAATTAATCGACGAGCATGAGAGCCGATTCTTTTGAGCGTTTGCCCTTCTTTTCCGATAATAATACCCTTTTGGCTCTTTTTATCGACGACAATAGTAGCATAAATATGATCGATTGACTCTTTTTCTTCGACTTTATCGATTAAAACATCTGAAAAGTAGGGCACTTCATCGCTCGTATATTCAAAAATTGCTTCACGAATCAGCTCTTTATAAATATCGCGAGAACGTTCCGTCGTCAATATTTCCGGATCGTATAAGTAAGGATGCTCCGGAATAAATCGACTAATCGTGTCTAAAAGATAGGATTGTGAGATTCCTTTTTTTACGGAAACGGGAATTAAAGCCGCAAATTTGTCTTGATAGGTTTGATATTGCGTTATTTTATCCAAAAGTACCGTTTGAGAAACGGTATCCGTTTTGGTTAAAAGAACGATGTGCGGTACGTCAGGCTTGGTTAAAGCTAAAAAATCTGCGTAGTGTTGCAGAGTATCGGTAACGGGCGTGAGAAACAAGATAAGATCGCAATCGCCCATTGCTTTCATGGCTTCTTCGAGCATAAATTGATTGAGGAGTCGTTCCTGTTCGTGGATCCCCGGCGTATCGATAAAGATAATTTGAGCACTTTCATGCATGGCGATCATATTGAGTCGCTTGCGCGTTGCATTGGCTTTATGCGAAACCAAGGCAAGTTTTTCGCCGATAAGCCAGTTGAGTAGCGAGCTTTTACCGGCATTGGGGCGTCCGACGACGGCAACAAAGCCGGCTTTTGTTTTAAGAGGTTCTATCATAATCCTACTTTATAAAATATAGCGACTGCTATCTTCGTTCTCAACGATAGCGTCTAATTTTTGGTGTACCAACTCTTTTGTGACGTAAAGGGTCTCGCCTTGATGTTCGTCGGCACTATAACTGATCTCTTCCAATACTTTTTCAATGACGGTATGCAATCTCCTAGCTCCGATATCTTCAGTTCTCTCGTTGGTTGTTTGCGCAATTTTCGCAATAGCACGAATCGCATCTTCTTCAAAAACCAACTCGACGCCTTCCGTTTTGAGTAACGCTTGATACTGACGAAGGAGCGAATTTTTAGGTTGCGTTAATATTTGGAAAAGAACCTCTTCGCTTAAGGCATTCAACTCGACGCGTAACGGAAATCGCCCTTGCAATTCGGGAATCAAATCGCTCGGTTTACTTAAGTGAAACGCACCTGCCGAAATAAAAAGTACGTGGTCGGTTTTAATCGTACCGAATTTCGTCGTAACGTCGCTGCCTTCGACAATGGGCAATAAATCACGTTGAACGCCTTCTTTGCTTGGATCGCTGCGGTTCGATTGTGAAGAACTGACGGCTATTTTATCGATTTCGTCGATAAAAATAATACCGCCGTTTTGAGCTCGGTCTCTTGCTTCGCTTTTAATCGCTTCCATATCGAGTAATTTTTCGCTCGCTTCGAGTTTTAGTGCCTCTTTTGCATCTTTAACGCTCATTTCTTTTTTGATCGAACTTTGACCCGTGCCTAAAATTTTAATAAACGACTCTTGTACTTTGACCATTTCCGGCGGTAAGGAGGAGTCGCCCAAATCGTTATTGCCTTGTGAAAGTTCGATTTCGATTTTGAGTTCGTCCAATTCTCCGTCGCGAAGTTTTTGGCGCATTTTTTCAAAGCTTCTTTCGTATTCGGCTTTTTTTTCTTCGCTCACGCCTTTGGGAAGCGGAGGAAGCAGCTTTTCGATAATAATTTTTTCGACATGTAAGGCGATAGTTTCTTGATTTTTCTCTCGATGCTCTGCTTTTACTAGATTGATCGAAGCCATCATTAAGTCGCGAACCATCGATTCAACGTCTCGACCGACGAAACCGACTTCGGTGTATTTGCTAGCTTCCACTTTAACAAAAGGCAAAGAGAGCATTTTT
>Ga0265295_1005146_pt1 | contig 16977 bp, 16 predicted proteins | sample Munlansysbiofilm_FD_192503 | JGI IMG/M metagenome (GOLD analysis project Ga0265295, IMG submission 192503) | Leachate microbial communities from a municipal landfill in Southern Ontario, Canada - Methane capture system biofilm | ecosystem: Engineered > Solid waste > Landfill > Unclassified ...
TTCAGGAGGTCACGACGAGGCTTGAAATATTCCTCGGGCCGATCGCGGCGTCGATCTCAGAAGAGTCAAAAATTCCAAAAGTATGGCCTGGCTCGGGTCCATGGTCCTACAGTCCAAAGACTTAAAGCGGGCTATTCTTCCATCGGCTCCAACCCCAGTCGCTCCCACTGCTCCCGCGCTTCGGCCAGGGCCGTGGCGATGCGTTCGGCTTCCCATGGTTCGATGATCAGGGCTTCGGCCACGAGTTGCCAGATGTATTTCACTTCGTAGGTGCAGTCCGGGTAGAATTTGGGGATGCGGCGCATGATCTGGTCGCGGCAGTTGGAACAGCCCACGACCACCACGTCTGCGCCCGAATCCTTGATCTGCTGGTATTTGTAGCGCGCGTGCCAGGCCGACTGCTGCTCAAAGGGCATGGGCCACATGCCCCCCCCGGCCCCGCAGCAGAAATTCTTTTCCCTGGTCGGGGTCAATTCCACGAAATCGTCCACGCAGGCCGCAACGATTTCGCGCGGCTCGTCAAAATACCCCTTGCCGTAGTGCGCGGCCAGCTCGCGCCCGTGCTTGCACGAGTCGTGAAAGGTGAACCGCTTTCCCTGGTGCCTCTTCTTGTCCAGACGGATGCGCCCCTGGCGGATCAGGTCCAGCAGGTAATCGTAGAGATAGACAAAATCCACCGTGTTCTCGGGATTCTCGGCTGCCAGCGCACTCATGCCCTTGCGGCAGCCGTAGGAGCCGCCGCCGCAGTCAGGCATGATCATGGTCTTTATGGCGTTTTGGCGCATGAACTCGATCTTGCGCCGCGCAAGCTCCCGGTTGCCGTCGTAATTGCCGGTGAAAAGAGCCCAGTCCACGGCCTCCCAGCCTTCCGACGGCACGGTCCAGTTTTCGCGGGCGGCGTAGAAAATCTTCCACCACCAGAACTGGTCCTCGAAATCTCCGTACACTTCCTTGGAATTGGGAAAAAAGAGAATATCCGCGCCGTGTTTGTCCACGGGCACGTAAAAGCCGGGACATTCCTGTGCCAGATCCGCGCCCAGATCGCGCATGCCGTCAAGGTATTCCTCGCGGCTGATGGCCAGATTGTTGCCCGTGGCCAGATTGTTGGCCATGCCCTTGTGCAGGGAACCGGGCACGGCTTCGCGTGGCCGCAGGCTCTTCATGTGGGCCATGACCGACGGGATGTCGATGCCCGCCGGACAGACCCCGGCGCAGCGACCGCAACCGGTGCACAGCCAGGGAAAATCCGAGGCCACGACCTCCTCGACCAGTCCGTTGGCCAAGAGTCTCATGACCTTGCGCGTGTCCCACCCGTCCATGCCCGGCGTGCCCGTGACGGGACAGCCGTTGGCGCACGATCCGCAGACCATGCAGGCGGAAAAATCAAAGCGCTCCAGAACGGAACGCAAATCCATACTCATAAATGATGAAGAATTACTCACTAGTATCCTTACCCTTTACTTACCATCTCACCCAAGCTCGAAAATTATCAGGCATGAATATTCACAAGTCAACATAACATGTTCGTTTCCGAAATTATTTTCTCGCCAACAAACAACGGCCTCCCTACATCCGACATTCTTCACGCAAACAACTGGTCAACCAATCTGACAAAAATATTCGCAAACGAAATACTTACAAATCAGTAGAGGGGGCCCTTGCGCCCTTGAATTCCTAACGATTTCAATCTATACGCCTCTTTGACAATGTCCCACCTTCTCTCCCAAGGATCGTTCATGCGCATCGGACTTGCCACTGCCCCCGTTCCCGAGTCGCTGGAGCATTCGCTTCACAACATCCTGGATTTCATGGATCAGGCCGCGCCATTCGACGTGGATCTGATCTGCTTTCCCGAAGCCTATCTGCCGGGAATGCGCGGGCAGGGTTTTTCCATCCCCCTGTGTGAGCAGGCCGAACTGCGTACGTGTCTGGCGACAGTCTGCGAAGCCGCAGCCGATCACAACATGGCGGTCATTCTGCCCATGGAGTGGCCCTCGGAACAGGGACGCTACAATCTGGTGCAGGTCATTTCCCCCGAAGGCAAGATTCTGGGACGCCAGTGCAAGACCCAGCTCGATCCGGAAGAGGAAGGACTTTATATCCCCGGACGGGGAAGACAAATTTTCGAGGTCAGCGGGGTCAAGTTCGGCGTGTCCATCTGCCATGAGGGGTGGCGCTACCCGGAAACAGTGCGCTGGGCCGCCTGTCGGGGCGCGCAGATCGTCTTTCACCCGCAGTGCACGGGCAGCAACACGTCCGAGCGTACAGCGCACGGATGGGGTGATCCCGACGGCCCGTATTACGAAAAGGCCATGGTCTGCCGCAGCGTGGAAAACGGCATCTTTTTCGCCAGCGTGAACTACGCCCTGGCCTGCCAGGATTCAGCCACCAGCCTGGTCGCGCCGGACGGCTCATGCCTGGCCCACCAACCCTATGGCCAGCCCGGACTTCTGGTCCAGCAACTGGAACTGGAACTGGCCTCGGGGCAACCGGCCAAGCGCTACGCTCCGAACCGCTACTAGCAGAGCAGGCCGTTGAAAAACGGCAATCTGCGGCGTCAGCTAAAAAATCCAGACCGCTTATGTATGTCTAAATACACTGCGCGTCCTGGATTTTTTTGCTTCCTTGCATCTCACCATTTTTGAACGGCCTGCGAAGATTGAAAAACGGCGATCTGCGGCGTCAGCGAAAAAATCCAGACCGCATATCTGCTCAATACACCGCGCGTCCTGGATTTTTTTGCTTCCTTGCATCTCACCATTTTTGAACGGCCTGCGAAGATTGAAAAACGGCGATCTGCGGCGTCAGCCAAAAAATCCGGACCGCTTATCTGCTCAATACACCGCGCGTCCTGGATTTTTTTGCTTCCTTGCATCTCACCATTTTTTCAGCGGCCTGCGAAGATTGAAAAACGGCGATCTGCGGCGTCAGCCAAAAAATCCGGACCGCTTATCTGCTCAATACACCGCGCGTCCTGGATTTTTTTGCTTCCTTGCATCTCACCATTTTTGAACGGCCTGCGATGTTTGAAAAACGGCGATCTGCTGCGTCAGCGAAAAAATCCAGACCACTTATCTGTCTAATACACTGCGCGTCCTGGATTTTTTTGCTTCCTTGCATCTCACCATTTTTGAACGGCCTGCGAAGATTGAAAAACGGCGATCTACGGCGTCAGCCAAAAAATCCGGACCGCATATCTGCTCAATACACCGCGCGTCCTGATTTTTTTTGCTTCCTTGCATCTCACCATTTTTTCAGCGGCCTGCGCCGGTTGCCAAATGGCGCTCCGCTGCGTCATCCACAAAACCCACCAGCAAGAATCATGAAATATGCGCGGGGTGTGGCGGTTGTTCCGGGCAGGGACCGGCGACTGTCTGACTGAGCCAGGCATCGTTTGTTGAATCGTCGCGGACCGCTTGAAAATCGGTGCGTATCCGACAGGAGCGGCGATTCAACTTTTACGAGGCCGGCGAAGGAGTTTCGGCGGTGCCTGCCCGGAACAACCGCCACACCCCGCTTCCACTGATCTGCCCATGACTAGCAGGCCGTTGAAAAACGGCAATCTGCGGCGTCAGCGAAAAAAATCCAGACCGCTTATGTATGCTCAATACACTGCGCGTCCTGAATTTTTTTGCTTCCTTGCATCTCACCATTTTTTCAGCGGCCTGCGAAGATTGAAAAACGGCGATCTGCTACCCTTCGAGCCCGAACTTCTTCATCTTGCTGCGCAGGGTGACCCGCGTCACACCGAGGATGCGTGCCGCCTCGCTCTTGTTGTTGCCAACTTGTTCCAGGGTGCGGGCAATGGCTTCCCGCTCCGCGTCTTCCAGTGACGGGCCCGCAGGCTGCGCATCCGCGCCTTTTTCGACCCCGCGCAGATTGGCGGGCAGGTCGGCTTCCGTGACCAGTTCACCGGGCGAGAGGATGACGGCCCGCTCCACCACGTTTTCCAGTTCACGCACGTTCCCCGGCCACTCGTAATGCAGCATCAAATCCATGACCCGGGGCGAGAAGCCACGAAACGACTTGCGGTTGCGCTGGGCAAAAAGGCCAAGAAAATGCCTGGCCAAAAGCGGAATATCCTCGGGCCGCTCCCGCAAGGCGGGAACGCGCAGGGCAATGACGTTCAGACGGTAATACAAGTCCTCGCGAAAACCTCCATCACGCACCTCGGCCTCCAGATCGCGGTTGGTCGCGGCGATGACCCGGACATCGACGCGGACTGGCCTGTCGCTACCCAGCCGCTGTACCTCGCCCTGCTGCAGGGCTCTGAGCAGCTTGGCCTGCAGGGAAGGGGCCATCTCGCCGATCTCGTCCAGAAACAGCGTGCCCCCGTCGGCCTGCACGAACCTTCCGTCCCGCTGGCGCTGCGCCCCGGTATAAGCGCCCTTTTCGTGCCCGAAGAGTTCGCTTTCCAGCAGGTTTTCGGCCAGGGCCGCGCAATTGACAGTAATGAGCGGCTTTTTCCTCCGTAAGCTGCCTTCATGCAGGGCCTTGGCCACAAGCTCCTTGCCCGTGCCCGATTCGCCCAAAATCAGCACCGAGGCCTCGGACGGGGCCACGGCCCGGATCATGGCCGCAAGCTCACGCATCAAGACCGACTCGCCGATCATTTCCGAGGCCGGACCCGATTCGTCGTCCTGACTGGCCGCAGCCCGTCCTGCCCCACCCTGGGCCAGAGCTCTGCCTAACCCCTGACGCAATTCCTCGAAATCAAGCGGCTTGTGCAGGTAATCAAGCGCCCCGGCCTTCAAGGCCTGCACCGCCACATCAACGGAGGAATAAGCGGTCATGATCAGCACGGGCAGGTAGGGATTGTAGCTCTTGATCCTGCGCAGCGCCTCTATGCCATCCACCTCGGCCATGCGCACGTCGGTCAAAACGACATCATAGGCGCGTTCGCGCACCTTGCTCACGGCCATGCCCCCGTCATCAGCCGTATCGACCTCGTATCCCCAGCTGCCGAGCATGGCCACAAGCATGGTCATGTGAGCGTGGTCGTCGTCCACCACCAGAATCCGCCTCTTCATCGGTTTTCTCCCTTCATGGGCAAATCAAGCGTCACCTGCGTGCCCTGCCCCTGCTCGGACGTGACCTTCACCTGTCCGCCATGCGCCTCCACCAGGGTGCGCACCGTGGCCAGCCCGAGCCCGGTTCCCTGGTTCTTGGTGGTGAAATACGGGTCGAATATCCTGTCCAGATCCTGGGGGGCGATTCCATGCCCCGTGTCGGCCACGCTGAGTTCCAGGCGCTCCCTGACCTGTCTGGCCGAGACGGTCAGCGTGCCGCCCGAGGGCATGGCCTGGATCGCGTTCAAAAACAGATTGAGCAAGGCTTGCAGCATGCGATCGGCATCAAGGAGTACGGGCTCAAGCTCTGCAAGCCGGACCTCCACGGCGATGCCCCGGCTGCGGCAATCTCCGTCCACGAGTTTCAAGGCATGCTGGACAAGGTCGAAGATCCGGACCGGGGCCAAACGCAGTTCCGACGGGCGCGTCAGATCAAGAAGCTCGGTCACGACCCGGTTCAGACGCTCGACTTCGCCCACCATGACCTGGGCCAATTCCCGGTCCTGGGTGCCGGGCTCGAATTTCGCGCCGAAATAGGTGGCAAAGCCCTTGATGGAACTCAAAGGATTGCGGATCTCGTGAGCCACACCGGCGGCCAGGGTGCCCAGCGCGGCCAGGCGTTCTCGCCGGGCCACTTCTTTTTCCAGCCCGGCCACCTTGCGCCGCCAGAAAAGCGTGACCGCCCCGGCAAAACCCAGGGCCAGACACAGGGCTCCGGCCATGGCCAGGGTCAGCATGTCCTTGCGCACGGCCTGCTGGTAGGGTGAAGCGTCAAGGCCCACGGCGATGAGCACAGGTTCCTCGGCCACCCGCGGCCCGTGCTCCATGCCTTGATGCATCATGGGACGCCGGGGCGGACGTGAATATCTGAAGACCACGAAAAGCGCCTCCTGGCCGGTCTGAATGATTTTCCAGTCCGCTTCGGAGGATGCGGGAAGCTCTGCCAGGCTCTCGGCGGGAACCCCGCTGCCGGGCTCGGCCTCGCTCAAGGCCTCGAACCGTCCCTGATCGTCGACCAGTCCCAGAAAGCGCAGATCCCCCTGCCGGATCATCTCGTCCATGAGAAAACGCAGGCGGAACGAACGCCCCTCCTGGCCGCGCATGCCCATGCGGCGAGCGGCTTCCACGGCCCGGATCAGGGTTTCCCCCTGGGTGGTCATGATACGGGCGATGGTGCGCTGCTCCCGCTGCCTGCCCTGTACGGCGAGCCAGATCAGGATCGCTGCCGCCAGAACCGCCGGTACGATGAGCACCAGACCGCGCCGCCGCCAGAATCCCGATGCCAAAGAAGATTGGTGAATCGTCATTTTTAAAGCAATCCTTGAAGCAAGGGAGGCCTTGCCGATTGTGTTGAATCCACGCATGGAACTATCAATATCGCCCGTATCTAGCAATTATCCTGCCTGGCGGGCTCGTGACCCGCATCTGGGCGTCCCCATCTCATTGCCAGCCCACACGCGATTTCGTAGTCAGTCCGAAGTGAAAGCGGGGTGTGGCGGTTGTCCCGGACAGGGATCGGCGACTGTCTGACTGAGCCAGGCATCGTTTGTTGAATCGCCCAGGGCCGACTGAAAATCGATGCGTGTCCGGCAGGAGCGGTGATTCAACACTACGAGGCCGGCAAAGGAGTTTCGGCGATCCCTGTCCGGGACAACCGCCACACCCCACGCTTATTTCATAATTAAAAAGGAGGATGACATGAGCCTTAGCGAACTGCAGAAAGACGTCGATACGTGGGTCAAGGCCATCGGGGTGCGCTATTTTTCCGAACTGACCAATCTGGGCATCCTCATGGAGGAAGTGGGGGAAGTGGCCCGCATCATGACACGTCGTTACGGAGACCAGAGCTTCAAAGAAAACGAGAAGAACGATCTTGGAGACGAACTGGCCGATGTCCTTTTTGTGCTGACCTGCATCGCCAACCAGACCGGAGTCGACCTGGACGAAGCCATGCGCCGCAATCTTGAAAAAAAGACCCTGCGCGACAGGGACCGACACAAAAACAACCCCAAGCTCCGCCAGACTTAAATCCGGTCAGTTTTTAACCAGCCACGGCCCCTGGCTGGTCAGATTGTATCCAGCCGACTGCGCCCCCAAATGCCTCCGATTGGCCATATCCAAAATAAATCATATTATAGCAGATAGTTATATATAAAAATCAAGATTGGCACGACCCTTGATACACTCTGGTAAATTCGAGAACACAACAACCGGAGGATCTCATGAAAAGAACATCAAGCATCGCAATCCTGGCTATTTTCGGTATCATCGCCCTCAGCAGCTTGGCCTTTGCTGGCCGCGGCATGGGAATGCGCGGCGACTGCACGGGCTGGAACCAGAACCCCGCCGTGCAGCAGCTGCCCCAGGAAAAGCAGGACCTCTTGAAAAACATCCTGGACGAGCACCGCAAGGACACGACCGCGCTGCGCAACAGCATGTGGGAAAAGCGCACGCTGCTCCAGGCCCTGTCCGCCAACCCCAACACCACGCCCGAAGCCATCACGGCCCTGGTTCGCGAGATAGGCGACCTGCGCGGCCAGATGCAGACCAAGCGCGACGCATTGGAAGCGCGAGTGAGCAAGGAAGTCGGCATTGAGCTGCCCATGGGAATGGGGAAACATGGCCGTCACGGCCAGGGCGGCATGGGCCAGGGTGGCATGGGCCAGGGCGGAATGGGCCAGGGCGGAATGGGCCAGGGCGGAATGGGCCAGGGTATGAACCCGGCCCCGCAACAGACTCCGGGCGCATAGGCGCGGCAATCTCTTCATCACCTGTCAGGCGGCCTTCGGGCCGCCTTTTTTTGTTCTTGCTAGCATGGCCTGGGAAGCCTATATGCCCCAAACATGAGCCTTTTTTCCTGCAAATCCCTGGCCCAGCCCCGATTTTTGCCCATGACCCGCACCGAAATGGAAGCGCTCGGCTGGGATGAACTCGATGTGCTTCTGGTCAGCGGCGACGCCTACGTGGACCACCCGTCCTTTGCCATGGCCCTGCTTGGACGCACCTTGGTGGCGCACGGGCTGCGCACCGGAATCATCACCCAGCCGCGCTGGGACGGTCCCGAGGACGTGCTGGCCATGGGCCGCCCACGCCTCTTCGCGGGGGTTTCGGCCGGGGCCATCGACTCCATGCTGGCGCACTACACGGCTTTCCGTAAAAAGCGGTCCGAAGATGCCTACACTCCCGGCGGCAGGGCCGGAGCCCGGCCCAACCGGGCATGCATCGTCTACACCAACCTGCTGCGCCGGGCCTTTCCCGGCCTGACCGTGATCCTGGGCGGAATCGAGGCCTCGCTCAGACGCATCACGCATTACGATTTCTGGACCGACGCCCTGCGCAAGCCCATCCTGCTCGATGCCAAGGCCGATGCCGTGGTCTACGGCATGGGCGAGCGCGCCATCATCGACATCGCCCAAAGGCTCGCGGCAGGCCAGGACATCTCGGGTATTCCCGGCACCGTCACCGTGGGCGAGGACGCTCCAGAGACAATGGAACTGCCCAGCCACGAAGACATGCTCGCCGATCCCAAAGAACTGATGCGGGCCACGCTGCTCATGGAAAAACAGGTCCATGATGGTACCGAGCGGGCCAGGCAAAAGGTCGGCAACCGCACAATTCTCATCGCTCCTCCGGCCCCTCCCCTTGGTACCGATGAAATGGACAGGATCTACGCCCTGCCTTTCGCCCGCAAGGCTCACCCCGGCTATACCCAGCCCATCCCGGCGGAGGAGATGATCCGCGATTCCGTGACCAGCCACCGGGGCTGCGGCGGCGGCTGTTCTTTTTGCACCCTGGCCCTGCATCAGGGACGGCGCATCGCCTCGCGCAGCCGAGGCTCCATCCTTGACGAGGTCCGGCGCATGGCGGCCAGCCCGGATTTCAAGGGCCACGTTTCCGATGTCGGCGGCCCCAGCGCCAACATGTGGGGAGCTCACTGCGCCAAGGAGGGCCAGCCCTGCAAACGGCCCAGCTGCATGACTCCCACCGTTTGCCCGCATTTTCGCATGGACCAGAAAGCCCACCTCGACCTACTACGCACCCTGCGCCGCACCCCCGGCGTGCGAGGAGTGCGCGTGGCCAGCGGCGTGCGCTTCGACCTGGCCCTCAAAGACATGGAGGCTCTTGGCGGCTATCTGCGCGAATTCGTGGGCGGCCAGCTCAAGATAGCTCCGGAGCATGTCTGCGACCATGTGCTGCGGCTGATGCGCAAGCCCGGCAACCGCGTCTTCGAGGAGTTTCTGACGATCTTCGCCCAGGAGTCGAAACGGGCAGGCAAGGAGCAGTACGTCATCCCCTACCTCATGAGCGCCTTCCCCGGCACCACCGATGACGACATGCGCCTCCTGGCGGCATGGCTCGCAGGCAGGGGCTGGAAGCCAAGGCAGGTCCAATGCTTCATACCCATCCCCGGAGCCGTGGCCACGGCCATGTACCATGCGGGCATCACTGCGGACGGAAAACCTCTTTACGTGCCCCGCACCGACGAGGAGCGCCTGCGCCAGCATCGCATCCTCATGCCCGTGGAAGACAAGCGCCCGGAGCGTTCCGCGCCCCCTTTTCGCGCCAACAGCCCGAAGCCCTGCCAAAGCCGCTGCCCTGCCCCACGCGGCAACGCAGCGAAAAAACAAAAACCGTCCCGCCGAAAAAAATAATTTCACACCTGCCCAAAAAAATCATCCGCGTTCGCCCTCAAGCGATGCGGACAGCCGTTTGCAGCTGCCTGATTTTTTATGCACTCTTTTCAAGAAGGGAATTGTCTTTTTTTAGATTAGGCTATAATATCAGCTAGAAGTAGAACGTTGGACGTTTTTGACCGGCCCGTCGTCCCTCTTAGACCCAGCCTGATGGGGTGCCTGGCCAGGAAAAAAGAGTTTTTTCTTGAGAAGTTATCGGGAATAACTTCCCATAGTCCTTGATTTTTATTATCAGAAAGCGAATTTTCAAGACGACCCGGACTTGGCATTCGGATTAACCGATCCGGACAAAGGCCTGTCTTCTGAAAAATCAGCCCCGGTGTCCACGAACCATTCATTGAGGATCACGAGTCTTCACGAATCGCAATCTGGAGCGAAAAATGAACAAAAGTGAACTTATTCAGTCCCTTGCTGAAAAAATCAAAATCTCCAACGATGAAGCGTCCACCATCGTCGACAGCTTCTTCGATTCCATGCGCGACGCACTGCTGCGCGGAGACCGCATTGAAATCAGGGGTTTTGGCAGCTTCAAGATCAAGCAGTATGAAGGCTACACCGGACGCAACCCCAAGACTGGCGAGTCGGTGCAGGTCAAGCCCAAAAAGATGCCTTTTTTCAAGGCCGGGAAAGGACTGCTGGACTATCTCAACGGCTAGCAGGCCGCCCCAAAACGTCGATCTGCTACGTCAGCGAAAAAATAAGAGACCGCTTTTGTATACACAATACCTTGCGCGTCTTGAATTTTTTCGCTTTCTTGCATCTCACCATTTTTTCAGCGGCCTGCGAATTTTGGTTTTTTGATTGGTCGGCTAGGGTCGTTGACACAAGGGGCCGTTTAACGCAATTGCTCGCGGCACACCTTAACAGGCCGCCCCAAAATGGCAATCTTGCTTCGTCAGCGAAAAAATCCAGACCGCTTATCAGCATACGACTGCGCGCCCTGGATTTTTTCGATTCCTAGCGTCTCACCATTTTTCAGCGGCCTGCGAATTTTGGTTTTTTTGAGCAGTCAGTTAAACAAAGACCGCGATCCATCCATTCCGGATAGGCTCGTCGTCTTTTTACGGAGCTTCGACATTGCATTCCGTGATTCAACGAGTTGCTGCGATTCATGATCTTTCCGGATTTGGCGGAGGGTCGCTCTCGGCGGTGATCCCCATTCTTTCGGCCATGGGAATCCAGGTCTGCAGCCTGCCCACCGCCATTCTTTCCACCCACACGGGCGGATTTTCAAACTTCCACTTCCGCGATCTCACTTCGGACATGCGCTGCATCGTCGATCACTGGCGACAGCTGGCCCTGACCTTTGACGGAATATATTCCGGTTTTCTCGGCTCATCCGAGCAGATCGAAATTGTCAGGGATTTTATCGGCTCATTTCGCAAGGACTCGACCCTGGTCGTGGTCGATCCGGTCCTGGGCGACGACGGCAAACTCTACGACACCATGGGCACATGCATGGTCGAAGGCATGCGCAGCCTGGTCGCCTCGGCCAACGTCATCACGCCGAACATCACCGAGGCGGCGTTGCTGCTTGGCACGACAGGCATGCCACCCGTCTCCGGCACAGCGGAAATCAAAACCTGGGCGCGCGCCCTGACCGATCTGGGCCCCAGCTGCGTCATCATCACCAGCGTTCCCGAAGAGCATGGCCGGGGCACCTCCGTCGTGGCCTTCGACAAGGATGCCGACCGCTTCTGGAAGGTCGCATGCCCTTATATTCCGGCATGTTATCCAGGAACTGGCGATATTTTCGCCAGCGTGATAACAGGATCGCTGCTGCAGGGCGACTCCCTGCCCCTGTCCCTGGACCGCGCCGTGCAGTTCGTCTCCATGGCCATTCGGGCCACCTTCGGCCACAATTTTCCGGAACGTGAAGGAGTATTTCTGGAGCGGGTGCTCCCGAGCCTGAACGCACCCGTATCCATGAGCAGCTTTGAATTGATATGAAAGCCACGTACCGCGGAATTTTCGTCAGCGACCTGGACGGAACCCTGCTGCGGGAGGGAAGGATATCGACGGGCGATTTGCAGGCCTTTGGTGGCCTGAGCGAACACAAAATCCTGCGTGTCATCGCCACCGGGAGATCGCTCTATTCGGCCAAAGCCTGCCTGTCCGACGATTTTCCGGCCGACTACCTGATTCTGTCCACAGGGAACCAGATCGTGAACTGGCCCACCGGCGAGGTTGTCCGCTCCGCCAGTCTGTCCGCCGCGGAAGTGCGGGACATCTGCCTTTTTTTGCGCAGCCTGGAAGTAAGCTTCATGGTGCATGAGGATTTTCCGCACAATCACCGCTTCAGCTTCCATCGGGGACCAAGAAATGTCGCCGACTTTGACCGGCGCCTGGCCCTGTACACAAGTCACGCACAGGAAATGGCGAGTTGTCCTGGCCACGGTCCAGCCTCCCAGATCGTGGTTATCGTTGACTCGGGCGATATGACAATGCATGACCGCATCGTCGCCAGACTCGGAAAGAACAGCGTCATCCGGGCCACGTCCCCCCTGGACGACACGTCCGTTTGGATCGAAATTTTCGCGGCTGACGTTTCAAAGGCCACCGGCATCGCACATCTTGTCGAGCGCCATGGCCTGCACGGCTTGCCCAGCGCGGCCATCGGCAACGACCACAACGACAGGGACATGCTCGATTTCGTAGGCATGCCCTTTAAGGTTGCAGGGGCCTTCCTGGACGACGACAGCTACATAACAACTCCGGAAACAGGCGATGCCGTGGCTTTTGCCATTGCCCGCTACATAAACGCCTTCCATTCCGGCATGACGGACACATGAAGAACATACTGGCAATCCCCGCCATGCTCGGGGCCGCATCTCTTGGAATCATCAGAAACGCCGGACAGTGGGGAGTCTTCTCATTGACCGCGCTTCTGGGCATAGTCCATGTGCGCCGCCTTGTTCCGAAAATACTCTACGACATCTATTTCATCGGCTTCAAGTCCCTGAACATCATTGTGCTCGTGGCCTTTTTCACGGGCATGGTGCTCGGGTTGCAGGGCTATTACACGCTGATCAAATTCAGCGCGGAGGGCATGCTCGGCGTGGCCGTGGCCCTGTCCCTGGTGCGCGAACTGGGACCCGTGCTCACCGCCATCATGCTCATCGGACGAGCCGGATCGAGCATCAGCGCGGAGATCGGCATCATGCGCATCTCCGAACAGATCGACGCCCTGTCCACCATGGATGTTGATCCGGTGCGCTACCTGGTCACCCCAAAAATCATCGCATCGCTGATCTGCTTCCCCCTCTTGACCGCGATTTTCGACTGCGTTGGTATCTTGGGCGGATACTTTTCTTCCGTGCTCCTAAGTTCCCGTTCCGGAATATTCTTCAGCAAGATCCAGTCGAGCCTGCTCCTGTCCGATGTGACCGGAGGCTTTATCAAGTCCTTTGTCTTTGCCTTCATCGTCATAACCATATCCTGCTACTGCGGATACTATACGCATCAGAACCAATCCAGCGCCGGGGCCGAAGGCGTCAGCAACTCCACAACATCAGCTGTTGTCCAGTCATGCGTTTACGTACTGATCGCAGACTACGTCATAACTTCCTTCTTGATGTGATTCATGAATAGCCAGACACCTCTCATCCAACTACGCAATATTTCCAAAGCATTCAGCGGCAGGGAAATACTGCGTGGAGCGACTCTTGACATACGGCGCAACGAAATCACCGCCATCATCGGAAAAAGCGGCGGGGGCAAAAGCGTCCTGGTCAAGCACATCATCGGGCTGATCACGGCGGACAGCGGGGAGATCATTTTCGATGGGACGGCTTATTCGACCATGAAGCGAAAGGACTTTTCCGCCATCAAGAACCGCTGCAGCTACATGTTCCAGAACAACGCCCTCTTCGACTCCATGACCGTATTCGAGAATATCGCCCTGCCCCTGCGCGAAAAATTCACCTTCGCGAAAAAGGACATAGAGGACAAGGTCCGCGCCCGCATCGAGCAGCTCGAACTGGGCGAAGTGGCGCAGATGTACCCCAAGCAGATTTCCGGCGGCATGCAAAAGCGCGTGGCCCTGGCGCGGGCACTGGTCACGGAGCCGGAGATCATTTTTTTCGACGAGCCCACCACCGGGCTCGATCCCATCCGCAAAAAAACCGTGTTTTCGATGATCCACCACTACCATGAGAAGCTCAATTTCACGGCGGTCATCATCACTCACGACATCCCGGACATCTTTTATATCGCCCACTCCGTGAACATCCTCGACGAAGGCCGGATAATCTTCTCCGGTTCTCCGGTGGCCCTGGAGCAATCCTCGGACCCGGATCTCTACACCTACACCCACGGTCACGAAATGCTCATCGACGAGTTGACGGGCCTCAGCAACAGGCTTGCCCTGATGCGCAAAATCGAGGCTTCCGGGCTTGATCGCAAAAGCGGCGCGCAGCTTGTCCTGGTCACAGTCAGACTGGTGGGCATGAGAACGGTGATGGACTACAAAGGCGAACTGTTGGCCCACGCCTTCATCAGAAACTTGGCCAAATTCGTACACTCGTTTTTGCCGCCAGATGCGTGCGCTGGCATGTTTTCCAAGGAAATCCTGGTCCTGGCGGCCAGAACCACGGACGAGTCCACTCTTCAAATGTTTCTAAACCAACTCACAAGATATTTCGCCAATCTGGCCGTTGAATCATATTGTCACAAACACAGACTTCAGGTCGAAATCGGCGGCACCGTCGTCTCTGACGAATCAAGCGCCTATTCGGCCATTCAGGAAGCACTGGCAACATCCAAGAAGTACGTATGAAGACCAACAATTCCTCACTCCATCTGTCCATCGGCCTTTTCGTCATCATCGGCATGGCCTGTACCGCCTATCTGGCCATGACCCTGGCGAACACGACCTTCTTTTCCGGAGATTCCTACGAGATCACGGCCAAATTCACGGCGGTGAACGGCCTCCGGGCAGGCAGCAACGTCGAGATCTCCGGCGTGGCCGTGGGCAAGGTTTCAAACATCACCCTGGACCAGACCCTCTACCAGGCCGTCATCACCATGAACATCCAGAATTCCGTCGGCATTCCGGTTGACTCCACCGCGGCGATCAAGACAAGTGGACTCATCGGTGACAAATACGTTAGCATCATTCCGGGCGCCGACGACGTTCTGCTCAAGAACAAGGAAGTGCTCATGGATACGCAGGCGGCCCTTGATATCGAGGAAATGATTTCCAAATACGTATTCGGAAGTGTGGACAAATGAGAATTCTTTTTCTTCTTTTGGTTCTGCTCCTGCATGCTCCCGTCCTGGCGCAGGACAACCCGACAAGCTATATCCGCGCCAACGTCGATGCGGTGGTAGGCATCCTGACTTCGCCGGAATATGAAGCGGAAACGGACAAAGACGCACAGTTGCGGCAGATCGAGGCAGTCGTCGACAATTTTTTCGACTCCGAGGAACTCTCCAAACGCTCGCTGGGCCAATATTGGCGTCTTTTCACCGAAGAGCAGAAGCAGGAATTCATGCCCCTGTTTTTAAAGCTCATCAAGCAGGTCTATCTCAAAAAATCCGTCAGCTATAACGGGGAAGTGGTGAACTACAATCAGGAGATCATCAAATCCGACACCCTGGCCGAGGTACACACGACCCTGACCTCACCCACCCTGAACATGCCGATCATCTATTACATGATCAGAAAAGACGTTTCCTGGAAAGTATACGACGTTTCGGTGGAAAATGTGAGCCTGGTCAAGAACTACCGTTCCCAGTTCCGCAGCATCCTGCAAAACAATTCCCCGGATTACCTCATCGCCACCTTGAAGGAAAAAACCAATGAATAAACCTCTTCTCTTCCTTTGTCTGGCCATTGGAATATTTCTGCTCCAGGGGTGCGCCGCCAAAAAAAACTCCCCGGCCTCAGGCGAGGCTTTGCCCGCGGACCAGGAATACGAGGAAATGTACGATGAGGCCGAAGAAAACGGCGCCTACCCCGACTCCATCGAGGGCTTCAACCGGGGCGTGTTCGCCTTCAACGACGGTTTCGTCACCTACATTTTCTCGCCCATCAACACGGTCTACACCGGATTTTTTCCTCCGGACATCCGCGCCGGATTCGGCAATTTCTATCGCAATCTCGGCTATCCCGTGCGCCTCATCAACGCCCTCTTGCAGTTCAAATTCGACAAGATGGCCAAGGAGACCGCGTCCTTTGCCATGAACACGGTCTTTGGCGTGGGTGGCCTCTTCAACGTGACGCGCAACATGGAAAGCCTTCAGTCCTCGCCCGAGGACTTCAGCCAGACCCTTGCCTTTTACGGACTGGGTTCGGGAACCTATCTGGTCCTGCCCATCCTTGGGCCGACGACGCTACGCGACGCCGTGGGTTCCGTGGCCGATTCCTTTGCTCATCCCCTGACCTACGTAACCCCTGACAGCGCCAAATACGCCCTGATCGGCCACGACAAGGGGAACGCGGCTTCGGCCCAGTTGCCGACCTACATGAGCATCAAGGAGGAATCCTTCGATCATTACACGAGCATGAAGGACGTCTACTTTCAATACAGGATCGGCCTGGAGAAGGAATAAGCCCAGGTTGGCTGTTCTCAATGACGGCCTGTCAATCCATGTGACAGACAAGTCACACTGTTTGCGCAGGCTTGACTTTCCCCCTGCCGGACTATCTTGATGGCAATATTGTTTTGACCTTAAAAACCCCGTCAAGAACCCGGAGGAAACATGTCCGACAAGAAGAAGATCGCCAAGATAGAAGAAACCCGTCTGGCCTACATGGCCGGGGTGCTGCTCAAGGAAGTAGCGGAAGGCCTCTGCCGCCGCCAGTTCGAATTCCAGACTGAAGACGGGCCCGTGACCGTTACCGTGCCCAAGGATGTGGAACTCGAATACAGCGTGGAACAAAAGGAAAAGGACGGCGGAGCCAAGACCAAACTCGAAATCGAGATATCCTGGAAATCCTGACCCGCATCCTGGGCCTGCCAAGACCTGGAGGCTGCGCAACAAAAACCCTCACCGCAGCGCGCGGCGAGGGTTTTTGACTTTTTTTGCAGTCGGCCAAGGGGCATTTGCCCGGCCAGCCTTAGAAGTGCAATAATTCCAGGCGCTGGATGGACAATAGTCCCCTTTGCGCATAAGGATTTTCAGGTATTCTCAAAGTCAGGCGCGGCCCTGCAATGGCATTGCTTCGCGCGAAAACACACTCAAGGAGGCACTCATGTCCAAGAAAATAC
>Ga0265295_1005148_pt1 | contig 16973 bp, 28 predicted proteins | sample Munlansysbiofilm_FD_192503 | JGI IMG/M metagenome (GOLD analysis project Ga0265295, IMG submission 192503) | Leachate microbial communities from a municipal landfill in Southern Ontario, Canada - Methane capture system biofilm | ecosystem: Engineered > Solid waste > Landfill > Unclassified ...
GGGCAGCCCTCGGTTGCACTGCTGCCGAGCATTATCGAAGAGTGGATCAAGTCGCTTGATTTTGGGAAATCTATGCGTTGGGGAAGTTTGGAAGAGAGTTTTATCCGCCCGATCCGCTGGGTAAATGCTATGCTCGACGATACTCTTGTGGAGATGGAACTTTTCGGGAAAAAATCGGCAAAAGCAACCTACGTGCACCGCATCAGCAATTTCGATGCCGTAGCACTTAACGGCATCAAAGAGTATTTCGAGGTGCTTGCAAAGGGCGGGGTGACCCTGTTTGCGCAACAAAGACGCGAAAATATTTTAGAGGCGTTTGCATCGCTGGAAAAGGCACATGCCATAACAATCGAGGTAGATGAGGAGCTGCTAGAGGAGGTCGTGGCGATCACCGAGCATCCGACGCCGCTTTTAGGTTCTTTCGACGAGGCGTTTTTAAAACTCCCTCCCGAGGTTATTATCACCTCTATGAAAGAGCATCAGCGTTATTTCCCCGTGTTTCAAGAGGGAAAACTCGTCAATAAATTCGTCGTGGTTTCCAACGCCTTGACGCAAGATTTTTCAAAAGTGATCGAGGGGAACGAGCGTGTTTTACGCCCCCGTTTGGCGGATGCGCTTTTCTTCTACGAAAACGACGTGAAAAAAGGGCTTAGCACGGCAGGATTAGAAAAAGTAGCATTCTTTAAAGGGCTCGGAAGCGTGGCGGACAAGATCGCACGTGAAGCGAAGATCGCATCGGCCCTTTTTGGCATGTACGCTATCGAGGCGTCAAAAGCAGACTTAGACAAAGCTATGGCGTTTGCCAAAGCAGACCTTATGAGCGAGATGGTGTACGAGTTTACCGAACTACAAGGGCTTATGGGCGGCTACTACGCGCTAGCGCAAGGGGAAAGTGAAGCGGTTGCCTTGGCGATTAAAGAGCAGTATCTCCCGTTGGGTGAAGAGAGTGCGCTCCCATCGACGCCGCTGAGTGCGATCGTGGCGATGAGCTTAAAACTCGACACCCTTATAGCGCTTTTTAGCATCAACCAAATCCCGACAGGCTCACGCGACCCGTTTGCACTTCGCCGTGCGGTCAATGGGATTATTCGCATCGTAAATAAATACGGGTTTAAATTCGACATCGTAGCGACGATTAAAGAGCTTGCCGCGGAGTACGCCCCTTTTGAACTTGAAAAACTCGAAGCATTTATTTTAGAGCGTGTGAAACAGTTTTACAAAGTAAACCCTTCGATCATCGAAGCGGTTTTGGCTTCGGGAGAGCGGGAACTTCTTGCTATGGGTAAAAAAATTGAAGCACTTGCTACGATCGCTTCGAGCGAGAGTTTTAGCGAAGCATCTTCTACCTTTAAGCGTGTGGCAAACATCACCAAAGATATCGATCTCTCAACCCTCGGCGCGGTGCAAGAAACCCTCTTTGAAGCGGATGCGGAGAGTGCCCTTTTCGCGGCATACAACCGAGTGAGCGCGGCTTCGTATGTTTCGTACGAAGAGGAGCTTGATGCGCTTTTGGGGCTTAAACCGCAGCTTGATCGTTTCTTCGACGATGTAATGGTCAATGCCGAGGATGCAGCGGTGCGCACGAACAGAAAAACCCTCGTGGCGTATATCTACAGAAGCATCCTCAAAATCGCCGATATTAAAGAGGTAAGTATTTAATACTAAAAAATATGAAAAAGCTTTGCATCATACGACATGCCAAGTCCTCTTGGGACGAGGAGCATCTTTTAGACTTTGATCGACCTTTGAGCAAACGGGGCAAAAACGACGCGCCTTTTATGGGCAAAGTACTCAAAGAAAAGGGGATACACCCCGACATAATCCTCTCTAGTCCCGCCAAGCGTGCGCGTAAAACCGCTTTGGCGATCGCCGCCGAAGTAAATTTTGAAAAAGCGATCACATTTGAGCCGAGCATCTACGAAGCGGACGCCAAAACCCTTTTGGCACTTTTAACCTCGCTGCATAAAAAATACAACACTGTTTTTTTGGTAGGGCACAACCCCTCGCTCAACGACCTTGCCGCACATTTTTTGGAGTTTAACGAAAATATCGTCACTTGCGGGATCGTTGAGATCGACTTTGCATGTAAAAAATGGAGCGATATCAACCCACTAAATGCCCGTCTTATTTCGTTTATCTACCCTAAACAGTTTAGGCATCCCCCTTGTTCGATGTAGCGATCATCGGCGCGGGGATCAACGGCGCTTGCGTTGCCCATGAACTTACCCAAAAAGGCAAAAGGGTTGCGATTTTCGATATGGAGGGAATCGCAGGCGGCGGCAGCGGTGCGGCGGGCGCGTTTATTTCTCCGAAATTTTCCAAAGAGGGGGAACTGCGCGAACTTCTAAACGATGCGTTTGTGTATTCCCTTGCATTTTATACCGAAAATTTTTCCCGTTTTTTACGCAAAGCCCCCCTTTTGCATATTGCCAAAGACGAGGAGGAAGCAGGTAATATCCGCGCTTACAAGCAAGATACGCCGCTTGTGCTTTGCACCCCGCCAAAAGAGCTTTTAGCACGCCTCACCCCACATGCCAAGACCCAAGAGAGCGTTTGTATAGAAGCAGGCGTAGCTGATGCACAGGGGATGTGCCGTGCTTTGTGCAAAAATGCGCAAATAGTTAGGCTTGAGGTGCGTAGTCTGGTGTACGATGATGGGATGTGGATCATCAACGAAACCTACGCGGCAAAAGAGGTTGTGCTTGCCACGGGGGCGTACGAGCCGCTTTTGCGTGAGCCGTATAATCCCATTCGCGGCATTTGGGGGCACCGTATCGACGTTGCCACGACGACGCCAAACGACTTTTCGCTCCATCAGTTTGTCTCGATCGCTCCGAGTTTAGAGGGTACTTTGGCGATAGGTGCAACCCACAACGTGCACTACCATCCCCAAAAAAACAAAGAGCCCTACGACATACAAGCGGGCAGGGAGGAGCTTTTAGAGAAAGCCTCCCGTACGATGCAATTAGAGAATGTAGCAGTGCTCAAAGATTACACGGGGCTGCGTTCGGGTTCGAGCGATTACATGCCGTTGGTTGGGCGCGTGGTGATGGCAGAGGAGACTTTGGCGGCAAAAGCGCAGCGGTTTGATACGAAAAATCCCGATTACGAGCTTTTTAGCTACTACCCGAATCTGACCATGATCAACGGAAACGGCGGCTACGGGTTTGTCCTCGCGCCCTATTTGGCGAAGATGCTCTCGGAATATATCGTAAGTGAAAAAGAGATTCCGCCGCGTTTGGTTCCTGCACGCTTTTTCGCACGCTGGGCACGGCGAAGAAAGTAGTTAGAGTATCTTTTGAATCGTCGGAGGGTTGGTTTTAAACGCCTCTTTAAAAGCGTTTGCGCGGATATCTTTGAATTTTCCCGTTGCTAAAGGCGCCAAAAAGTACGCACTCTCTTTTGCTTCGGTTTCGTCGCAGTTGTTGTCGTACATAAAAACCACCTCTTTGCCGAGTTTTTGGGCTTGCGCGCTTAGTCCTCTGGCATAGGCGATGATGTTTTTATGGTGGCGGTCGTGTTTGTGTCCGCACGCAAAAAAGACGAACTTGCCGTTAAGACGGATATTCGGGGTGTCTTGGTAGTTCATGTGGCGGTCGTAGCGGGTAAGAAGATTTGTCGGGAGCTTCTCTATATCCGCTTCAAACTCCTCTAAAATAGGGGTCGGTTCGATGTTTGGACGGTTGTAGTTAAAAAGGTACTTGATCTCGATAAGTTTGCCTTTGTAGGTATGTTTGAGTGCCGAAGCAAGAAGATAAAAGAGAGGGTTCTCGGCGAGTTCGACGAAACCGTCCTCTATCTCGTACCCTTGCGCGCTAAGTGCGCTTTCGGTGTTGTACCCAAGGGGGGCTTGTACGGGGTTGTATAAAAAGAGGGTGCCCGCGATTGTTTTACGTCTGTTTTTTAAAAGTGCTTCAAGCTCTTTTGGAGAGATTTTCTCCTCCTCGAGCGGGGTGTAGACGTAGTGTTCTACGAGGTATTCGTGACCGAAATTTGTTGCGAATTTTCCGAATGATTGCATAATGGGGTTCCTTAAATGATTGCGTGATTGTACTCTTATGATACTTCCAAGCGAATAAAGCACCAAAATTAACCTTTTAGTGTTTTTAGTAGCTTAAAATTTCTTTTCTCCTTGTGATTGTACTTAGTTCTTGAAACTGCATTATAGATTAGGGGGCGGTTTACGCTGAAAAGAATAAGAGGGCTTGTCCCTGAATAAGAGAAAAGTAAAAATAACCAAAAGGGAGCTTTAATGGAAACGATTTCCTATATTGGAATTGATGTCGCAAAAAGTAAATTTGACGTATGTGTCTTTAATGGTGACTATTCAAAGTCTTTATACAAAAGCTTCTCTAACGATATTAACGGTTATTTTGAGCTTTTTTCTTATATTTCATCTGTAAATGATGTTAAAAATATTCGCATCGGGTTTGAGGCTACTTCGACTTATATGGTCGGTCTGCAAAAATATTTCGATTCTTTAAAAATCAAGTATGTTTTAATCAATCCGAAAAAGATTCATCATTACATTAAATACAAACATAAGAACTCAAAAACTGATAAACAAGATTCATTTTTCATCGCTGAATATGTATCTACTTTATTGGATGATTCTTTTGTATCTTCTCACTCTGAAATGAAGCAACTCTTTAAGAGTTATCATTCGTTTATTCGTTTTCTTACAAAAACCGAAACACACTTAAAAGCGCTCGGTGATTCCGTGAAAGCTAGTCAATTTTCAAGCGATAAAATGAAAAATGAGCTTGAATCTATGCTTTCTCAAACTCGTAAACTTCGTAATCATGCAATAGCAGATTTTGCAAACTCTGTAAAATCGGTCATGCCTGAATATGATTTACTTAAAAGTGATTTGATTGGCGTTTCCGATATGACTTTGCTTGCTGTTCTTCCGCTTATTTACGACGATAGCGAAAAGTATTCAATTAAGCAAATTCAATCTTACTTTGGCTTGAATCCCGTTCAATTTGAGAGTGGTTCTAGTGTGAGCAAACATGAGAGGGTTTCTAAAGCGGGTAATTCTTATGCTCGCTCTATGTTGTATATGTCGGCTCTTTCTTCGATAACGCATAATACGGAATTGAAGATGAAATATGAGAGATTAGTATCTCGCGGTAAACCGAAAAAAGTTGCCTTGATTGCTATTGCTTCGCATGTTTTGCGTGCAATTATTACTAGGCTAAATCATTATAAAAGTTTGAACAAATGAGAGATACTGATTTACGAATTTATAAAGCGTGTTTAGAGATACTTAAAAGCGGTTCTGCTTTTAATAAAAGTTCTTTAGCTCGTCGTTCGGGTCTTGATAGAAAAACTATTTATAATGTAATCGAAAAGCATACTTTTCAAGATTTAGAAAAGTATAGAACAAAAACAATTTAAGGAAAAAAAACATGGCTGAAGCAAAAGATTTAAAAAACGTATCGAAACCTCTTACGATTGAGGATGTACACGAACAAACACGTCTCTATATGGAGCGATTAACTCGTAATAAAGTTGAGATTGCGGGCGTTATTCGTGGTAAAAACAAAAGTGAACCGAAACCCAAAATTGATAAAAAAACAAATGAACAAATTTTTAATGAAGATGGTACACCTGCGTTTTGGCAACCGTATCACTATATTACTTTAGCGTTCGAGGGCGGTGAGCTTGAAATTCCCGTAGATGTTGAAATGTATAACGCTCTTGAAATCGGTATGCGTGTTCTTATGGAAGGTGTGAAGGGTCTCAAATTTGGAAAAGTTCAAGATAACTTTTTCAAGTACACGGTTCTTTAAATGAATGTCGTTATATGCTGATTTTATAGCGTTTGTTGATTCTGGGAGTGATATAAAATACTTTGACGATAGGTCAAAATATTATCCTGCTCCTATTACGTTTGTTGAAAAATTTGAACATGATTTTAAAATCTTCTACCGTACAACTCACGGTTGTTACGTAGGTGTTCATTTTAGCGGTTGGGTAAGAAAAATACCTACAAAAGATTTTCATTTCTTTAAGTCGAAATTAGAGAGTAAAAAAGTTGAGCAAAGAGTTCAACTCCAAATGATTTTCGATTAATCCCCGAGTGGTTTAACAAGGGGGTGTAAGTTGTCATTTTCGCAACTTAATTCAAAAATTCCTAAAGGGGTTTGTAAGTGGTCAAGGTTATATCGCAGCACGTGGATACTTTAAAAAATCATTATTATTTTGGTTCTGAACTTTCCGACGCTTCTTTTAAGCGTTTTCTTTTAGTTGCTGAATCTGCAATTAGTATGAAAAAGGAAGTACAACTAAGAACTAATGAACATTTAGATAGTTCGGAAATATACTTAGAAGCAAGCGGCATGAAGTTCAATATTATGCCTACTTCTATAAGTGGATTTTCTGCTGTTTTGTTTAACCGTGATGTTTCTATTGCAATTCGTCGTCCGAAACAAAAACTTTTTAACTCCCCCGTTTTAAAAGTTGAGTTTCGTTCCGAATTTCTTGCACGCGTTGGATATATAAAAGCTCTTGAACTTGTGAACGGTTTTGTTTCTAAAGCTCTTTTAGATTCCTACACGATTAAAGTGAGTGAAATACATTTAGCCACTGATATTCAAGGGTATAACTTTACTCCGCTAGACTATTACCGTGTAAAAACTCGTAGTAGAACTTCCGAAATGTTTGAGGAGGAAACGGCACACGCTAAAGGTTCTCTTTATGGAACGGCTACCTCTTTTTCTGGCTTCACGTTTGGCGGTGGTAATTACCGACTTAGGGTTTACGATAAAACGCTTGAAACTAAAAAGTATAAAGATAAAGAGTTTGCAAAGTTCCACTATTGGGAAAACAATCCCGATTATGAACCTGAACGTAATGTGTGGCGTATTGAAATGCAATATCGTAGGGAAAAACTTAAAACTTTTCAAAATAGCGATTACGATATTTTGGACGGTTACATTAATGTGTTGAATAGTATCCCCGATATTTGGAATAAAGCTTTGGAAGATTTTACTATAAAGAACGTTTCGGATGTGGATTGTTTCAATATTTTGAGACGAAAAAGAACTCTTAAAAATGGCACGGAAAAGATATTGAGTAAAAATGCAATTTATCAAATTTTTAAGCGTGCTGACGTTCTCCCTGTCTGGTCAAAGATAAAAACGTGGAACACTTTTCAAGCTAAACCGCTTGCAAAAACTTTTAAAGTTCCTTATTCATCGTCTCAATACGTTTACAATAGCGTTAAAAGCGTTTTTAGCACTATGGCTAAACACTATGGCACTATAAGTTCTGATGCTTTAATAATGGCATTTGCTGACGCTAACGAGGATACGTTAAAAAAGAAGCAAAAATCGCTTTTAGAGTGTGCAATAGAAAAACAGCTTGATTACTTTCAAAAAATAGACTTTTTGAAATCTAATGGGGTTGTAAATCTTCCCCCGCATAAAGAGTTGGAAAAGAATATTTATACAATAGTTTCAAAGGCTTCTGATTCTATTTATTCTGCTCCTTTGAGTGAGAATTTTATTTCTCGCTATTTTGAAAATGAAGCCGAAAAGGTTTTTTAATGTTTCCTAGTGAAATTAAAGATTTTACAAAAGAAGAATTTTCTTGCCCTTGCGGTTGCGGAAAAAATAATATTGATTATGATTTTGTGAAAGATTTGCAAATAGCTCGAACTATTGCAAAAACTTCTTTCATAATCAATCGTGGTTGTAGTTGTGATTTTCATAATTCAAGGGTGGACGGTTCTTCTGATTCTTCACACTTGGTAGGTAAAGCGGTAGATATTAGGTGTCTTACTTCTGCAAAAAGATTTAAGATTGTTCAAGCGTTACTATTTTGTGGTTTTACTCGTATCGGTGTTTACGAAAAACATATACACGTTGATTCTGATGATACTAAACCGCAAAAAGTAATTTGGTATGAATAAGGAAAAAAAATGACTGAAAAACTCTTAAAATTGCTTAATAGCGGTACTGTAGGTGACGCAATCGAAAACATTGCAAAAGTTGTAACGGTGTTTAATCCTACATTAGGTAGTGGTTTAATGATGGCTTCCGATATTGCGGATAAATTTAACGGTATAGATGATGACTTTTTGGAAAAAGAAGTGATTGGTATCGGTGGTTCTGTTAGAACTTTAAAGAATATGGTTGAAAATCAAAGCGTTGATTTTGAGATTCTTGGCATGGTGGTGAAAAATTTGGAGAGTGTTCAAGTTTTTTTAGATAAATCAAGTAAATTATGTAAATAAAGGAAGTAAAAAAATGTTTAAACTTAGAAAAAATATGGATCGTCCATTGACTGCTGATGAAGTTGATATAAATTTTCTTGATTTGATAATTGCTAACTCTAGGAGTGATTATACCACTCTAAATACTGATGGTTTTTTGTTTGTAAATGGTTTTGACTTTGATATTACTATTGGATCTTTCGGTGAAAATAATTTAATTGATAGTCATTCTCTCCTTTATGTTTTTTCTGTTGATGGTTCTATTTCTGTAGGTAGCATAATGTTTTCTTCCGCATTTGAAGATGCTAATACATTAGAAATTCTTGGAGACGGTTCATTGCTAGAAAATTATCTTTTTACTGTAAATGACGGTTCAACAAATAATTTTAATTTAACAGTAAGCGGTTTAAGTTATGATTTTATTTACTTTAAGCATTTTATCCCTGAATTGGGTAGATAAAAAAAAATAAAAGGATTCTTATGTCTTACGTTGAAAATAACTATTCCGCAGGTTATGTTGAGGGTGATTCTTCACCTTCAAACCCTCAAGCCGTTTCTTGTGATTTGACAAATGTTTTAACAAAAATAGATTTGATTGATTCTAGCATTGATAATTTGAGAAATCAAATATCATCTATAGAAATTTTTTTGCAAAATTTAGCAACTAAAGCTGATTTGCAAAATATAACAATTCAAGCAGATTTTCAAGATTTAGCTACTAAAGCAGATATTGATTCTAAAATCCCTGATGTTGAACATTTAACTTTAAAAGTAATCCCTATCGGTACTGAAGTGTATGTTGCTGGTATGGGTTCATCTGTTTGCCATGTAGTAGGTTCTAAGTTTGTCCCTATAGATGAACATTCTTATAATGTGCATTACACTATTGGTTATGAAAAAAACGGAAAAAATTATGTTTCTGATTTTTTTAGCGGTCACGTTGTTAAAGTTTCTGATGTGGTGATTGAGCCATGAGTAGTCCTACTGGATATTATGTAAATAAAAGCACTGGTAAGGTTATTGAATACAGTTTTGCAACTAATCGTCCTGCTGTTGAGCCTGTAAAGGTTTCTGATGTGAAGCAACTTTTCGCTAATTATCCTACGGGTGCTTTTGATAATACTCGTTTGAATCCTAGTATGACTTATAAGCCTGTTAATCTTCCTGCTGAACCCTCTTTTACAAAGTCTGCATTAAGGGCTTCTCCTTATGCTTTGTTGGGCATGACTGCTTTAGATATTGCTATTGCTAAAACAAAAGAAGCGTATGTTGCAAAAATGTACGCTGCGGGTATCAGTAAAGATTCTAATAATGCTTCTTTGTACGGTGCCCCAATAAAACCTTTTGTTGCTCCTCCTGATGGTGCAACTACTCCTCCTGATGGTGCAACTACTCCTCCTGATGGTACAACTACTGCTCCTGATGGTACAACTACTGCTCCTGATGGTACTACTACTCCTCCTGATGGTGGTAGTTCGCCTTCCGGTAATCTTCTTACTGTATTATCTAAAAATGGTGCCGATATTACAAATGCTATTAACGGTGTTAATAAAAGTTTGAATTATCGCGATGAAGTTGATTTGGCATACAGAGATATGCAAGCATCACTTATGATTGACATTGCTATGGCTCTTTCTGCTATTGCTAATTCTTTATCTTCGTTGCCTTCTAGTAAAACTAATAATGATAGTTCTGCTGGTTCTGCTAGTGTTAATGTTACCTTCCCCGATTCTATGAGAGTTAGTGTTACTGATGTGCCACATGTTCTTAGTGAATTTTATAGTAAGAAATCACAAAATTTGGAACTTGAAAAATCTTTAGCTACAAAATCTATTGAAAAGATAAATTATGAGCTAACACCTGTTCCTGTTAAAGATTTGGATGGAAATACCATTACAACTATAAAACCTGTTGAAGCCCAAACCGTAAAAAATCTTTCAGATGCTCGTTATCGTACTGATCAAAATACTTTCGAGGTTAATTCAGATGATTTCGATGATATTTTGAGCGGTATTAATATCTCGGAAATTTTTAAGTTTTCAAAAAAAAGTGATAGGCTTGATAGTTTGTTTGCTGAACTTGGTATAGATAAAAATTCATCAAAGGTTAAAATATGAGTTTAAGTGCTATTGGCGAAAACGGAGCCAATGAGTTTTTTGAAACAATTATGTATCAAACTGCTTATGCTGAAGCAAACAATGTAATTAAAGATTTTACGGATGACGTGGAATCTAGTATCATTAAGGATGCAATGAGCGGCGCAATGACTATTGTCGCAATGGGTGTTGTCTTTGAACTGATTAGGAAACAAGAGCAATTTATTCAAACGGTTTTCTCTGTTGCTGAAGGTCTTGTCGTTCTCTTGCTTGCTTCTGATTTTTTCCAAAAGGGAAAAAACAGAATAATGGGAAAATTGAAGGGTTTTAAGGCTCTCCAAAAATTCACTATTTTTCAAAAAAGCTTTTCAGATAGGGTACAAGTAGCACGCTTGGTTGTGGATGGTGCTAAAGGTCACTTTGAAGCTGAACGTACTACGCAGGGCGAAACCAATACCTTGGATACTGTAACAAATCTTAAAAGCGGAATTGTAGAAAAGGAGCGTTTAAAGATGGAGCTAGGTGGTTCTATGGCTACACGTTATAACGAAACTTTGTTATTTAAGCTTTTCACAAAGAATTTTACCTCAAATGATGAAGTGGTCTTAAAAAAGATACTTGGAAAACAGAACGTGGAAAATTTGGACGTTACGGAGATTAATCAAGTCGCTGATTTTATGTTTGTGAAGGACGCTAACGGAAACTTAACGGGACTTTCTGAACAATTTTTTCAGTTGCTCAATGGTCTTGGTTATGTTCATAAATAAGGAGGGTAAAAAATATGCAAGTTCCTGAATCATGCGAAGAAAATTGTAAGTTACAAACTAAGCTTTTAATGGCTATATGTGCTATTTTAGGCGTTAAAGTTGAGGATTTAGTTTAATGTGGGCTTGTTGTAGTAATTGTGACACTAGATTTACTTTACACACTAAAGATTATACATATTTAGGTGTTCCCTTGCCAAATGGTTATGTCAAAGAATTGCTTCTATCGTCAACAGAAAATTTTACACATTTTATTAAAAAAATTAAATCCGATGGTAGTATTGGAAATGAGGTTCTTGCTAGTTCTACTTTTACACTGCATCAATTCGCTTCATTAAGTTATGGTGATATTTCTTTATATAATACTACACTATTTGACCCAAGCTATAAGCCCGATATGTCACCACAAGGTGGTATGGCTGATAATGAGCCTGATTACGTATGGATTAATAAACAAGGAGCGTCATTATTTGGCGATGGTGATGTTGATGAAAATAATCTATTGAAGAAATATTTTAAAATTAGAGATATTGGAATATATTATGGTACTGCAAGACTTAATCCAAATTGGCGTTTTTGGAATTATCGTCGGGGTGATGGTTATGTTGTGTTAGAAGCTTATAGCGTGCCTGTTAATGCTATAATTCAGATTAACAACTATATTCCCGCTTTGAGACAGTTTCTTTTGAATTTTTTAAAAGAGAGACACTTAACATGATAAAATTTTCATTATAATTGGAGTAAAAAAAATGCCTAAATACAAAATCCAACTAAAACAAGGAAAAAGAACGCTGGTTGATTACGGTGAGTTTAAAAGTGTTTCGCATGTGCTTGAACATTACAGAACTCTTACAACTATGCAAGTTTCCGAAATTTGCCGAGTTGAGTTTGAGGATGAAAGCACTCCGCCCGTCGATGATTTTAATTATTATTCTCTTTTTAAGGGGATTATAAAAAATAAAGAATCTCGAAAGGCAAAACAAGTCATTTTCCATAACATAAAAAAAACAAAAGGGGAAAATGATATATACAATTCTTGTATGCAAAACATGGAGATTGACGGCATGAACGTCGATGAGATTATTGCAACGCTTTTTAAAAGCTAGGTTTTAACACCTAGCCTCTAAATTTATCTATCGTGAATCCGAAAAAGTTTACTTGGTCAAATTCTTTATTATAAAGCGGGATGATAAAATCTAGCATTTCTGCTCTTTCTTTCTTGCTGTAAATTTCCTTTATCTTTTTACTGTTCACGGTTTTGATTAGTTCGTCTAAAACGTCGTACTTCTTCCCTTTTTTGATTACGCCCATATCGTCATAGGCGATATAGATATGGTTATCCACTCTCATTTATTTAATTCCCTCCCCATTGCGATTATTAGTTCCGCCTTGAACGTGTCTACCTCTAAGTATTCCGCAAAACTTTCAACCGTTAAAAAATCGTTCACGAACTCTAAATAAAGATTTTTCAATACCGTATCGGGGAGATTTTGAATCTCTCCCCCTTTCATTTCTGATAATTTCATTATTCCATTTCCTCGCAAAAATATTCATCGCTTATGCTGTCATAAAAATCACTTAGCCCGCAATTATACGCTATTGGGTCAAGCTCTTTTAGAACTCTCGATGCTTCGAAACTTATGTGTCCGATTTTCATTTCTTCGGTACACTCGTTAATCATTTCTTCATACATTTCGATTAATTCCGCTTGTGTTATTTTTGTTTTCATTTTTATTTCTCCATCATTAATTTTAAGTCGTTTTGTAAGCTGTAACTTTTGATTATTACGCCTCTTTTATAGCTCTTTCCTGTGTACTCTTTACCGCCGATTCTTTTCGCCTTTTTTACTCCTTTTCTGGGTTTTCGTCTATACAGTCTAAAGGTATAAAATATCTTGGTTTCCCGTTTACGTCATGGGGAATCTTTAGAACTTCGATTTGTTTGCCGTTTACTTCTTCTTTCCAATAGTCTAAAATTTTCATCTTCTTACCTCTCTTTATGTCTATTTGGTTTAATCATGCAATAATTATACACCATATCGGCGTAAAAGTCAAGCTTTTTTGTAAAATTTGGATTAATTTGGTATAATTTTTACACCGTAACGGTATAAAAAATAATGGGAGTTATTATCACCATGACTAAGCAAGAATTTGATACGGCTTTGGAAGCTGTGGGTCTTTCCCGTAGGGACTTCGCCGAACTTTCGGGGGTTCCGTATCTCGGTACGGTTAATAAATGGAACGACGAAAAGAGACCGATACCTGTATGGGTTAAAACATGGCTAGAAAATTACGCCTATCGCAAAAAGTATTTAGCCCTTAAGGCTCTTTTGTCTGACGAAAAAGAAAAAGAAATCTAAGCTTCGGGCAGTTCCCCGTCGCCGAACCCTTCAACCCGTGGGGCTTGGCTGTCTCCACTCTTGGCGGTTTTAGTCCTGCGGGTGCCTTTGGCACCTAAAGGACGGCACCGCCAAAAAGCCGAAAAAACCCTAAATTTATAAAAATTCAAGACGGCATCAAAGCGAAGCTTTTTTTTTCATTCTTTTTTTTTCGCAAAAAAAAAGGATATGAGGTAGCGACGTAGGAGCGTGGAACACTCTCCACGAACATTACACCCCACCGACTGAGCCGACCACCTGCCACGCTCAGGGATAGCCGCCGAGAGGGAAGGGAACCTTCCCTCTAAACCGCAAAAAAAAGAACGGGGATTATCACGGGTTACGGGGCTTGTCCCCCTCTTAAAAGGGGGTGGAGTTAGCAATAAATGGGGCTTTTGAGCTTGCGGGCGTAGGCTTCTTTTAAGCCGTTGGGGCTTTAATTATAATTGCGCATGTGTTGAGCAAGAACTGCTCTTTTAGGTCTTCGCTTATTTGTGCGTATTTGATAGCGTAGTCTAAAAAAAGCGTGTGATGATTGTTTGGGCATGTAACTCTTTTTTGTGTTAGTGGCCATTTGGCCACGTTCTTTGTGTATGCTATTTCTCCGCACTCAAAGCATTTTATATCGCTGTTTGTTTGGTCGGTTTCTTTGCCGAAACCTTTTAAAAACAATTCTTTGAAGTCTGCTTCTTCCATTTTTTTTACCTCCTTTCATAAAAAAATCAAAAAAAAAGAATAAGAGAAAAAAAATAAAAAATAAAGTGTAGAAAAATAAAAAATAAAACAACCAAAAAAAAGCACTTTGAGACTTGTTAAAGTCACACTTTACAACTATGTTAAAAAAAAAGTAAAGTTTCTTCATGTTTTTAAGTGTTCATCACTCAAAAGCAAATTTAAAATTTAAGAGGATAGGAAAATGCCTATTATTCGACAAACTATTAAAGGGCGTACCGTAAAAAGTTTAGACGTTGAAGCAACTGCGGCTGATTTAACTGCGTTACAAGCTCTTTTGGCTGGTGAAGTATCAGTTTTTGATTTACAAAGCACGGGCGGTTCTACTGCTCCTTACCCTACGGATTTGAATAGAAAAAGATTTTCTTGCGGCTCTAAGTTGCATAAAATTTCATGTTCTTTCAATATTCAACACATGAAACCGACTGCACATATTGCGGACGTTGAAGCTGTTGTAGTTGGAGCGTTCGACGCTTCTTATGATTCATCTATCAAAGCAACTTATACAAACTTGCTTTATGATAAAAACTAGGAGGAACATAAAATGAAATCTATGATTGTAAATACACTTGGTGAGAAAAAACTAACGTGTTATGTTCCTGCGGGTGCGACTGAAGCGGCGGCGTTTGCGGCGGCTGTTCTTGACGGTGAGTATGCGGTTTATACTGCGGGTGCTACAACTGGTTCCGACCTTGTTAATGAGGCTCGTGATGTAACTGTTATGATTCAAAACGAGATTACGGGTGAAAAAGGTTATCTTCGCTTTTTGATTGATACGACAAAGCATGAAGGTGACGTTATCACTGCTCTTAAAGATAAAACTTTCAACGGCGTTAAAGCTGAAAAAGTTGTTATCATCGGTATGCGCACGGTACAATTTTAATGAATCTTGATACCCTTATAGCTTTAATCGGCTTGGGGGTATTGATACTGACAAACCTAATAGGTTTTTCCGTACTTATCTCCCGTTTGGGTTCCCGTGTAACCTTTTGTGAAGCCGAAATTAAAAGCTTAAAGCTCCGTGATGATGTTCAAGCGGACGAATTAAAAACACTTTATAAAATCGAGGGTAAAATCGAATTGCTGATAACTCACGTTATCGGTGAAAAAATGAACCTTAATCCTAAATTAGGTTCTTATCACTAAAACTTATTGTTGCCCTTTAGTTACGATACGTAACATTTTTTTCTTCTTGAGCTATATCTTTTTGATATAGCCTTGACTTTTTATCAAAGAATCTATAATTCGGTTCAAGAAAATTTGAAAGAAGGTGCTTAGTTTGCTGATTTACGTCGTTTTTATCGCTCTGACATTTGTTATTTTATTGTTTGCTTTTTACCAATGGCAGCATTTTATGGTGTTTACGCCGACCTATTACCGCGAGGAGATATTGGATGAGCGTTTTGAATATCTAAGCATCAAAACCGACGACGGCAAAGAGCTTGAGGGGATCGTATATAACCACAGTGCGCCACATGCCACGCTTTTGTTTTTCGGCGGCAGAAGCCACGATAGCGTCGGGCTTATCAAACGCCTAAGCCAAACCTATCCGCATGCCAGAATCATCACCTTTAACTACCGCTCCTACGGGCGCAGCGAAGGGATCGTAAGTGAAAAAAACGTTTTATCAGACGGGTTAAAAATTGCGCAGCTTGTACAAAAACATTACGGAGATTTTTATCTTTTGGGATTTTCTATCGGTTCGGTGGTAAGTGCGTATATAGCCAGTAAAATGACAGTCAAGGGGGTGTTTTTAATAGGCTCGTTCGATTCGATAGGCAATCTTGCAAAAAGCCGTTATGCGATCAATTTTCGATGGTTTTTGCGCTATAAGTTTGATAACACGAAATATGTGCAGCACATCGACGCGCCCACCTACCTTTTTGTAAGCAAGCACGATGAGATCACTTTTATTCAAAACTCCCAAAATCTCAAATCGTACGTAAAAAACTTAGCGCTCTACAAAGAGCTTGAAAATCTTTCCCATAAAGAGCTTTTATGGGATAAACAAGTGTGCGACCCCATCAACGAGGTGCTCGGTGCTTAAAAAACTTTTCACTCCGTTTTGGTTTCGTTTGGGACTCTTTAGCGCACTTGCCTCAATCGAATATTTGGCTACGACGACGCAAAGCATAGCAATTGTTGAGAATATGTGGGATAAATCGAACCATTTTGTCGCTTTTTTTGTGCTCTATCTTTTGCTTGCAAACGCCTATGCTAAGTTTTCAATACTAAAAAACACCCTTTTGCTTTTTATTTTTGCCGTTCAGATTGAAGTAGTGCAACATTTTATAGAGGGGCGTTACGCCTCTTTTGCAGATATTGTCGCCGATGGGATCGGGATCGCTTTGGGGATCATCGCCCATAAAATTGAACCCTCTGAATAAACCCAAAAAAATATTCATAAGCACCGATTAGATAAAATAAGAGATATAGAAGACGCAGGAAGGTCAGTATGCAGCTAAGTTTTTTCGATTACGCACTGGAGTATCAGGGAGGTAGACGCAGCACTCAATTTTTGAGTGAGATGAAGTCGTTGATTCCCTATGGTGCTATCGAAGCAATATTAATCGAAAAAGGAATCTACAAACCAAACAAAGGAAAGCAGGGTCGACCTTCCATCCCTGCATCGGTATTGGTAGGGGCATTATTTTTACAAAGCTGGTACGGACTAAGCGATCCTATGACGGAAGAGCTAATCCATGATCGTATTTCGTTTCGGAAGTTCTTGGATATCAAAGATGAAGATACTATTCCCGATGAGACGACGATCTGTAAATTCC
>Ga0265295_1005149_pt1 | contig 16973 bp, 18 predicted proteins | sample Munlansysbiofilm_FD_192503 | JGI IMG/M metagenome (GOLD analysis project Ga0265295, IMG submission 192503) | Leachate microbial communities from a municipal landfill in Southern Ontario, Canada - Methane capture system biofilm | ecosystem: Engineered > Solid waste > Landfill > Unclassified ...
TAATCCCGAAACTGCTGCTTAGCTCGCAACGTACAGATTTACAGATTTATAAAAATTATGCACTGATTTATGCCTCACTCACGAAAGCCGATTTAGTAGGCCCTGCGGAAGTGGGAAACTTTAGTTAATAATTCCAAGTTCATTAATGATTACATTGTATAGCTTTTGGTATTTTTGCCAAGTTTGATTTAAGTTTCTTAATTTTATCCCTTCTTTGGTTGATTTATCAGGAATATATCTTTTAGCCAAATATTCTCCTCCGTTTAACCAACTATCTCGACTGCCATGTATAATTTGGGATTCTGTATCCATACCTGCTTCTGTACCAATAAATAATATTCTTGAATTAGGATTCCCTATTCCTACATATTCATTTATATTGCTGTTTTTTAGATTACTTAGCAACTTAGTAAAATGTTCATTATAATTTTTCATAACTCTTTTTTTTTTACAAATCAATGAAATAAAAAACTCATTTGGAACCTGAAAGATGGGTATTTTAAAATTTAACATATCCAAAACCTCAATAGATTCATAATGAGCAATCTATACTTATTTTTTTTTTAAAATTGAATTGGTACAAATTTAGGAGAGGATAACGCCAAAACACGTCGTTGTAAATTATATTTTGCTCCTTTCGTCCGCTTGACCCCAACGGTTACGTGTATGGTGTCGTTTGGCGATTCGAAGCACGAACCTGTCAAACCGCTACACCGTTTATTAGATGTAACGCCCTCGAATTTAGCACTATTCGCCAAATGCACTATACACGATGTTGTATGCTGGGCTTCGTTCATTTCTATCTGTTTATCAGTCCGTTACTATTAATTTCGTCTTTAATCGGAGTACTGTCGTTTCCGAAAAAATTAGTTTTTAGGGTCGGCAAGAAAGCAGTGGCAATTGCATACTCTTTGGCAAAATTTGGTTTGAGCGTGGGCTTTGTGGGTTTTGCCAATGTGTATGCAATTAGGGCTGGCCTATTTATTTTCCTGTCCAACATAGTTTTTCGATAAAAATCCTTTACTGTATTTAAACATCATAATTACAAGTGCCAAACCATAAATTATCTGTCTCATATTGGCTGCAATATTACTTGGCATTCCTAAAAATCGTAATGCTTCCGGTAAAATGACCAGAACCGCTGCTGCAATTGCCGAACCCCATAAATTTCTCATTCCCCCGATGATTACTATAGATAAAATAAAAATTGATTCATCAATTGTAAAACTGGTTGGGTCAATGTAACTGATGTAATGAGCATAAAGAACACCAGGAATTGCGGCAAACATACCTCCAAGTGTAAAGCTGGCAATTTTTGCCTGATAGACTCTCTTACCTAAGCTTTTGGTAAATATTTCATCTTCGCTTAATGCAATTAAAATACGGCCAAAAGGTGATTTAGTAATGTTTCTTAAGATTAAAAATACAAAAATAGTTAAAGCTAAAGTAAGCAATAGAAAAGAAATTTTGCTGGTAAATTCAAACCCCAAAATTGATATTGCAGGAATACCCGGAATGCCTAAAGGCCCATTGGTTAAATCCATCCAATTGTTCATAATGGAAAAAGCCACTACCTGTATTCCCAAAGTGATTATTATGAAATAATCATCTACCGTTCTTAATGCAATAGTTGATACTAAAACAGCACTAAAACCGCTTAATAGCATTGCAATAGGTAATGTTAAAAGAAAAGGTAAGCCATAATTAACAGATAGAATTGCTGAAGTATAAGCTCCAATACCATAAAAACCAGCATGAGCCAGTGAAATCAAGCCGGAATAGCCCGAGGTAATTGTAAGGCTTTGGGAAAGAATTACATAGAGTAAAATCATTATGACTATATGTAGGATGTATTCCATTAAATTTCTACTTTTTTAAGCCTTTTTCCACTTAAACCCAAAGGTTTCCATAATAAAAAAAGAATCAGGATAATGTAAGCGATTGCATCCATCCATTTACTGTCGAGATAATATGCGCCAATATTTTGTGCTATTGAAAGGAGAAATGCACCACCAACGATGCCCCATAAACTACCAACACCCCCAATTATCATTGCAACTACTCCATATAATAACAAATTAAATCCAAATGTTGGGGTTAAATCATTTTCGAAAGCAATAAGTGTTCCTGAAATTGCAGCTACGCAAGAACCAAGCCCAAAGGCAATAAGAAATATCCTATTTTGATTTATCCCAAAGATACTTGATAATTCGAGATTCGAAGAAATTGCTTTCATTTGTTTACCAATTTTAGAAAACCTGTAAAACAGCAAACTAAGAATAAGAAAATTTATACCAGCTAAAATGATGATGACTTGCATATCTGTAATGTATGCACCAAAAAAATCGTGTCCTACTTTAACATCAGCAAATCGAATACTTTTTACATCATCACCCCAAATTAGTGAAATAGCATTTTGAAAAATAATATAAACTCCCAGCGATGCAATTAATACAATCCATTTTGGCGTGTTATTTTTAATTAATTTATAAAAAACAATTTTATAAATTATCAAACCCGATAAAGTAGATGAAGCAATTGATAAAATAAAAGCAGGCAAAAGAGAATTAAAAGCTGAATAGAAGGAGAGAAAAAAATACGAGGATAAAGTGATTATAGCAGCGTGAGCAATGTTCAGTAGTTTTGTTGAAAAATAAAGAATATAGAAAGACAATGCTATTATGAAATATATAATGGCAGTATATAAAATATTTATCAATATTTGTGGTAATTGCTCCATTACTCGGTTAATAAAGCTATTAGATTTCTGAATTCCACTTTATCTATATTTTTATTTGTAAACAATGTACCTCTAAAATAAGGTTTTGCTTCATCAGAGGCTTCAAAACTACCAAAATAGTAAAGTCCTTTATCAAAGTTTGCAACGGCAAATGAGCCTCTTGCTTTACTTATTTTACCTTCCTCAATGTCATCGATTGTAATACTTTTAGGTTCAATAAGCTTATAGTCACCTATTATGCTTTCTTTAGGAATACTTTTCATAAAACTAATAAACCCATGGTAATATTCCGTCCTTTTATGCACATGATTAGCTTTTTCTTCAAGTTCAAAATTCAATGACCATTTATGAAACAGGTTAAGTTTACATTTACTCTCTTTAAAGGAACTTACATGCTTCCCATAGTTTGTATCATCATTCTCTAGTTCCTTTTTTTTAATGTTTTCATGGAATTTATCGAGGGACTCATCAGTGTCTAAAACATGTAATTTCAATCTTTTTTTATTTTTCAATTTATTTCTGTATGCGATATTTTTGTATGTAGCAGTTTTGTTTATGATATGTGCTTCATTCAGAAATAGCGTTGGTGCATAAATAACAATTTCATCTTCATCGTCAGATAAATCAAGAATTTCGGTTAAAGTTCTAATAAAATCTTCAAGGCTTTCAGTGTGCCCTTCTTTAACCTCGAAGTAAACCCTTACTGTAAGTAGCAATCCTACATAAGCAAGCACATATGATAACTGGTCAAAAAAATTGTAACCCTTGAAAGTATCACCTGATGTAAATAGCTGAAAATAATAGAAAAAGGTAAAAATAAATCCAGGAATAATAATTAGAAATAGAATAACAACAAGAGGCTTTTGCCATTCATAATTGCAATCTTTAGAGAAAGGCCTGAAAAAATTCAACAGTGTGTTGATAAATTGAAGTCCCTTTATCCGTTTTATTCTCTTAATTTGAAATAAACTAATTATGAAAGTAATAATAGAAAATAAAATAATGACAGGTTTTACATAAAGGTATACTTCAAGTTGAAGTATAGATTCAATACCCAGTATTCTTCCAAACCAAGAGATATTTAATATTAATATAATTAAAGATATTGAACCAATAATCCAATAGATTATTTTATACTTATGAAAATCATCCCAAAATTTACTCATATTTCAAATATTTCATGTAATTAATAAGATTTGTTTTTCCTTCACAATCGCTTAATTGATTAAGAATTGAAATAGCTTCATCACAAATATTTACTAATGATGTCAATGATGAGTTTAATACAGATGACTCAACTATCATATTAAAAAGTGCATCTCTTTTTTCATCTTCAACTATATCTTTGCTTTTACAATTAAATAGTGATTCTAATATAATTACTTGCTCAATATTTAAGGAGGATTTTTTTTCTAAAAGTAATGATATAATATAATTAGGCCGCCCATAAACAATATCCATTAATAGTTCTGTTTCAATCCTTTCTTCATCACCTGCAATATCTTCAAAATCATTTCTTATTTGAGAAGCTAATCCACATAATTGAGCGAAATCTTTAATGTTATCAGATTCTTTATTTTCAGCAATGAATAAAGGTAACTCACAGAAATATTCATACGTTTCACCAACAAGATATTTGTAATGGGTTAGAATAAACTCACTATTATATTGCTCCTTTAGCAGATTATTACCAATAATCTGCCCCAAACATACGTTCTGGTAACATTCATTATGTCGTTTTAATATGTATGCTAATTTCTCCGATGTTAAAAATTCATCTGCTTTTTGAATTTCTTTAATACTCAAAGAATAAAAAATATCTGATACTAATATTGCTGAATCAAACCCAAATTTTAAGTGCAACGCTTGTTTGCTTCCTCTTATAGAATTATCATCAATTATATCATCTTTTATGTAAATTGCTATGATTAGCAGCTCGGATGCATTAAGAAAACATGAAATCGTTTTTGATACATTATTTATATTGTAAATATCCGCAATGTTTTGAACAATAAAAGCTCTATCTCGATTATTACAAATATTGTCAATGGCATATTTACAAATATTATTAATCAGAGAATCATTGATATTCAAATCGATAATCTGACGAAGTTCACTGTTTACATTAAAAGCAACCTTTTCAACTTTTTGACTCAGTTCTGATATTTCCATTTGACATGATTAGTTGAGATGGTTTTGTACCATTGATTTTATTTAATGCTTTCTTGATTTGTATTTGATATTCTTTCTTAAGAATATTATTTTGAATTTTTACACTTGGCATATTATTTATTATTTAATTTAACAAAATTGTTATCTTTTACTGTTTTCAATTGTATTGGTAAAGTTACGTCTCCGTTGGAATCAAAAGTAAGTTTTCCAAGTAGTCCTGGAAAATCATTTATTTTAATTAACTCATTCTTTATTTGTTCGGGATTTGTGGCGTTTTTAATAGCTTCATGTAGTAAAAAAACAGCGTCATAAGCAGTTGCAGCAAATCCATCAGGAATCTTATTGTATTTTTCTTTGTAATTCTTTACAAATTCTTTTATTCGAGGTTCATTACTATCAGTATCAAAATAAAACGTAGTAAATATTACATTATTAGCACTTGAACCTGCAATCTTCAAATTATCAGGGTCTTCAAATAATGCATTACTATAGATTTGCACATTGATATTTAACTCCTTAGTTTGCTTCACAATATGCCCTACCTCTTTAAAGCCTATAATATAAATTGCTTGAGGTTTGTATGATTTTATTTTAGTTAATTGCGTTTTGAAATCCGTACTATTTGCATTATAACTTAATGAAGTAACAATTTTACCACCCTTTTTAATAATTTCATTACTGAATTTTGAAACGATGCCATTTCCATAATCATCATTAACATATAATACAGCTAAATCCCTATATTCAGTTGAATCAATAATGTAGTCAGCAAGAACAACAGCCTCATAGTAATCGGAAGGGACATTTCTAAAAATATAATCTCCCGCATTAGTAATTTGTGGAGAAGATGCAGCATGACTTAGCAATACCATTTTATCTTTTTCACAAATAGGAGCAATTGATAATACTTCGGAACTAGTTTGTGGACCTAAAATAGCAACTAAATTATCAATACTTGATTTAAGTTTCAAATAAGCATTTACAGCATCTTTGGGAATTCCCCGAGTATCTTCAAAATAGGTAGCTATCTTTATTTTAGAAGTATCATTTATTGAATTAACAGCGATGTCAATTCCCTCTTTAGCTGAAGTACCGTAAGTAGCCAAATTACCAGTTAAAGGTAAAAGCACTCCTATTTTAATTTCTTCTTTATTGTTTTTATGTCCACACCCTATTATAAATAGAAGTGATAGAATTATCAATGCAATTTTCTTCATCTTATTCATTTTTTATTTTACCTAATTCCATTCTAATTTTCCGATTATATAATTGTTTAGCATCATCTTTATGCTCAACAAGAATTACCATATTTTTGGGTTGACTAACTGTTTCCGTGAACAGTTGAAAAAGAACATCAGAGTTTTTAGCATCAACACCGGCAAAAGGTTCATCGAATAAAAGAAGTTGTGGTTTGTGCATTAAACCCATGCCAAACGCCAGAATCTTTCTTTCACCACCACTTAAATTGAATGGCTTACGTTTCTTGAATTTTCCCAATCCTGTTAATTCATAAACTTCATCAATTCTTTGTTTGATGATATTTTTACTGAGTACATTACCAGAAATCTTTAGGTTTTCTTCTACAGTCAGGTTTTCAAAATAAAAGTCTTTTTGCGGGATGTAAACAATTCCTTTTTGAATCAAATCTGAAGGTTTTAAACCATTTAGTTTTTTTTCTTCAAAAAGGATTTCGCCATCCCAGCAGTGTAGAAGATTATAAATACATTTTAATAAAGTTGATTTACCTGAACCATTTCCTCCTGTAAGTAAAACAACATCCCCTTCTTTTACAGTAAGAGAAACATCAAAAAGCACTTGCTTTTTGCCATAACCGGATGATATGTGTTTTACTTCGAGCATTAATTCAAATATGTTTCTTTAACAATTTTGTCATTGATAAACGATTGATAATCGCGAAAATAATAAGATTTCCCGGCATGAAGAAACCAAATATCATCACCAAGACTCTCAACAAAACCATGATTGTGTTCTATCTGGATAATTGTTTTTCCTTCCGCTCTGAGTTTTTCCAGTAATTCAAATATTTTTTGATAATTATTCTTGTCAATACCCGCTACAGGTTCATCAAGCAACAATATATCTGCATTATTGGCAAGGCAGCATCCAATGGTTAAAAGCTTTTGTTGTCCATACGATATTTCACCAGCCAAATTGTTTTCCACAGATTGTAAGGATACTTTCTCAATTATTTGGGCTGCTTGCCTGGAAATATTCTGATATTGGTCTTTAAATATTCTTGATGGTAAAATGGAATTTAGAATATTTTCTCCCGGATTGTTTTTAAAGGCTAAAAGAATATTTTCTTTGACTGAAAGCCCAGTGATTATCCTTAAATCCTGAAATGTTCGGGTAATACCTTTTTTATTGATGCTGACCGGTGAGTGTTTATCTATCCTTTTTCCTTTTAGATTTATTTGTCCTTTGTCAGGGCTTAGAAAACCTGTAATTAAATTAAAAAGTGTTGTTTTTCCGCTTCCGTTACCTCCAACAATTGTATGAATTTTCCCTTGCTCAAAAGCCATATCAATTCCCTGAAGAACTACCTGTTCTCCAAATGATTTGTGTATGTTTTTTATTTCGAGCATAAGTTTAATTCGTTAAGATTAAATCTACTTCGCCGGGTTTCAATGATTTGTCCCCAAATAATTTTGTTTGGGTTTTTGTATCACTTTTTAAAGGTTTCTCAATAATTTGCATTGAATGATTAGGAAAATATTTTTTGAGTATTTCTACAGTCGAATTAAAAGTAAATTCACGTTTGTCTGTTCTTACGTAAACTGTGCTATGGGTTTTCATTAGTTTAGCACTATGTCCGAAAACACTATCCAGCAACTCATAGTATTCTTGTTTGTTTATAAAACGGCCTTTGTGTTTATCCTTTAATGTTTGTGGATTTTCAGGACCACCCAATAACCATAACCGTAACCATTGGTCAGCATGATAATCTGTAATAGAATAATAGGGTGGTGAAGTAAAAAGCAATGAGAACTTAATGTCATTTTTGATAGCACGTTCTGCAATTTTTTCCAACTCGATTGAGCTATCTCCAAAAACAACAGCGCTTTCTGTTACTTCTGGCTTACCTTTAGCATAACGCCATTCAATTTTTTTCAATATAAATTCATAAGGATTAAGTTGCGGCGGATTTGAAAAACCATTTTTCTTCCACCATTCAACTGAATAATTCATCCCCATTGATTTGGTCATTCGCATTTGATTGGATAATCCTTCACCAAGTTTTCCGTGAAGGTAAACCAGCACAATGGACATTAAAGTAGCATCGACATTGCTATTTTTCCAATCTAACAAATCTCGAATTGACAATAAAAATTTTAATACTTCATCACTGTAACAAATGTGATAAAATTCGGGCATTTCTTTAATATAATTTTTGTAATCTTCTCTTTTTAAATAGATTTCAAGCAAGCGGTCAATTACTTCACTTTTTTCAGCAGGTTGTAATTTTACAGTACCAAATAACCATCCAACAGGATTAATCTCAATTCCCAAACTATTTCTGCCTAACACCCCTCCTGCATAAATACTGCTACATCTTCCTGCGAAGGGGTCAATAATATAGTCTCCTTCCTTTGAATATTTATTTACAATTTCAAAAGCAAAGTCTAAAGGAAACATAGCGTAATAGGGGCCGAATCTTGCCCAGCGGGATTCGGCTGTTGAAAAACCTTTTAATATTTTTTCTAACGCTATCATCATTCAGATTTATCTCTTATTTCTCTAGCAATATCTTCAAAAATTCTTTTTCCCAAATTTAATGGAATTGCTGCTTCAGCATGAGCAGAAACAAGAGGAGAAACAGAATTTGGATATCTGCTTGAAACTAACTTGTCAAGCAGATGCATAACATCAGCTAATCTGGGAAATTGTTCTGGTTTTGCCGTGTCCATATTCCTCTGATGCTTGTTGAAGTATGCAACTACTGGTACAATTTTTTGTCCGGTAGAAGTTTTATAGAAAAATTTTCTACCAAAATAAGTATCCTGACCATACGGTTTTATACTTTCCGAGAAAATGATATTCCGTTTAATATAGCTATCATCCAAAAGTAAAGCAGATTGCTTGGGGAACTTATCTGTTATCCCGTCTTTTGTTGTGTCAATATCAATGAAATGATTGTAAAATGTACCGGATTTTTCAATCCCAATAATTAATAAATCCTGTCCATTAACCTTTCTCTGAAGTTCATTAATTCTAGTGATTTCATAATTTATTGCTTTAGTCAGCCATGATGACGTACTGAATACAGCAAGTGGGCCATCCATAATAAAAGCAACCCTTCGAAGGGTCGGCAGCCAACCTTTGTATTCAAATGCCCTTAAAATATGCACCAGCCATAGTTTCTCAATGGTAGCCATTATTTGTCCGAACAATTCACCATTACTTCCGCTTGGGTTCATTAATTCATGGAGTCGTAAAGCATCAGTTGAATATAATGGTTCGCTGGTATTCGGGCATTCATATTCTCCATACCCATAAGTCATATCTCCTTCAAAACCCTCAATTGGACTTCTTGGTGGGCGACTATCTGAAAAGTGTTCTCTCTTTATTCTCAAAAGATGCTCATACGTTTCAAGTAAAGTTTCTCCTTCTGAGAAAACAGTATTGCTTTTTAGTTCCTCGAACAATGCTCGTCTTAATGATGCTTTAGCATCTTTTTCAGCGTCAATAATTACATTACAACCAGGAAAAACGCTATCTATTGTGGATGCTTTTTCCGTTTCACGGAATTTCTTAGGCTCTATAAAATCTACTTTTTCAAGCTCTTTTATTAGTTTTAAGTCAATGAGAACTGATGCTATTGTGATATAACCAAATTCAGCTCCCGGGAATCCATTTTCTGCTTTGGCTGAAATGTTACTTCCATCAATTGCAAGAACAAGGTCTGGTTGTATAGGACTTTCATTTAAATCCTTTTTATGTGTAATGGATGATTCAAAATTTTGTTCATCTGATTCATCTTGTTTTCTTATTCTCAGACGACTTTCAAGTGCTTTAACTTTATCACTATCCAGCAAACGCCTTAATGGTTCATAACTTGCAAATTCTCCTTCAAATCCCATAAAAAATGATTTTAAACGCTGAACCTGTCAACCTGAACAGGGATTACAAATAAATTACTTAAAGTTTTCACTCTCAAAAAGCCCTTATCTTGTGCCCTCCTGATTGATGGCTCGAAATCCTGGAAATCATAATATTTACATAACTCCTTTGTTTCATCTGTATTATTCAAATGGCTGATAAACCAGTTTGCGGTATTCTTTAAAATATTTCTTTGAATACTGCTAACTTCCTGAGTTGCATATACCATTCCGATTCGGTATTTTGAGCCTTCTTTGGCCGTGCGAACCCACACATCAGATAAGTCTAAATCACTACCGGCTGGTAATAAATTGTGAGCCTCCTCAATATAAACTAAAATCTCTGTAGGAATATTTCCTTCTCTAAAAGCTCTTTGATTTTCTTTAAACACATGCCACATTATTCTCTCAGCCGAAGATTTATTTAATAGGGGGTCTCCACTTGATTGGTCAATAATTACAAGTTTTCCGTCCAATAAGTCGTTATAAATATCTACAGCATAATCGGTGGAAGTACTATTTGTATGCTGAACTCTTGCTTCACCCAATTGTCGAACACCATTAGGATATTGGAACATTGTGATAATTTTCTTTAGGTCTTCATCAGCCCAAGAATCTCCAGATGCATTTGGTCTCTGATTGATATACCAATCATCAAATTGGCGAAAACCACCTGTTGCATCATTAATAAAAAGGTTCAATGATTTGAATGCTGTGGCAAGTTGCCCCCAAGTTGGTGTATTATTGCTAAATATGGTGGCAGCAGCTCTATATTCTGATGCGTTATCTGAGCCAGAATTTTGCATAGCTGTAATTAATTCTTGACCAAAAAGCCTATTTGTGCTTCTTGAAATACCGTTGGAAGGTTCATAGCCAGCCTGATAAAGTAATGCTCTGTATGCTAATGCTCTTCTTCTGAATCTTGTTCCCTCGCTATTGAATTGATTTTGTGGAATCTCAAATATGACTTGCCTAAAATTTGAGATATACTTTGAACTATCACCTGCTAGAGTCCCATCAATTATTTCTTTTCCGGTTTGTAAATTTTCGTCTAAAAAGAAGTTTAAAAGCATGAGTTTTCTGTCGGTGTCATTAGGATGAGAAGTTATTCCATAGGTTACAACTTCATTGTCTTTTTCTCCATCTGGTAGCAGTTGATAGACATTTTTCAATGCAGTATTATTATCCTGAACGTTTTCATTAGCATACTCTCCATTTGGGTCAAAAATGATTTGGCCAATTCTCAGTGGCTCATCTTCTGGTTTTTCAGTTTTTCTTAATTCAAAGACAGATTTTGCGATAATCTTTGTAGTATTTGATTTACCTGTTCGTGTCATACCAAACAATGCAGATTTCTGGGATAATAAATCTGCCGGATAAATGTAAACAGGAACATCATCAATATTTTGGTGTTTTCTGTTAGTTGACGCATATCGTATAAATCCGAGCTTAACTCTTTCTGTATTGTTATAGTTTTCAATATTTATTTGGATGTTGGCAGGGTCACAATAGTTTACTATTGATTCAAGTGCTGTTCCATTTGGCTTGAAAACTTTTAACCCACGATTTGGATAATAATTTGATATGTCGCTTCCAAACTTTAAATTAAGTGGAGCTTCTCCGTTACCTGTATTTTCTTCAAGGTAAAAGGTTCCAATAATACGACATTGAACACCAGCAAATCCAAGTAAATTTTTTGTTCTTAAATCCATTGTGCCGGAATCGTCCCAATGTTTTTCTGTTTCGCCACTAATTCTTTGTGCGGTTTCAACTCTAATTCTTTCCGCTTCTTTATCTTGTGGCAATGAAGCAGAATCCATAACCCGTAGTAAAATAAAAGAAGAGTCTTCCTCTTTGTAATCAATATCATCTGAGTTTGGGTCAACTCTCGAAGCAATTAAAAAACTTAAACTGGGAATCCCTCCAACTTTTTCTCGGTAGAAGTCATGAATAATGACTCTTGCAGTTTCGTAATTAATGGAATACAGGTCACCAACATATTCGTCCGGTTGTATCAGTTTCTTAAACCATTGTTGGGTTTCAACCTTCCTGTCTTTGTCTAATCGTGAATTAAGTCCTTGTTCAATTCCCATAATGAAAATATTTTAAATACCAAATGTAAAATTTCTTTTTCGAAGCGAGGGCAAAAATTGCACTCTTTTGCAAATTTTGGTTTGCGGGAGAGCCTGTGCGATTTGCAAATGTGTGCAATGTGCGTGGGCTTCCCCAACTGCCCCAAAGGGCAGAAGCGGGCGGGCAAAAACTAATTTTTTCTTGCACAAACCTTCAATTATTTCTTCTATTCTTTTTTTCAATTTAATAATCTTTTTGTTTCTATGTAACTCGGTCTTTTTAGCCTTGCATACAACGGACAGCGGTATGTTTTGTTGCCGATTTCGGAGTACGTCACTGTCAAACCATGATTAAGTTTGAAGCGAGCCACAACCGTTGATTTCAGCACTATCTCGGCAATAAAATATACCGCATGTTATGCGTTCGTGCTTTTAGTCCTGCAAAAATAATATTTCATAGGAGGCACAAAATTGAGTCAAAGCGTTATGAACTAATCACATTTTTACAAAGTACTATGAAAATAATTTATTTAATCAGTTTCTTTATGGCATCTTTTGTCTTGCGAGTATTATATTCTATGTCAATGAAAACATAAATAAGATTGGAGAATGCAAGCAAGGGCAAGGCAATTATAACACTTACAACTAATGATACAAATCCAATCAGAACCTGTTCTTTTGTGGCTAAAAAAATCATTGCAATAATTCCAATCACTATCACAATATACCCGAGAATAGAAATTAATCCGATTATTGTTTTAAGAGCAGTATATCTACTTGGTTCAATATCTGTTTCTTTTTTTATGCTTTCAATTTCCTTTTCGGAAAATTCATTTTTTGAATCTGATTTTTCAGTAAGATTGTCATTAAATGAAAAATTCATTAGGTCTTCAAAATCCTTAGATTCTGATTTTGAAAGTTCTCTTGAATTTAGTTCATCAATAATACAACTTAGAAAGTCAGGGTCAATATTGGATTCTCCTGTTTGTCCAAGCCTAAGAAGTTCAAGTAAAGCTTTTACTGTTTTCCCTCTTAATGAATCGATAAATTGTTTTTTGTTCATTGTTAGTCAATTTTTTGATTTGTGCCTACTCTCTTATCGGTTTTCGGCAATCCCGTTTAGCATGACGCATAACGGATTGGGCATATGAACCGTGCGGGGATTAAAATGGTACGCCCTTTCTTTCATCGCACTGAGCCCAATGGTTTTATGGAGACTAAAATTAATAATAAATAGTTTCTTTAAAAGCATTGGGCGGACTTATTGAAATCACCGCAACTCCGCACACCGCCACACCCCGCATGGTTTATGATGCCGTGTTAGTGGCTGGCTTTTACTTCATTATACTTTATCTCAAATTTGAATAGTTGTTAATATCAATTATACATATTTAAATCCTGTAAATGGTTTTGAATAAGCTTCCCAATATCTAAAAGTAAATCATTATTGACATTCGCACTTAATTGTCTTGTATGTATTACTAATTTTGTTCTTTCGTCATTATAATGTATGAAAAAACTATTGCCTTTTGAATATTCTTTACAATCTCCTGAATATTTTACACCAAAAATATTATCTATTTCGCGGCTTTTATCATTGTTCACGATGTAATCGCTACAAGCTAAAACAACAACAGGAAAACTTTGAATAAAATCTGTTTTTAAAAAAATGCTTTTTCTTTTTATTAATTCTTCTTTAAAAAAAGGATTTCGCCTTGCTTTATCAGTAGTCTTGGATGGTAAATTACTCATTTCGGTTGTGAAGACTTTTTTTAAAAAAGTAGCATATTGACTTTTCTTCTCCTCCTCGTATATATTCGCAAATAATTGCTGATAGTTTTGCCACGTATCACTCAATTCTTTTAATTCTTTAGGATTATACGAATAATCAAATTCATTAGATTTCCATTTCAATGCACTACCATCTAATTCTTTTAATCTTTCTTTTACTTGTTCTAAGTCTTCATTATAATCAATATTAATGCCAGCCTCTTTTCCAACAAATAATATTTTTGAATTAGGATTTCCTAAACCAATAGTTTCATAATCATCTAAACTATTGAGCATTTCAATGAAGTTCTCGTTATATTCCATTTTTTTATACTTTGGGGAATGATTATTCATTTTTTGTATTTCTTCTGTTATGTGCGATTAGCTTGCCACTAACGGTAACGTATATGAAACGTTTGGCATTTCGAAGCGATTTCCTGTCAAGTTACAAGTACTTTTGATACGAGCTGAAACCTTCGATAAACAACTGATTGCCAAATGTTTTATATACGATGTTGGCAAGCGTTATTGATTATTCAAGCAATAATCATAAAAATCTTTTAACAAGAAATAATCTCTTTCTTTGCTTTCAAGGAATTCAGTTATAAATTCTCCATTCCATTTTTTATTTTGCTTTATGTAATCCTTTAAAGATTCAAAGTCAATATTTTCATTCAATCTAAAGGATTCTAATATTGCTTTATACCATCTTTCCCTATCAAGAGGATGCTCAGATTCGGGATGAGCATTAATCCACTGTTGAATACTTTTTGAAATCATAGTTAAATTGTTTTAATAATTGCAATATTCTTTTATATGTTCATAAGCCTTATATTCTCCCAATTCTCCAGCTTTGCTCCAATCACTACATGCACCAGATTTATCATCACTATAGTATTTAGATAACCCCCTTAACCTATAAAGTCTCCCATCTTGGGGATTAAGTTCAATTGCTCTACCATATGCATTAATTGCGCCAATATCATCATGAAGCATAGAGAGTGTCATGCCTTTCATTTCAAATAAATCAGGTTTATCTGGATTTGCTTCTATTAGAAGATTTAATTCTTTTAAGCAACCCAAATAGTCTTTTAGATTATACTTAGTATCGACTATCCATTTACTTATTGTGTAGTCAGATTTTAGGCTGGGATTAACTCGAAGAATGTTGTTTAAATCTCTTAATTCACTAACATAATTCTCATTAATATCAAAGATAATTGCTCTAAGACGGTAATATTTTTCCAATTCAATTTCTTCCATAATTTTTTTTGAAACATAATCTTCAACAATTTCAATGGATTTATTTATAGAATATTCAGCTTTTTTCAAATCACCATCAATATTAAGCAAAATGAGGGCTTTGTTGTAATAATCTTCATAGGTTGAAATGCAGTTGTCATGGAATATTTTTGATGCTTCATTATATTTTTCATAATCCAACAAAAAGTGTACTTTCCAATTAAACGTGTAGCACGTTGGGGAAAGTTTAATTGCTTCATCAAAATCTTGATTCGCCAAATCAAATTTATCTAAATGCCAATATAACAATGCTCTGCTTACGTAAGAAGTTGAAATATCTGTGTTGCCTTTTGCTAAATTCCCATCAATATATTTCGAATAATACTCGATAGCTAAATTATCATTGTCTATTTCGTCATAACATGAAGCAATCATACTGTAGGACTCAATAAGAAATTCATCAGAAAAAGTTCCGTATTTTTTTAAATCATTAATTGCTATTGAAATCTTCTCCTGTAATTTATCGGACATAAATGGGTAAGAATAGTACCTTAAAAATATGGCTCTTTTTTTATAAACTTCTGGATTGTTTGGCTCTATGCTAATAGCTTTGGAATAAAATTCAAATGCTTTTTCAAATTCCCAAAGATTGTCGTAGTAATCGCCTTTTTTTATGTAACCATAAGAAGAAGTTGGATAAGTTTCAATGAATTGGTCAATGTAATTAATTACAATCTCTTTTGGGACTTTATTCTTCGAAAATAATTCAGTACCCGCAACTAAACTATCTATGTGACTTTTAGCAATTTCAAAATCATTCGGAATTTCTGATTTACTTAAAGGATTCTCAAATAATGCAACATTCGAACGAACACTATCCAAAACACTAATATGGAGAGCAAAGTTTAAATTCTGCCCTTCAGTTATTAGGAATGTTGCTATACCAATAACATTTCCATGATAATCCAATACCGGACTTCCACTATTTCCTGGAGAGATTGGGGCAGTGATTTGTAAGACATTTCCAATTAATGTTTCTCTTACACTAGATATTATGCCTTCTGAAACGCTCCACTCTAGTCCAACTGGATTACCTATTACCAAGATATTCTCACCTTTTTCAGGTAATAATTTTTGAATTTGTAAAAAGTGTAAAACTGTATCAGTTTCAATTTTAAAGACAATGATATCAGATTCACTAGAAGATTTGAGCGTTTTATCAATTTTATAGGTTCTGCCGTCATGTGTAATAATTTCAGCATCCACATAATCCTTCAAAACGTGATAATTAGAAACACAAGTACCAATTGAGTCAATAAAAAATCCTGTGCCAATATTTTGTAACGCTCTATTTTTATCAAATGTTTTTATAAGGCAAACTGCCTTTTCAGATTTGGAAATTATTTCAGTTAATTTCTCTTGTCCAAAACTAAAACTGAATTGAATAAAAAATGTGAAGAATAATATAATCTGTTTCATTTTATGGGTGTTTTTCTAATGCTTGCCAACTTGTTTTTATGACCCCTTTGTGTCTTTTAAATGTACCATATCTGGTGCATTATGTTTACATTTGCTCTTTTTCGTGATCATACTTTTTTCGTTTGTTTTTGTCTTCATCGTACAAAAATAATCATATTTCCAAATCATCCAATAAATTTCGCATCCGCTTGATGCTGTTTCGACTTACCTGTGTGTAGATCTCAGTTGTCTTGCTTGATGCATGACCCAGAGCTTCCTGTATCAGTCGTAGCTCGGTTCCTTTTTCCATGTGATGTGTAGCAAAGGTGTGCCTGAACATGTGCGGTGTAACATTGCGTTTGATCCCTGCTTTTTCTGTGAGCCTTTCTACAATTTTAG
>Ga0265295_1005151_pt1 | contig 16967 bp, 15 predicted proteins | sample Munlansysbiofilm_FD_192503 | JGI IMG/M metagenome (GOLD analysis project Ga0265295, IMG submission 192503) | Leachate microbial communities from a municipal landfill in Southern Ontario, Canada - Methane capture system biofilm | ecosystem: Engineered > Solid waste > Landfill > Unclassified ...
CTAAGAACATTATGGGTTACTGTTTAATCGTATTACTCTACTCTGGCGTGATCATTGGTCTAGGCTTACTCCTACTCTAAGGAGGGGTTATCATGTCTAAAGTATATATTGTAGCAGCTAAACGTACTGCAGTTGGGAGTTTTTTAGGATCACTATCTAATATGTCTCCTTCTGAATTTGGTGCGAAAGTTGTGAAACAACTTATTGATGATACTAAGATTGATCCAGCAGTGATTGATGAAGTCATTTCAGGTAATATTTTACCTGCTGGTCAAGGACAAGGTATCGGAAGACAGGTAAGTATTAAAGCAGGCATTCCACATCACGTTCCAGGTTACGCAGTTAACATGGTATGTGGTTCAGGTATGAAAGCCATTATGGATGCGTATTTAAAAATACAAGCAGGATGGGCAAACCTCATCATTGCTGGCGGTACAGAATCCATGAGTCAAGCACCACACTTACTTTCTGCTAAAGGAAGAAGCGGATATAAGATGGGTAACTTAGAAGTTATCGATCATATGATCTATGATGCATTAACTGATGCATATGACGGTATTCATATGGGTATTACCGCTGAAAATATCGCAGATAAACATCACATCACACGTGAAGAACAAGATGCTTTCGCATTTAATTCTCAATCAAAAGCTATTAAGTCAGTTGATGAAGGACGTTTTGATGATGAAGTTGTCGGTATCGAAGTTAAAATAGGTAAAGAAGTTGTGATGTTTAATAAAGATGAATATCCTAACAGAAAGACATCTTTAGAAAAACTTGCGACACTCAGACCAGCTTTCAAGAAAGATGGTAGTGTTACTGCAGGTAACGCATCAGGTATTAACGATGGTGCAGCCTATGTGATGGTAGCAAGTGAAGAAGCAGTTAAGAAATATAACTTGGTTCCTCTTGTTGAAATCATTGGTGTTGGCCAAAAAGGTGTTGATCCTAAAGTCATGGGTTTAGGTCCTGTCGGAGCAGTTAAAGATGTTCTAGCAAGAACAAATCTTTCATTAAACGATATGGATTTACTTGAGCTCAATGAAGCATTTGCTGCACAAAGCCTTGGCGTTGTAAAAGAATTAGCTGAAGACCTAAACGTCGATTATCAGCAAATCTTAGATAAAACAAACGTCAATGGTGGAGCGATTGCCATCGGACATCCCGTTGGAGCAAGCGGTGCACGTATCACAGTTACTTTAATACATGAAATGAAGAAGAGAAATAGTCAACTAGGTTTAGCTTCATTATGTATTGGTGGCGGTATGGGTACAGCCATTATTGTTAAAAACGTATAATTAAAAAAAGCTCTTGGATCATTTCCAAGAGCTTTTTTAAATCGTTTGTGGATTTGAATAACGCTTTTCAATCATTCTAAAGAATTTAATTATCAAATAACTAAAGAATAGATAGAATAACGCTGCAATAAAGAATGGGTAAATCGTGAAATCTCTTGATACAACTTCTTTCATATTTCTGAGCAATTCTGATATCGCAATCACCGTAACAAGTGCAGTATCTTTAATCAGTGTAATCACTTCATTAGTAATCGTTGGGATTTCTTTTCTAACAGCTTGGGGTAATAGAATATATCTAAATACTTGAAACTGTGTAGCGCCTTCAACTTGTCCTGATTCTTCTTGATCAGAAGGGAGCGATTCAATACCAGATCTGATGATTTCAGTAAAGTATGCAGCGTAGTTTAAGATAAATCCCACATAAGCAACCATCATGCGATCTAATCTGATACCAAAAATAGGTAAGCCAAACATGAAGAAGAATAGTTGAAGCATAAGTGGTGTTCCTCTAAAGAACCAGGTGTAAAATTTAATAATCTTGTTCAGTAACTTGTTATTTTTGTAGAAATACATCAATAAAGTAGCAAGAGGAAAACTGAAGAGTAGTGTGATGAAGAAAAGTTGAAGGGACACAAGTGCCCCTTTTCCTAGGTATAGTATAACATTAATGACTTCACTGATCATCTTAAGAAGATGTCCTCATCAAACCAGTTAATGGAAATCTCTGCTGCAGTACCATCATTGATCATGTCAAGTATTACTTGATTAAACTGATCTCTAATGTCAGTAGATTCTAATCTAAAGCCAATACCATATGTTTCTTCACCAAAATTATCTTCTAGTACTTCATATTGTCCTTCGTTTTGACTAATGATGTAACGTCCCATGATTTCATCAATGACAACAGCATCAATCGTACCGTTAGAGAGTTCAACTAAAGCTAAGTTGAAGGTATCATAACGTTCATAACCACCTAAATCAGTAAAGATAGAACTTGCTGATACAGCATCATCTGACGCACTACTGATTTGAACACCAACTGTCTTTCCAACAAGATCGTTCATGGTTTCAATGGTAGAACCTGCTTTAACCATAATGATTTGACTGTTAGCAAGATATGGCGTAGAGAAACTCATTTCTTCTAAGCGTGATTCTGTAATGGTTAGACCATTCCAGATCATATCAATCGTACCAGCATTGAGTTCTAAGACTTTCGCATCCCAATCAATGGGTTGGAATCTCACTTCAACACCTAAACGTCTTGAAACCTCTTTTGCAAGATCCACATCGAATCCAATGAGATTACCGGAGTTATCTCTAAATCCCATAGGTGCGAAGGTATCATCTAAACCTACAATGAAGTAACCGCGATCTTCGATTTCTTCCCACGTGTTAACCACTTTTTCTTGACATGAAGCAAGTGCTAACCCAAACAATAATACAACCACCAAACCTAATATTTTTTTCATTTTTTTATTCACCTCGATGTCTATTATAATTTAACGCTTTAGTATAGTAAAGTGATAAAAATATGAAAACGTATTCATAGTACAAAAAAAGGAACGGTTGAGTTCCTTGATTACTTCTTTAAACGATTTAAAGCGATGATATAACCTTCTGCACCATAGATTAAAGATTTATTCACACGTGAGATGGTTGCAGTAGAAGCTTTTGTTTCATCAACGATCGTGTGATAGGGGACTTTTTCGGATAAGAGTTTAGCTACTGTGAAACGCTGTCCCATGTCTGATATTTCTTTAATGGTGCAAACATCTTCTAAAAACCTCATCACTTCCTCTTTATTTTTTAAGGTGAGTAGAGCATCTAATAAAAGATCAATTTCTGGATTATAAAACTTGGGTTGATACATCGTTTCACTTCCTCTTTTTTCTTTTAGTATAGCATAGATTTAATGTTTTATTATAGTGAAAATGATTGTGAGGTTCATTGATAGTCCAAATTGGGTATGGTATAATTTTTCTATAGCAAACGATAATAAAGCGAGGTGCTACTGATGACATATCACATCAAACCATACCCCAATGATAAAGCATATCATCAGGTTTTTATGGATGTTGTTCACTTTATATCAAAAAAGAATGAAGAACATCAGTTTTTAAATATGCACTGGAGCAGGTTTGAATGGATGTTTGCAAGAGATACATTGAATAACTATGATTTACCAGAGATTACGCTCTTTTTAGATGAGCATGACAAGATCTGTGGATTAATGACATTCGAAGATGAACCTCGTATGTGGTATATGGTTTATGAAGATGATAAGATTTTAAAGAAGCTGATGATTGATCACTTTATCGAACGTCATGATGGTGATGATTTAATCATTCCAAATGATCCAGATATGATTGAAATTTTAGATAAGTATACATACGAGATAACAGATGATAAAGATCCTATGATTAAATTCACATTTTCACATGTAGCGTGTCCTCAGGTAGATGGTTATCAGATTAAATCACTTGAAGAAGACTACAGACTTGATCAGATCCATCATGCTTTATGGAAGGGATTTAATCACGGCGATGACATAAATTATAGTGATGAAAACCTTGAATCACGAAGACATATGACATCATCTCCTCATTTTAAAAAGAGATATACTTATGTTGCTATACATGATAATCAGTATGTTGCCTATGCAGGTATATGGTATCTTGATGGTACAAAAACTGCATTGATTGAACCTGTAGCAACCGTCCCAGAACATCGTAAAAAAGGTTTAGCTAAGGCATGTATCTATCACGCCATTTGCGAAGCACAAAAGGATGGTGCGAAAGATATTTTTGTTGGGTCTAATCAAAAATTCTATTACGATATCGGATTTAAAGATTATTATGATGCGTATTATTTTAGAAAAAAACAGACTAAATAGGAACATGCAACTCAGGGTTGCTGGTTGAGTATATAGATGAATCAAACTGAAAAGGAGATGAACCCATGAATCAGTTTATTGAAATATCCCATGAAGTGAAACAAGCACTCTATGAAAAAAGACCTGTTGTAGCTTTAGAATCAACCATTATTTCTCATGGTATGCCATATCCAGAAAATGTTAAGATGGCGTTAGAAGTCGAAAAGATTATTCGTGAAGAAGGTGCAGTACCTGCAACGATTGCCATCATTGATGGCATGATTAAAGTGGGTCTTTCTCATGACGACATCACAAATCTCGCACAAGCTAAAGATGTTTATAAGGTAGGTAAACGTGATTTTGGCTACGTCTTATCACAAAAAAAGACAGGAGCAACCACCGTTTCAGGAACTGCGCTCATCTCTCACTTAGTAGGCATTAAAGTTTTTGCTACTGGAGGTATTGGTGGGGTGCATCGTGGTGCTCAAGAAACGTTTGATATCTCAAGAGACTTAGAAGAAATCTCACATCTTCATATCGCTATTGTATGCGCAGGAGCTAAATCTATTCTAGACTTAGGTTTAACTTTAGAATATTTAGAAACCAAAGGTGTTGAAGTGATTGGTTATCAAACAGATTCATTACCTGCCTTCTATTCAAAGGATAGCAAATATAACGTCAATTATCGTTTAGATACTCCAAAAGAAATTGCAGAACTCATTAAAACCAAATGGGGATTAGGCTTATCAGGTGGGGTGGTTGTTGCAAATCCTATTCCTGATGCTTATAGTATTGATCATAACATCATTGATCAAGCCATAGAAGAAGCCCTGCATGAAGCTAAAGAAAAAGATATCAAAGGTCAAGATGTAACACCCTTTCTCTTGTCTAAAATAAAAGAGATCACCAGTGGTGACTCTCTTAAGTCCAATATTGAATTGGTTTATAATAATGCAAGACTTGCTTCAAAGATTGCATATCATCTCTTTGAGGGATGTAAACATACACTTATCTAAACATATGAGCACAGACCAGCTGTGCTCATTATTTTTTAATATTTCTTAAGCCAATCGGAGATATCAGATGATAACATCGGTTTTGCGAAATAATAACCTTGTGCATATTCACAAGTATACTCTTTTAATAAATCAACAACATCTTTAGATTCAACACCTTCAACAACAACTTTGTATCCCAATGTTTTTGATAAAGCAATCGTTGATTTCACGATTTCAGACATAGCTTGATCTTTCATGATGTTTTGTATGAAAAAACGATCAATCTTGATGTAGTGAATAGGAAATTGAGCTAAATAAGCTAACGAAGAATAACCAGAACCGAAATCATCAAGCGAAATTTTAATACCAAAATCTACAAACTGTTTCAGTGTTTTCTTGCTTTCTTCAGGATTGATCATCAATGTGGATTCAGTTAGTTCAAACTCGATTAAATGACTAGGTACTTTTGATTCCTCAATGAGTTTCATCGTTCGTTCAAAGAATTGGGGATCGTATAAGTTTTTACCAGAAATGTTTATTGAGAATGGATATTCATATCCCAATGCCATCATCTCTTTAATTTTGTTAAGTGTTTCAATTAAAACCCAATCTGTTAACTGATGAATCAGTTTAGTTTCTTCAACTAAAGAAATAAATACATCAGGTGGAATAAGTCCTTTTTCAGGGTGTTTCCATCGCATAAGTGATTCAAAACCATAAGGCTTCATGGTATCTAGATCAATCTTAGGTTGATAAACCAAAAATGTTTCACCACTGCCTAAAGCTTTATTGAAGCGTGCGAGTAGATCATATTCATTGCGTTTCTTTTGTTTATCTTTATCACCAATTACATAGGTTAGATTATTGAGTTGGGCATGTCTAGCAGAAATATCAGAATCTTCAAATGATGTTAAATCACAATTATCTCCCATATGATAGAAGAGAGAACCACCAATAGAAAAATCAGCGTAAAGAGGAATGTCTTTAATGGTATAAGGTTTGTTTAAAATACTTACGATTTTTTTAGCATAAAACTCCGTATCAATTTCTGGTAACACGATCCATAATTTATTGCTGTCAGACTGTATGACAAGTACATCTTTTGGCAATTGTTCTTTTAAATCTTTATAAATATCAAAGATGAGTAAATGGTAAATATCAGTTCCTAATAAATCGATGATGTTATGATGATTGCTAATGAGAATGGTATATATAGATACAGCACGATCACCATAACAGTTTGTGACATCTTTAATTCGATTCACATTTGGAATACCTGTTTCTTGATTAACGGACATTAAATCTTTAATATGCTTAGCATCGCGTCTCAGTTTGGCAGAAGCATAACCGATGATGATGCCAACTAAATCAAAGATAATCATACGGTAAATCCAATTAATCGGTTCTTGCATTTCCATCGTTGATGTCTCTAAAGGCATGATTGGTCCTAATAAAAAAGCAGCACACATACCAATGAGAGCTCCAAATGTTGGACCATAGTATATGCCTGCTAAAATAATTGGGATGTACATGGAATGTGAATAGACGTATTTAATGCCGCCTGTATAGTAAACCGTGAAATATATCGCAGGAAGTGCAATCATAATGAGAAGCATCATAAAAGGACGCTTTTTTAATTGTGCGATATCTTCATAAAGAGATCTTGCCCACCATTTGTTTTGGTATTTCCCCACCGTGAACACCTCGATATCTATAATTTTGTGTCCTATATAATTGTAGTTTCATCTTATTACAAAAGCACATAAAAGTCTATAATAACGCATAATTCTTAAGTTAAAAGAGAAGATTTTATGCTATAATCATACTAACAACGACTTGGGGGAATCACATGAAAAGACGATATGTTAGAAAGTTATTCAATACCAGAAAACCTTACGATTTAGAAAAGTCGGAGTTTTTTTTCGTCAAAGCGATGAGAGAGAATGCTATTTTTCACTATACACATTGTGAGGACTATAAGAGAATTCTTGATGAAGCACAGTTTAACCCTTATCAGATTGATACAATGAAGGATTTAGAAGATCTTCCCTTTATCCCAACGCTCTATTTTAAACATCATGAAATGTTTTCCATGCCTTTAAGAAAGATGCCTATTAAAGCAACCTCATCAGGAACATCAGGTATCAGAAGTAAAATCGGCATGGATATCAGTTCATTATGGCGTGGGTTCATGATGATTATCAGATTATTTAAGTATCATAAACTTTGGTCAATTAGACCTGTAACTTATATCATTTTTGGATATGAACCTCAAAGACATAATCAAGCTGGTATTGCTAAAACAGCTTATGGGTTTACTTATGTTGCTCCTGCAAAGAAAAGATATTATGCGATTAGATATACCAAAGATGGCTATCAAGTCGACTTGGAGTCCATTAAACAAGCATTCATTATAGCATCAAAGAAAAAGACACCTGTTAGAACAATCGGTTTTCCAGCATATACGTACTTTTTGTTAAAAGATATGAAAGCTGAAGGCATTAAATTACAACTACCAAAAGGATCTAAGATTACTGTAGGTGGTGGATGGAAACAGTTTTATGCTGAAAAAGTAGATAAGCAAGACTTTTATATGTTAGTTAAAGATGTCTTGGGTGTTGATGAAAAAGATTGTGTAGAATTTTTTGGAGCTGTTGAACATCCTGTTTTATACACAGATTGTAGATACCATCACTTTCATGTACCTGCGTATGCAAGAGTCATCATCAGAGATGTTGATACATTAAAACCAGTCCCTCATGGACAGATAGGATTAGTCAATCTATTAACACCCATGGTAGACGCAACCCCACTCTTATCTGTCATGACCGATGATTTAGGTATTCTACATGATGAAGGATGTCCTTGTGGTGAATCATCACCATGGCTAGAGATCATTGGTAGAGTCGGTATAAAAGATATACAAACATGTGCTGCAGGTGCAGAAGACATGTTAAAGAAGTAGGAGGATATCATGATACTATATCAAGGCAATATCCTAGGTAATGAAAAACAATTAGAGGTATTAAGTACATTAAGAGATGATTGTTATCAAACACTTAATGATCATGAACAGTTAAAAACAATGGATGTAATCAATGCATGTGATCAGCTTGCTCAAAAAGTGAAATCTCATGCGTTTGATGATTTGATTGTTCCACTGCTTCAAGAGTTTGATATACCCTATGATTATTTTGTTAAATCTATTCCGATGTTTGAAAAGGCATCGTTACTTAAGAAAGTGAGCATTGAATTAGGTGCTGATTTTGAAAGCTTAAGTGATTTAAACGATCATAATCAACGACAAATATACCCTTTAGGAATTCTATTTCATATTGCAGCAGGTAATGTTGATGTTCTACCTGCATATAGTGTGATTGAAGGATTATTAGTAGGGAATATTAATATCTTAAAGTTACCTTCAGGAGATCGAGGTGTATCAGTTAGATTGTTATCTGAACTGATTGAAATCGAACCTAAATTGAAAAATTATATCTACGTCTTTGATGTGCCTTCAACCGAAGTTGATACGTTAAAGATGTTTGCAGATATCGCTGATGGTATTGTTGTTTGGGGTGGAGATCTCGCTGTTGAAGCTGCACGTAAGATGGCATCAGTGACAACCAAGATTATTCCTTGGGGACATAAATTATCATTTGCTTATGCAACTTTAGATGCAACTGATGAAGACCTTATAGGTTTAGCTCATCATATCGCATCAACCGATCAGGTATTATGCTCTTCATGCCAAGGCATTTATGTTGATACCGAAGATAGACATGTATTAGATGACTTTGCAAAGCGGTTTTACGATATTCTAATTGATGTCAATAAAAAACATAAACCCGTTTCTATAGGCATGCGTGGTAAAAATACAATTCAGCATTACTATGAAAAACTAGAACTCCATCAGTCGGGTAAAAAAATATGGTCTGATCAAGGATTAAGTGTAATGACATCAGATGATTCAAACCTTGAATTATCTATGATGTTCAGAAACGTATGGGTCAAACGATTACCAAGAAAAGATATCATTAAAACATTGAAACCTCATAAGAATCATTTGCAAACAGTAGGTTTAATGTGTCGTAGTGATGAGAAGGCAGAATTGATTGAAAAACTAGCACAAGCAGGACTTGTTAGAGTAACTAAACCAGATGAAATGTCACGCATGTTGGTTGGTGAATCACATGATGGCATGTACGCACTTCGTGAATATACACGTATTGTAGAATCAATGAAGTAACAAGCATCTAACACATTTGATGATACACAACAAGGAGAAATCACATAATGAAAAAAATGAGATTACTATTTATTCTATTATTTACCCTGTTTCTATTAGGCGGATGTCAAGAAATTGAAAAACCTATTAAAACAGAAGAACCAACCATTGAAACACCACCAACATATGATTATACAACGCTGGATGGTACATATTACTTAATTATGTCATCTGATACAAGCGCTAACAGATCAAAAGACATGAAAGTTGAAGAACCATTCATGTCATATGAAATGACCATTTCAGGCAGTGAGTTAATCGAAACCTATCATTTAGGAAGTGGTTCAAGTACACATACCTATCAGATTTATATTGATACAGATTCATTCTCAATTGTAGATGATATCAGAACTTTTTATATCGACATCGAAAAAGGTGTCATTGAAGTCTTAATGCCAAAAGATCCTCAAGGAACTTATTATGCCTTATTAGCTAAAGACAAGGATCTAGATCCACATCTTACATCATATGATGGGTATTACATGATTGAAGAGGTTATTGGTTATGAGCTTGCAAGTTTGCCGCCATATCAATATGTCATTGAATATAATCACGCCATGTATCATGAGTTTACATTAGATTTCACAGTAGAAAATGATGTTACCATATCAATATCTCCAAAAAATGGCTTAGCTGAAACGCTTTTTGGAACATATATAGCTACTGAACACATGATATTGGTCGTTTTTGATGATCACGATATGCTTTTCCTTATGGATGATGGTGGCTATTTAGTTTATTTTGAACATGAAGAACTTGCATCTTATGGTGATGAGTACATCATGTTTTCACATCAAACAGATAAACAACATCCAGTATATACCTTCTATACTCATCGTAATTATGATTACTCAAATTCGGATACTGTAAAACAAGAGCTCAATCTAGCCTTAGAGGAAGCTAGAAATATGTTGGGTGACGCCTATGGTATTGTGGAATATTATGAAAATCAACCTATGGATACTTTACATGTATATGCAGTTAATGGTCCTGATTTAATTGCGGCAGACTCCAATCAAGCAGTGTTACTCAAAGATTATCAGACATCAAATGTTGGACTCGTTATCCAAGATGATTTTGTTTTAGGAACATATGTGTCAGCACCTTATCCTGATTATGATGTTGTTTCGCATTTAACTTATGAGTATCAATTAACCAAGATTGAAGATGATCATTTCTTTATAAAAATATCCCCTAACACATTCTTTAATAATCAATTTCTATTTGTACATCCCTATGATTTGAAATATATCAAAACACAACTGATTGGTAATCTATACATCGAAGTGGTATTTATGGAAGATCAAGTTGGATACATTTTGTATAATGAAAGATTAGAACAATTGGCAGTGATAGCTTTTACTGAAGATGATGGATTTAGTCTTGATATTACAGATTTAAAACAAGATGCTGCTACCAACATCGAAGCAGCCATCATACCGATGGCATTTGGTGAAACCTACAGTTTATCATATGAACAAGTTCCTTATGAAAACTATTACCTTTTAGAACTTGAAGCGGGAAGTTATGAAGTTCAGCATACACCTTATCGGGTTGATTTCAGTTTACTTGATGAACATGGCATGCCTTTTGATATAACCATCTATCGTTATAGTTACAGAGATGATCGCTTTGCATTCAAAATTGATGAACCGATGACACTCTACTTAAAAGGTGTTCATGATACTTATTACAAGCAAGGCTATGACATCACACTTAACAAGATCGATGATATAGGCTCAACACCGCTTGAAATTAATGATGGTGAATCCTATCACGTCGATGTCCCTTCTGTCTTTGTCTATCGAACGATTGAACTGACAGAACCAGTTCCTCAAGGATACCATGTGGTGTTTGTTCCAGATGATCCAACGAAGTGTTATATCAGCTTATTAAATGCGACTTATTTTGGTGAAAGAGATCAACTTGATGAATATTACATTGTAGATGCTCTAGAAACTTTCACAGTCGAGATTCACTCATCAGGTACCATTATGATTGAAAAGGTCTATGATGATACATACGGTGCATCAGCGAACAACTCTTATAACTTAAATAGTGTGACTGATGAAGTCTTTGTTGCATCAACATATTATCCAAATGATGTCTTTAGATATACACATGAAGAAGGTGCGTTTATGATCAATGCTACTGCTAATGTTGATATCACAATAAAAGATATATCAGGTGTAACCTATCAGATGCCTATTGAAACTCCTGGTGTTTATTATGTCACTATATCTATTCCTTTTTCTAATTATTATACGAATTATCAGCTAAACGTAAATACATCGCTTACTGATACAAAGATATTAAATATGGATGATTACACACATCAAGGTTACTATATTAATGGCATTCCACAAGTTTTTGAAATCGAACTTACGGAACCCTCGATGATTGAATTGATCACAGATGTGACATATGCACTTAAAGTTCTTGATGATACCGGAAAAGAGATTTTAGGTAACATCGAACAAGCAGCATTTACTTTAAAAGCTGGCACGTATCAGATAATCTTTGATAATTATCAAAACACTGCATTTACACTTGAGTATCATAACCACGGTATAAGTACAAAACCAGCAATTAATCAGGATGTTTCATCACTACCATTAAGTCTCAACCTAACCTTTGATGTGCCACACGAAATCTTTATCTTCAAATTTAATCTAGCCAGCAATGAATTTATCAAAATCTCAGGAGATGTATTGTTTAATACGTATAGTTATGGATATATCGATAATGAGATGGTTCCAGGTATTTATTATGGATTTGGTAATGGCTACGTCGAAATCATCATTCGACAAGATGAGTTATCACAAGCATCCATTCAGTTCTTAAATCGTTTCATGTAAAAGCTCAGTTTTGAGCTTTTTCTTTTTAAAACATGAAAAACCGAACATAATGTCAGATGTATATGTTATCTTGTTATAATAAACGTGGAGGTCAATCACATGAAAAAGAAAATTAATCAGATGCTTAATTGGTTTGAAGATCATTTCAACTTTCTAATTGAGCTATTAGCATTTATTGGTGGATTATTTTGTATTTTACTTGCAGTATTCATTTTTATTATGCTCATATTTGATGGAGCGTGGTTGAATGAAAGAAGCATCGAAGTCATATTTATTCCTGGTGTTATTGGTTTTTTTGGCGTCATTATCTTATTTGCATTACGTATAACACGCTATATGACTAACAAATCTTGACTCTTTCAACTAATGTGTCTAACCCCATCACCTTTCTTAATCGTGATAAAATAGATGTATAAGAAAGGATGATTTATATGAAGAAAATACTTGAAAGATCAGCAACCACTAAAGGTGGTAGAGATGGTCTAATTACTGATATGAGTTCAAAACTTGAACTCAGGATGACAAAACCTTTAGAAATGGGTGGAAACAATCAAACAGGAACAAATCCTGAAGAATTGTTCTCTGCAGGATATAGTGCATGTTTCGCAAGTTCTTTAGAATACTTGCTCTTGTCAGAAAAAGTTGCTTACGATGACTTATCTGTTAAAGCAACCACTGAATTACTTGCTAATCCAGAAACAGGCTTCTATTTTAAATTATTAGTCGATGTCAAAATTGATGGTGTGAGTGAAGAAATCCGTCAAGCTTACATTAAAAAGGCATATGGATTTTGTCCATATTCAAAAGCGATTAAAGGTAACGTTGAAGTGATTTTTAACGTTTAAAAAGGAGGTTTATCATGAACGTCTTATTTATTGGTGGTACAGGTTTAATTTCAACTGCATCAACCAAAACATGTGTTGAAAGAGGGATCAATTTATATGTATTAAACCGTAATCAAAGACCCCATGAACTCCCCGAAACCGTGAATCATATCATTGCTGACATCAATGACACGAATCTTGTCAAACAACTTATCAAAGAATTATACTTTGATGTCGTCGTGGAATGGATCGGTTTTTCAGTAGATCACCTTAAAAGAGATTATGAGCTTTTTAAAGGTAAAACAGATCAATATGTCTTTATCAGTACGGCTGCAGCTTACCAAAAACCAGCACCCTTCTTACCGATGACAGAGGATTGTCCTTTAGGTAATAAATACTGGGCATACGGTAGAGAAAAAGAAGCCTGCGAAGCATATTTACATGAGATTGATGATCCCAGATTTCATGTGACTATCGTGAGACCTTCACATACCTATGATGATCATGCATTAATCTTTCAGATTCCTAACTGGGCTTACCCATATACACTACTTCATCGTGTGATCAATGATTTACCCATTGTTTTAGTGAATGATGGACAGTCCAAATGGACGTTGACACATCATGAAGACTTTGCAGAAGCATTCGTTGATTTATTAGGCAATCCCAACGCATATAACGAAACATACCATCTCACATCATCTTTTGTATACACATGGGAAGAGATTACCACGAGTTTATTTGATGCTGTAGGTAAAAAACCTAACATCATCTATATACCTTCTGAGTTCGTGTTATCTCACTTTCCTGATCTAGAAGGACCACTTTTAGGAGATAATATGCATGATGCCATATTTGATAATTCTAAGATTAAAAAAGTAGCACCACATTATCAATCAACGATCGATTATCGTGACGTTGCTATAAAGGCTGTTAAATACTATCTATCTCATCCAGAATACCAAAGGGTTGATGAAGACTTCATGAAACGGTATGATCAGATGATATTAGCTTATAAAGAACATAAGTAGCGGTCCTATGGACCGTTTTTTTTCATACTTTTTTTATCTTTATCGTATAATGAACTTATATATGTTATATAAGGGAGAAAAAGATGGCACATCAACCGCTCAAACGCAAACTAGCTTTTGCATCCGCTGATATATTCGGTGGAGGATCATTTAACATTATTAACTTTTTATATCCTGGATTCTTAGCACTAACCGTAGGGATATCACCTTATTGGATAGGTGTAGTGATGCTTGTAGCCCGTTTGTGGGATGCATTTACAGATCCGCTGATGGGGCATATATCAGACAGGACATCATCAAAATGGGGTAAGCGAAGAATCTATATGATTTTTGCATCACCCTTTGTGCTCATATCTATGTATTTTTTATTCTTTCCATATGCATTTTCTGAAACAGCGCTTCGCGTGATTGCTGTTTTGTTATCTTACTTAGTTTTTACAACTGTACAAACATCTGTGATGATTCCTTACTATTCATTATCAAGTGAGATTACATCAGAATATCAAGAACGTGCGGTATTTAACTCATATCGACTAGGATTTAGTATTTTTGCATCCATCTTATGTGTTGCAGTACCTGGCATTATCGTTGATTTATTTGAATCGGATGCAACCGGTTATCAAGTGATGAGTTTATCATTTGGTCTTTTGTTTGCATTATCTGTGTTGATGACAGGTTTATTTGCACGTGAAGAGATTATCACACCACCTATCGAAACTAAGATGTCTTTTAAGAGTTTAACAAAACCTTTAAAATTAGTACCATTCCGTCAATATTTAGGCATGTTTTTAGTCCTTCAAATGTCGATGGCGATTATGAGTGGTCTTTTCTTCTTTTATATCGATTATCACGTTGTTAAAGATGTGACGGCACAAGGTGAATCTAGCATGGTTGGATTGATTGCAGCTGCATTGATGTTTTCTATGCAAATTGTTGCCTTACCCATTTACATCAAAATGATCGAAAAGAAGGGGAAGACATTCGCCTATCGTTTTGGTGCTTTATTATGGATTGTCTCTGCACTCTTTATTTTAATTATTCCAGCCAATGTGAATCCGATTGCTGTATATGCTTTAGGTGCTGTCATGGGTTTCGGTATCTCAGGACCTGGTCTTGTACCACATACGATGTATGGTGATGTTGTTGATGCTGGACAATTGATGTTTAAAGAACGTTTGGATGGTCAAATGAGTGGGTTTACCAATTTCATTAACAAGATTGCACAAGCTGTTGGTTTGGCGATTGTGATGTTTTTAATTGGATTAGCAGGGTTTACCGAAAGAGAACCAGGAGCACCTCTTATTTTGAGTCAACCTGATTCTGCTACACTCATGATCCGATTGATCATGGTGATTGCACCATTGATTTTTATGAGTATAGGTATTTTAATTTCATTTAGATACAAGATTAATGCTTCAAGACAAAAAGAACTTGCAAAAGCAATTGAAGATAAAGATAGTGATTATCAAGCTTTGATAGATGAGTTATCATCATGAAACGGCCCAATCCATTTCTCTATATCCCTTTAGCAGGTTTACTTAAAGTATTCGCCATCATAAAAGGACAGAGATTTAAAAATCATTGCAAGATTCAAGGTCCAGCCATTGTTTTATCTAATCACACATCATTTTATGATTTTATTTATACAACTGCAGCACTCTATCCAAGACGGGTGACTTATTTAGCTGCAAGTAAAATGTTTTATGAATCACAGACCAAGTTTTTCTTAAAACTAGCTAGAGCCGTTCCTAAGAGTTTAATGCAGGCTGATCCTGTAGCATCACTTAAGGCATTTCGCATCCTAAAAAAGAATGGTATCGTTTCTGTTTTCCCTGAAGGTCAAATATCTCCCTCAGGAAAAACATTAAAACCAGCTTTTTCAATTGCGAAATTTTTAAAGAAAGCTGCTGTTAATGTCTATGTCGTTAAACATGAAGGAGCAGGTTTGGTCAACCCACCTTGGAATAAAAAGACGTACGCCGGTTTAATTGAAACTAGTTATCACCATTTATGTACACCTGAGGAACTGCAAAACCTTTCCCTTGATGCGATTTACGACAAGGTATATGATGCTTTATATTTTGAACCATCTGCCTATTTAAATAACCCACATCACATCTATAAAGATCAATCCCTTGAAGGATTAGAACATGTGATTTATGAATGTCCAACATGTCTTAAGGAAGGACTTGTTTCTAAAGATCATCAATTGGTTTGTCCATCATGTGGTTTAACATTAACGTATCATTCTGGGTTACTTGAACAAAAAGGTGTTGACCTCTGGTTTAAAGAACAAGAAACCCGATTACGAAAGATCATTGATCAAACTGAGAATTATACCATCAGTTCACCGGTTGAACTTCAGTCATTTAGAAAAGGCAAGTTAATCACGGTTGGCCATGGTGAACTCACATTAGATCATGAGAAGTACATCTATCAAGGTACAGTTGATGGGTTAAATCAGGAATTACGTTTTCATGTAAAAGACATCCCAACATTACCCTCTGATATTGGTAGAAATATACAAATCTATCAAAATGACCAGATTTATCAGTTTGAGATGAAGAATCCATTTTTACCAACAAAATTTGTTCATGTTGCAGAATATCTTCATGAAAAGAGTCTGTTTGATGTAAGATAGAAGAAACAATCAAAAAAGTTCATCCATCATGTGTAAAGCAACCGGTAGATAAGTCAAGTACGCAAAAATAAAAAAAGCATCAAAAAATGGTGAAAATGACGATCTTGAGGCATGCTTAAAAAAGAAACAGAAACACAGATGAAACTTTAGTTTTTACTGA